>ERZ1292625.3389-Hain-H41-01um-R1-3389-length-13078-cov-5_pt1 | contig 13078 bp, 22 predicted proteins | sample MGYA00564400_ERZ1292625 | MGnify/ENA primary metagenome ERZ1292625 (study PRJEB36523, sample SAMEA6512639) | groundwater metagenome | collected 2019-01-08 | study: AquaDiva: Metagenomics assemblies of 32 groundwater samples
GCGTCGTCCAGGGACGAGGTAGCGTTAACAACTTCGGACAAGAAATCCGCGTCAATGAAGTCGTAGAGTTCCTTTCCGGCGTCGTCCGCGAATTTGTTCACGGTCGGCCACTTGTTCTGCAATTCGTCGAGGTCGTCAACGTAGAACGGAACGACCTTCGTGATGTCCACCGAGAGGTATTCATCGGTCGAAGAGATGTCCTGAACGGTAACGGCGGTGTTCTTGGTGTAAGACTGCACCGTCATGCGGGAACGGTAAGGGCGGTGAACGGTGTCACCGTTCTTGAGCATTGCGCGCTCTTCGTAAGAGGCCAATGCGCGGAAGACTGGCTCGTTGAAGCGAATGACTTGCATTCGGTTCGACCAGTATTCCGGGTTGAAGGCCGTAAGGTTGTTGGCCATAGGGGCTGGGCGTTATTAAGCCCGGCGTCCAAGGTTGTCGCTGTATTTTTGGAAAGCGGTAATACCTTCCGGGGTCGTCATGTCGAATGTCGGCATTTCGTCCGGGTTCGTGTGGGTCTTACCTCCTCCGCGGCCTGGTTCCGCCGTGCGCTCTTTGCCGCGCGGCTTGTCGAACATCATGTCGCGGTAGACCGACTTAAGCGGCACGTTCCAGAATTCCTTCTTGAACGCGCGCTCCTTGAGTTCCGCCTTTTCCTCCGTGGAGAGATCGGCGGCCTCAGGAATTTCTTCCGTCAGCTTTTGGAATTCTTCCCTGAATCCAGCCTCAGCATTGGCAGCCTGGGACTGTTTAATATGAGGGGATAACTCCTGTAGAGCTTGCTTCTTCGCAACGGAAAGCAGATCGTTGAAGAATTCGGGGGCGACGTTGTACTTGGTCGCGAGAGCCGCAACCTCGTCGTTTGCTTCCTTCTTCGTCATGTCCCCACCCGCGAGGGCGGTCGCAAGATCTGATAACTTCTTCTCTACAGCTTTGGAACTTGCCGCTGCTTCCTCCGCCTTCTTCTCGGCCGCGATGGCACGATTTTCGGCTTCTTGTCGCTTCGACGATTCCTCGTCGAGACGATGCTTCGGAATCATTGGCTCCTTCCCGCTCGGATCCTTAGGGGACTCGGGCGTTGTTTTTGGTTCCGCTGACGGGGCGGGGGTGGGGGTCTCCACCTTTGGTTCGTCTGGGTTCTGCTCAGCCATACGTTTGTTATCGCGGGCTCGACCGCGTGTGGTTAAGAATTGTCACTGAATTTTATGACGCTTGGCCTTCTTCCGACCGTTCGATCAGCTCTTCGAGCGACCGTTCGATCTGTTCCTGCGCTCCCGCAAGACCAACCGTGCGAACGAACATTCTCTGCATTGCCTTGAGTTCCGGGTCTTTGTCCACGAGCTGGAGCACGCGTTCCTTGAAGTCGCCGCGCATCCTCTCGATCAGCCGCTTGAAGGCGGGATCGTTGAGGAGCGACGCGGCGTCCGACGAGGACGCGATCAGGTCTAGCCACTGCTTGGCGAGTTCCTGGCTCCCGTCGTTCGCAAGTCCCGGGATCAGCCCCTTCAGTTTATCATACATTGACATAGTCGTGTTGCTTTACTGCGCGAGAGGCTGAGGCGCGCCCTGGATTGCCATCTGCCGGACGGCTTCCGACATCGGATCCGCGCCCGGTGGCGGCATCATCATGCCGGGATCCATGGGCGGCATGCCTTGCGGCGGCATACCCATGCTTGGGTCTGGAGGAACCTGCGTGATCTGCGTCGCGCCTGGAGGGAGAGCGCCTGGCGCTGGAGCCTGGGGCTGGGGAGCTGGCTGGTTCGCCATCAGAAGCTCGTTGGCCTTCTTCTCGACGACCTCCTTGGCCTTGCGGATCTCGTTCTCGGCGGCGTAGTCGACCTCTTCGTTCGCGTGGGCGATGATGCGGTCGATGATCTCCGGCTTGAGGCCGTTCGTCTTGCGCGCGAAGTCCAAGTGCTTCTGGATATGTCCCGCGGTCGCGCCCTTGTTGGGATCGACCTTTTTGCTGAGCATTTCCTCGTTTTCGGCGGCAGCCTCGGCAAGGATCTCCCAGTCGCCCTCCATGTCGGGGTTGAGCAGGCGTCCGAGCTCGTCGTCGGTGAAGCCCATAATCATGGCCTCCTTCTCGTCGAGGAACCGCTGGTTGAGGCGCGAATTCTGGCGGGCATCCTTCATGTAGACCTGGAAGGACGCGCGCTCAATTTGTTTTGAGGCTTCTTCCGTGGAGTCCGTCGTCACGATGACATCGAAGTTCCCCTTGAGGTCGGTCTTCGTGACCTTGCGCCACTCGAAGCCCTTCGTGCCGAGCACCTTGATGCGCTTCTCCTGCGTCATGTTTTCCTCCACGCCCGCGGCGTAGAGCTCGCCGATGCGGCGGTAGCACTCGCGGTACGTGCGGTTCACGGTGAAGAAGCGATCCGCGACCTGGTCGAGAAGTCCGGCGAACTCGGTGGCCGACATGCGCTTGCTGTTCGGCATGCCCTTCGATTGGTCGTTCACGCCCGAGTCTCGGCTGAAACTGGTGTTGAGGAACGTCATCAGGTCGAGGGAGTCCACGATGCTCGGGAAGTCCCGGTGCTTGATGACCTCGTTCGGATTTCCGTTCACAGCGATCTTGCCCATCGGCTTCGGATCGAGCTGCGCGGGGTTCGTGATCTTGGTCGCGTCGTAAATCGTCATGCCGTAGTTCCGGAACGCGTTGTTGTCCAAAACCTGGGAGACGAGAATGTTCTGTACCTGGTTGATCTCCTTGAAGATTTCCCCGATGCCAGGCGTCCAGAACTCGAACGGGTGGGGGAAGACCGCCCAGGAGGCGAAGTGGAATTCCTCGGAGGTATAGAGCTCCTTGAGCGGGACTGTGCGGACGGCGCGGCGATACTCGCGCGAGAAGAAGCAGTAGACGCGCTGGCCCTCGTAGGTCGTGAGCCATTCGACGAGCTTTGACGCGTCCTGCGACAGGTAGACGGCGTTGCTCAAGCCCAAGGCGGCGCGGCGCGCCTGCATGGAGCCGTATCGGTTGTCCTTGTCCCCGTCGCTCTGGATCTTGCCCATGATCGCGGTGACAGCAGCCTGGTCGTACATCTCTCCCTTGAGATCGGACTTCGTGCGGATGATGTTGTCCTGCCCGCAGTAGTGCGCCATGTCGAACGGAACCAGTCCGCCCGCTTGTGGGTCAATCAAAAAGTCCAGCGGGTCGACGACCTCGAGGTGGTCGGTAAATCCGCCTTTGGAATCGGAGAACTTCTTGAAGATCGCGCGGCCGTAGAGCCCGGCGACGCGCTTGTTCAGAAGATCCTTGAGATCCCAGTAGCCGATGCGCGCGTCATGCTTGATGAGCCCGGTCATGTTGGCGGCCTTGGGCTTGTCGCCCTCCTCCTGCGGATCGAAACCGATCGTCGGCGGGTCATCAACCTTGGAGACCCAGGTCTCGATGGTGCACTGCAAAATAGGCAAATGGATGTTTGCCCGCGTGACGAGGGATTTCTTCTTCTTGCCGAAATACATCTCGTCGACCATCGTCCAGGCCGCCTCGCGCTGCGTGCGGTACTCGAGCGCGTGGTCGTACTCGTCGCAGCATTGCGCAACGATCTTCGCGATGACGTCCTCCGTGAATTTTTCTGCCATAGATTTGTTAAATGCCTAGCTCGTCGTAGAGCGGTTCGTAGGCGGGTTCTTCATTAGCTTGGAAGATGCCAAGTGGATCGTTCGGATCGCGGCGAGCATCCGGGGAGCCACCATCTACGATGGTGGTTCTCCGCTGCGCGAACATCCAGGCATAGCCCAGGGTGTCGGCGACGTCGTCGTGCTTGGCGCGCGGGAACATCTGCAACTGCTCGAGGAGCTTCGTCATCCATCGCTGGATGCGAATCGCGCCGAGCTTCATGGGGGAGGCCATCGCGGCGATGCGCTGGTACTTGCCGTCCGACATGTTGCCGCGGCGGTCGCCCGAGCCGCGGGGCGGCTGCACGTACTCGACGTTCAGGTAGTGCCCGTCGTTCAGCATGCGCTTTTCCAAGGCGGTAATGAGGAAGTTACTGGCCGTCGTCTTCTCGATGCGTACCACCTGGGGGTGGTAGAGATCGTCGAGCTTGAAGATGTTGTCGATGATGAGGTCGGTGTCCGTACCCATTTTATCACTAATGTAGTCCAGGACGTAGAGCGTATTCTTTTCGTCGGTGGCCGTGACCACCATCGCGGTGTCGTCCGCGCCCTTCTTCACCGATCCTCCGCCCGTGTCGACGGTCAATTCGACGAACGGATTCTTGGGCATCTCGTACTGCTTGTCGAAATACGTGAAGACCTTGAACTCCGCGTTCTCCTGCGGCACCGGATCGTTCATCCACTCCATGTAGAACTGCGCGAGCTGGTCACGCGCGATGTAGGAGGCCTTCATAGTGTTTAGAGCCTCGAGAGGAAACCGCTCCGGCCAGAGGGATTCGTTTTGATCGGTGATCGCGGCGTACACCTTCGTCACGAATTCGGGGTAAAGGTGCTGGTTTACGATGCGGTTCAAGAGGGAATCCATGTGCAGGATCGTTCCCATGACGATGCACTGTCCCGTTCCTGGGGCGAGGGTCGGGAGGACGGTTCCGTTGAACCAGGACTCGAAATCGAAGCGCCGCAGCTCGGATCGCACCATCTCGTCGTCTTCCGCGTCGTCGAGAAGGACGAGATCAGGACGGTTTGGCCCGTCGACGAGACCACGAAGCTGCGCGCCGCGGCCTTTTGCGTGTACGACCGTGCCTGAGAGGGTGCGGATTTCTGTTTCGCTCCACTTATCGCTCTGCTGCTGGCCGAATGCCCACAAAATAAACTTGTTGGTGGTCAATTCGTCCTTGATGCGGCGCAGGAAGCGGATGGCCATGTCCTCGGTGGACGAAATGATGACGATGTTGCGCTTCTTTTGGAAAAGAATGCAGTAGATCACGTAAAACAGGGTGGTGACGGTGGATTTCGCGTGGTTACGAGGGGCGGCGAGGCCGACGAACCTGTTTTGCATGTACAGATCCATCATCTCACCGTGAAAAGTTGGCGAGGCCAGCCTTAACCCGGTCGCCTGGTCGACCATGTGGTGTCCCAATGTGCTTGTGGCGAATGCCAAGGGCTCTTCCTTGAAGCGGGTAACGAAAAGCTGCTTGCCTTCCGGCGAGTTCGGGTCGAATTCTCCAGCGAGAATGCGACGCTTGAGCTCGGTTTTCTGTTCGAGAGTGAGATTTAAGGCCACAGTACAGACATTTTACCACTCATTTCGATGTCAGAAATGGTTTTTAAAAATTGTGCAGTTACTCGCACGAACGTATAGATATACTCTCGACTCCGATGGGGGGAGTGGCGGCGGCCTTGGGCTGTGGGCTGTGTGCCTGCGTGCTCTCGCGCGCGTGCGCGTGCGCGCGCTCCTTGTCTCTGTGCCCTCTTCTTTTTTTCGCGTGCCCCCTTTCGTGTGGTGATTGTTGTGTGTCGCATGTACCACACACACCCACACAATCATTGATATTCTTGGCGTCGCGCAAGATACAATTTGCGACGCCAAGGCAAAACACCGCTAAGGTTAGCGGTTAAAGTCCTAGCATAGCCACCAGATCGGCGGTGTCCAGTGATACGTTGACACTTTGCACCTGGATTTTTGTAATCTTCGCGCCTGTTAAATCCGCGAGCTGATCGGCGGCGCGCAACCTAATAGCGTGATCGGGCGCGTCTGATTCTTGCGCGTGGCCGTGAAAGGTTGTGATAACTTTTGCGTCCATTGCCTCGGACACAACGCGGGACATTTTACTTTCATCAACGCCCGCCTCCCTCAACGCCAACTGAAAACCTTGCGACGTAAAAGGCCGCGACGGTGTTTTGTCGATAGTTTTGTGACTATACCCCGCCAAACCCAGAAGCTCCGACCGCGCGACCTCGTCGCCACTCGCGACGCGTTCCATAACGGCGGCGGCTAGTTTCCTTTGTTTTGGCGTGACTCGTGTTTTTAGCGTTGTTCCCTTTGCAATACCCATATTCTCCTTGTGGATAAGTCACTCATTCAAATGCTTGACACTCATTAGACTGAGTGCTATAGTATGTTTTGTAAGGTCATTGACCTTCAAGAGCCGCAAGGCTCACAACACACGCGGCGACGTCTCGGCTCAACGCTGACACTCCCGCCGCGTGTGTCCTTCCTCAACATTCTAACACGTAACGCGCAAACCTATATGAAAACTACAGTAAACTTTTCCGCCTTCTGCGACTCCTTTAGCGAGACGTACAAAAATAATTTTACATACGAAGGCAAGCGCGCACTGTACGATTATTTGGTCGAGTACGAAGAAAGCACGGGAGAAGAAACAGAGCTTGACCCGGTGGCCTACTGCTGCGAGTTCAACGAGTACGAGAATTTGGAAGACTTTCAGGCCGAATACGGCGACCAATACAAAACCATCGAAGACATCGAAGACAAAACGACCGTGATCCGCATCGAAGGCAAAGAGTCATTCATCATCGCGAACTTTTAACCCTATGCCAAAATTCTATTACGATCCGACATCTGAAACGGCGGAAGGCGGCTACCACATCATCACCGACGGCGGGAGCTATTATGACCACGTCGGCGGCCATTCCGAAGTGCATCCCTCGAACATCAACCCGGCGCACGAAATCACCAAAGCCGAATACCTCGCGCACGTTCCCGCAAACAAAGTGCCCGCCGACTACATCGCCGACGAACTCCCTTGCCACGTTTGCGGCGCGCTCATAAGCATAGAAGAGCTAAACGAAAATGCGGCATACACGTACCCGGAAAATCTCCCATACTGTCCCGACCATCAACCCTGTCCCGACTGTTTCGCTACCGACGGCAAGCACACCCGCGCATCTTGCACGGAATAATCAAAAAACTATGACTCTCGAAAATGAAATCATGGCCGCCCGGGCGGGCAACCGCATACAAGCCACCTTCACGATCCAAGAGCCCGGCGCGCGTTTCGGCTCCTCCCTCTCCTCGCACTATGCGAACATGGACGAAGTCAACGCGAAACTAGAACAGCTCAAGGCGGAAAACCCGGGCGCGAAAGTCCTTTTACTCAAAACAAAATAACCCTATGCCCTCACGCCATGCCCTCGGCTACCGCTCAATCAACGGACTCATAAAACCGCCGTCCGAACTCTCCCGCGCCATCGCCTCAATCTTCCGCGATATGCTCGGCGCGCTGATCCTCGGTTTCGCGATCCTTATGCCCGTGCTCATTGCGGGCTTCCTCAACGCATAAGCCACATAACCAAAAGCACCCCGCAAGGGGTGTTTTTCATTTGCCGCCGTCGAACGCGTCCAGCCGCTCCCCCACCTCCGCCGCCATGGCCTCGGTAATAGATGCAACTCCGTTGCATCTCCATCCCTCAACCGCCTCAAACGGCACCGCATAGACCCTAGCGCCTCCGCCAGATAGCCCACACGTCCAGCCCATCACGAACCGCGCAACCGTCCCGCGCCCGAACGTGAAGCAGTCGAACGGCTTATAACCCGCGCTCATGTCGCTAATCTTGTGCGCTTTTGCCGCCCGCTTTAACCCTAGCCCGCACGCATAACGCAAGGCGTCTGCCTGCATCTCCTCATGTTCGCCGATAGCCAACCGCCCGCAACACTCCGCCGCGCTACATGCGACGCGCGAACCCGTGCGGCCTGCACAGGCCACATGCTTCAACTCAAAGGCCGCGGCGCAAGCCCCGACCGACGAACGCGAAATTACCCAGGCCACGCCCGCGGGGGAGACTTGCCAGGCCGTGAAGTCCGTTTGCATTTGCGCCTCACTCCTCCATTTCATACTCACCCGCCATGATACCAAAAGGGAAGGGGTGAGGGGTTAAACCCGGCAACCCTTCACCTCTTCACTTGGCTAATCCTAGCCAAGAAGGCCGCCTCGGTGAAGAGGTGAAGGGTTATATCTATAAATATAATAATAATAAATATATATATAAAAGACCTACCAAAAAAAGAAAAAAGAAGTTTACGCAACAACCCTTCACCCCTTCACCACCTTCAAATTTAGCTAAGGCAAGCCATGCTTTTGGTGAAGGGTCAAAACCCCGAACTCAACCCTTCACCGCTTCGGCTCTGTGTATAACTCTATTTGCATTTGTGCTATACTGTCTCTACCAGATCCAATAACTTATCCACAACCACCATCGCCTTATGAATCCTGAGGAAAAAACCCTCTTCATCGTCACATCCCTCCGGTTGGAGCGGGAGACGCATCGGCAGACGCGGATCCGGCTCATGGAGAACAACCACGGGACGTTCTCGGACTTCGTGAACCAGGCCATGCGGGACTACCTCGAGCGCACCAACCCAAGCCAGGGAGAATAGCCGTCGTCATCTCTAAAAATCCCTATGCCAAAAAAGCCAAAGCCGCAGGAGATGGCGCGGGCGTTCCTGGGTTCCTCGATCATGTACCGGGGGGAAATCCTCGACGTCCAGTCCGACCTCATGTTCCACGCGGACGAGCAGGTTTTCTATTACTACGACCAACAGTCGGGCGCGTGGCGGCTGATCCCCATCGGCGACAAGGACACGGGCACGCAAGCCAAGCTCTTCTCGAAGTTCCTCGACGCGAATTTCCCCGACGTCGACGCGAACTCAAACGCGATCAAGGAGCTCAGGTCTGGCGTCGTCCGCTTCATCGACAACGTGTTCACGGACGACAAGTTCGACGACCACCCCTACACGGCGTTCCGGGACGGGATCTTCGACTGGTCGACCTTCAAGCTCCTGCCACACGACAGGCACAAGGTGGCCTTCCACTCGTTCGACTTCGATTGTCCACACAACGCACAAGTTATCCACACCCCCGTCTTCGACGCCTACCTCGCCCGGGTGTTCAAAGGCGACCCGGACATGCAGAAGTTCATCCCCGAGATGTTCGGCTACTACCTCCTGCCAAAGACCAGGGAGCCAGCGGCCTTCTACCTCTACGGCCAGGCGCGCACGGGGAAATCCGTCATGCTCGACCTCGTGCGGCACCTGATCGGCGACCAATTCTCCTGCTCCTTCTCCCTCCAATCCCTCACCTCGGACAAATACACCGTGGCCGAGCTCGCGGGGAAGCGCATCAACATCCAGGACGAGGACGAGTCGGAGTTCATCCTTTCGGACAAATTCAAAGCCCTCATCTCGCAGAACAAGATGCAGGCCGAGCGAAAGTACGCCTCCCCCTTCACCTTCCGTCCGCGCTGCAAGCTGCTCTTCGGCTCCAACCAGCTCCCAAACTTCAAATCCGTCGACGACGGCCTCCTGCGTCGCCTCCGCTTCGTCGAGTTCAAGCATCCGCTCGATCCGAGCGAGCAGGACAAAAACATCCTCTCGAAGCTCCAACAGGAGCTTCCAGGCATCGTGCAGAAGGCAATGATCGCCGCCGAGCGGTTCGTGAAGAACAAGGAGGAGTTCAACTTCCCGCAGTCCGCGCTCAATACCGCCGAGCAGTTCGCGATCGAGAGCGAGCCAGCGATCACCTTCTTCTACGAGACCTACCAGGTGCGGCGAGATGCCAAGCGCGACGAGGTGCCGTCGGACGGCTGGTGCCTCTTCAAGGACATGTACAAGGTGTATCGCGAATGGTGCAAGGAGAACGGGAAGTTCCCGAAGTCCTCGATCAAGTTCGCGAAGATCCTCGACCGCATCCCAGGCCTCGATCCCGAGCACACCAAGGTCGGCAACTGGCGGCCATGCTCGCTCCTCACCTCCACTCCTACGAACCAACCATCAATCTTTTAACAACCCATTATGCCCGACAAGAACAAAGACCCATTGGAAAATCTCGACATGCAGTTTTCCGTCCGCGAGATCGTGACTGCCGCGGGACAGGTGGCCGTCTTGGAAAAGCTGTCGCAGGACGAGACCATCGCCTTCGGCCGCGGCATCACCCGCATCCTCGCCTGGGCGCAGGAGATCAAGGAGATGAAACGAAAAAATAATTCCAAGTCGAAGAAAAAAGTATGAAACTTTCCCCATACCTCATCATCAAGAAGAACGGTTATAAGGGAGCCGTCCGCGTGACGAAGTCCGCGCCCAACCTCGACTCGAACGAGATCGCGCTGCGCCTCAACATCGAGGTGCCCGACGAGCTCTTCACGAAGCCCCGCCTCGAGGCGTCCATCAGCGTGCCGAAGGGCGCGGTGAGCGCGCCCGTGATCGAGGCCGACGTGATCGACAACATCGAGGACGTCATCAAGCAGAAGACCGGACTCGACGTGAACCTCACGCTCATCTCAGCAAAGGAATAAGTATGACCTACCCAAAAAACATCGTCGTCTGGGACTTCGAGACCACCGGGCTCGACCCGTTCGTCCACAAGCCCATCGAGGCGGCGTGGGTCGTCGTGAAGGACGGCTGCGTCATCAAGGCGCGGCGCTACTTCCTGAACTACCACGTCGACATCCCCGAGAAGGCCGCCGCGATCCACGGCATCACCCGCCAGATGATCGAGGGCTCGGAGGACGCCTCCTCAGACCCGAAAGTGATCCTTGGGCTGCTTTTGGAGGACATCAACGCCTCAGAGGCCCACGTGACCCACAACGGCACGTATTTCGACCTCCTGTTCCTCCTGAACGCCTTCGACACGCCGGACGACCTGCGTAAGCCCATGGAGGCCGCCATGAGGGCGAACCACGTCGACACCGCGGCCATCTTCAAGGGGCGGGGCATCCGCGCCGCGAAGCGGCCCGAAGAGACCCTCGAGGCCTATTCCCGCCGCGTGTTGAAGACGCACCACACCTTCAAGTTCAACCTCCGCGCGGCCTGCGAGGCGCACGGCATCCCGGTCGGGAACACCCACCGCGCGATGGACGACGTGATGCTGACCCACGCGCTTTATTCGAAGATGTGCTTGAAGGTATGAAGATGACCTGCCAGCGCTGCGTCCGCGGGGTCGACGCCGTCGTGCTCAAGAACGAGTACGGCCATAACGGGAACTACCATCTCACCGCGACGTGCCCGCTGTGCGGCAAGTACATCGCGCACGTGAACCGCACGCCCGAGGCATTAGCTGAGGCCGCGGAAAACGCGAAGGATAACATCCAACCATCACTATTATAAAAATACTATGCCTTACCTAAAAAAGAACGGCACCGGGTCTGCCGTAAAGACCAAGAACGATCCGCGCAACCAGGCTCAGGTAAACGCGGGCAACCATCTGCAAGAGTTCATCCTCAAGATGAAGAAGGAATCCTACATCGTCGACTTCGTCGTCGCCAATTCTAAGAAGCACGGTACGATGTGCGGCATCGAGGCGAAGGACAAGCTCGCCGCCAAGCAGATCGTGAACGCCATCGTCATGCGCCCAGAGCTCTTCATGTGCGTGCTCGACGAGCTGGTGAAAGTTCGGAAACTTTTAGACAAAAAGAATAAAGCATAAGTATGAAAACCAAACGAGACTACCACGCAATGCTCACCGTCTACTCCCACCCGTCGCTCCCGCAGCCTGAACGCCGCCGCATCGCGGTCTGGCTGCGTATGCAGGCCAAGGAGATCGAACGAAAGACCAGCCGCCTCACGGGCGGACGTTACACGGCGCGGTTGATGAAATAATTTATGTACACGACCCTCGAACATGCCGTCGCCTACTACGACCCGGGATTCAACGAGATGCCACTCAAAGGGAAGCGTCCGGTCATGGCGTCGTGGGACAGTCTGAAAGATACGCGCTCCGACCGTGAGAAAGTACAGTCGTACTTTATCCGCAACCCCGACGCGAACATCGGCATCATCTGCGGCGCAGTCTCCAACCTCACCGTCGTCGACTTCGACGTGAAGCTCTACAAGGACAAGCCGCCGCACCTGCTCGCGCAGGCCAAGGCGGCGTTCCTAAGGGAGTACCGCTCCCCCCTCATGGTCGAGACGGGATCCGGCGGCTACCACGCGTACTTCCAGTACGTGAAGAACTCGAAGAACCACACGGCCTTGCAGGTCGGGGCGCTCAGCCTCGACATCAAGACGCAGGGCGGCTATGTCGCCGCTCCCCCGTCCATGCACCCCGACACCAAGGTGCGGTACAAGTGGCTCGCCGAGGAGATGGACATCAACCTCATCGCCGACCTCATGGACATGCTCCCCGAGATCCCGGAGACCCTGGCGCGCTGCATGAGCTACCATCAGACGCACTCAAGGACGCCGCAGGAATGGTCTGGCGTCGTCGAGATGACCCACGAGGGCTCGCGGAACTCGAACGCCACCGCGCTCATCGGCAAGGTGCTCGGCGTCTTCCCGCCGCACGAGTGGAAGCAGATCGCCTGGCCGCTCATCTCGGGCTGGAACTCGACCTACGTGAAACCGCCGCTCCCCGAGTTCGAGCTGGCCGCCGTGTTCAACAGCATCGCGAAGAAGGAGCTGTCGCGCAGACAGGCGTTAGATGCTAAAATGGCGCCATATGGTTCAACAAACGGAACAACCCAAGCTGCGCCAGCGAAAGATGGAGAAGTTCGCGCCGTCCCAGAACCCGCCTCCCCCGCAACCAAAGCCTGAGGACATCACCATCCAGGACTTCCGCTTCGACATGGCGGAGGACAATGGGTACAAGATCCTAGCGATCGGGTCGGACGAGCGCGTATACTTCTACAACCCTGTGTCCCACTCCTGGTTCTTGCTATAATGACCAGGCCATTAACTCTTAACCATTCTCATATGGAAGACGAAGTAAAGGCTCCAGAGGAACAGGTCGAAGAGACCGCCGTTGAGGAAGGTGCTGCCGAAGAAGGCGCATCGACCGAAGAAGGAGCTTCCGAGGAAGCCGCGGCATAACCGTGCCGAAGGAAAATCACACGCCAAAAGCGTGTGATTTTATTTATGCCCGGGCATTCCCACAACTTATGCACAGGCATACCCGCGCGCGCCCTTGACACGCACTCATTCAACTGATAGTATATGACCATTACTCATTAACAAAGTCTATGGCAAAGAAAGACCCGGTGAAGGAACTTTATTCATTGCTCCAACAGATCCGCCGCGAGCCCGATACGGCGAAGCGTCCGAACAAATGGCGCACGATGTGGATCAAGGACGTCGGATCGCTGCTCACCCGCCTCACGAACGTGACGCGCCGCGCCGCGAAGGCAGAGGCCAAGCTGAAATCCCTCGCTGAATAATATGGGAGGA
>ERZ1292625.3390-Hain-H41-01um-R1-3390-length-13077-cov-4_pt1 | contig 13077 bp, 25 predicted proteins | sample MGYA00564400_ERZ1292625 | MGnify/ENA primary metagenome ERZ1292625 (study PRJEB36523, sample SAMEA6512639) | groundwater metagenome | collected 2019-01-08 | study: AquaDiva: Metagenomics assemblies of 32 groundwater samples
CCGTCCGGATCCAGGAGCGACCGCTCGAGGACGTACTCCGCCGCAGCCTTGACCAGCGCTGCTTCAGCACAGGCCAGCGCACCCGGACAGGCTTCCGGATCCTCGATGGCCAGCGCTAACAGCATGCGAGCCGACGCTTCGCTCACTTGGCGGCCACCTTCATCATCTTCCGGATGTGCCCCTTGTAGAGGAGCTTCTCGAGGTTCTCAGGCCTCTTCCGGGTGAAGTCCGGGACGGTGAGCAGCCCTTCCAGCTTGGTGTGCGCCGGCATGTACCCGCCGGCGTCGTTGGCGTGCTTCACCAGCGTGTCGACCTCGTCTTCGGTCAGCTCACCTTCGAAGATGGTGAAGGGCGGCTCGTCCAGGTCGCTGCCGCCGTTCCCGTCCGCGGCAACGACCGACGCGGTGTGTGCGTCGATGGCGGTGATGAGCTGCTCGAGCTGCTGGAGCTGCGCGCCATTCGCGAACCTGGGAATGTAGAAGTGCCAGGTCTCGCCCTCCTGGTCGTTGCGCTCGGTGAGCTTCAGATACTTCGCGGTCATGTCATCCTCCTCGAACCGGGTTCGGACGTAGACGGGCGTTTGGGGCCCGACGTAGGCGCCGAGTGTGTTAAAGCCGAAGTGCTCCTCGGCCTCCTCGTAGCTGAGACCGCCTGCCGCGAGCACGTCGATGCACGCCTCGATGGAGTAGACGGCAAGTCGGCGGTGCTGGCCGTCAGGCCCTGGGCCCTCGGTCGCGCCGATGAGTGCCACATCGAGGCCGTCAGCGAAGAGGACCCGATCATCATCGCCCGCAACCTGCTCTCGAGTAACCATCGCCGCTGCATAACATGCTCAGCGCTCCATTGTACAGAGTCACAGCGCGCCTGCACGGATGTCTTCGTCTGAGCCTGTGAGGCGCCACTTGGCGCACAGCTCCTTGTAGAAGTACTTGCCCTGCTGGTAGCGCTCGGCGGTCGGCACCTCGAGCTTGTAGCCGACGAGTGCGATCCGTGCGTAGGCCCTCCGCCAATCAGCGCCGTGGTGGATCTGCCGTGCACGCTCACCGACGAGTAGGCGGCCATCAAGGCTGGATGCCCATCGAGGGCCGGCGTAGAGGTGCGCCAGCTCATGGACGAGCAGGCAGGTGGCGCTCGCCTTGTTGCCCTTGGGCAGCAAGGTCATGACGATGCGGTGAGCCCGGTAGTAGGCGTGGCCCGAGCCGCCGCTCTTTCGCCCGCGGCGCACCTTGAGTGCCGGCACGTGGAAGTTGAGCGCCGCGCAGAGTCGCTGCAGCTCGAGCGGGAGGTCGAGCCCGTCAATGACGCTCGGGTCGGCTCGCACCGCTCGGGTCCTCCGGACGCTGCGGAGCGCTGCACCCTTCTCGGCAGCCCGCATGCGCTTCTTCTCGAGTGTCGGCGCCATCCGCTCGACGAGCCGCCCGCTCTTCTCGGAGCAGCCCAGGCAGTACCGAACGGTGTCGTCCTTCCGCGGCCGGCTGGGCCCGAGTTTCGTCGAGTTACACTTGAGACAAACCCACTTGATCATGGCACCCTCGCTGCGGCCGGCAGCTCACTCCAGCGGGCGTAGCCTGTGGCTGTGACGACCAGGTCCCCGCGGGCGTCGCGGCACAGGTAACCCTGCTCGGTGAGCGCATCGAGTAGCGCGAATAGTGCGTTGCTGCTCATGTTCTCGTGCTGCGGGTCGAGCATGACGGCCAGGTCGCAGTTCTTACTGGCCAGAAAGAAGAGGCGGCCGAGCCTGCGCTCGTCCCGCATACGCGTCTCCCAGTACTCTTTGACGGGTCGGTAGTCGCGCCAGCTGACGTTGGAGCAGTACGGGAGCGGGTCCACGCAGAAGGTCGGGTCGTAGAACCGCCTGCGGAGGCGACCGGCAAGCTCCCCGAGCCGACCGCGGTTGCCGCCAACGCGGTCTTCGTGCATGAGCACATCGGGGGTGTTCGGGCGGCGACCCCGCAGCCACTCCCGCTCCTTGCGGGCAAGGACAGCCCGCGCGAGCCACCTGATGGCCGGGTCGGTGACGCGCGCTGCGTGGTCCACCTAGTACTCCTGTTCTTCGATGAGGGCGCGGGCGGTGCGCCGGGCGACGCGGGTGAGGTTGCGCTTGGCGGCGCGGTGTGAGCGCGCCTGGGACTTCTTCGTCCAGTGGTTCGACTCCTCACGGAGGCGCTTGGCGCGGCTGAGCGCCTTCATGGCGGCAGGGCTGAGCGCGTTCATGCGGCCACCGGACGGCCCGGGAAGCGCGGCCCCTGAGTGTCGGCCCGGCGGCGCGCCTCCGCTTCTTGCTCCGCGGTGAGCTTGCCGTTGTGGGGGCGGTAGCCGTCGGCCGTCGGCCGCCACACCAGAACATCGTTCCAGCAGTTGACGAGGCAGTCGATCCAATAGGTCCACTTCCCATCGACGTCCTGCGCGCCGGCCGTGGCCCCCACGCGGTCGGGCACAGGCAGGAGCACTCGAACTTCTTTTTGTCGGGTCATCGCAACCATGATGTTAGTCCTTGCAGGCAGCGTGCCAGGTCGAGCGCTACGAGAGGAAGCGGCCGGGCGTGTGCGACTTGCCGAGGCCGGTATCCTCGTCCACCAGGACGCCGTCGACCAGGAGCGGCTTGCGGAACGCCGGGTGGCCAGGCTGGGCCTGGTAGGCCCGGGCCTGGGCTGCCGTAGCCTGGCCGAGGTGGCAGCCAGTGCGGGGGTCGATGGTGATGAAGGTCTTCATGATGTTAGTCCTTTTGCAGGTAGCGGGCCAGGTCAGGCGCGCGGCTCGAGGTTGGCGGCGACGATGCGGTCCATGCCCGCGATGAGGTCACGTGCGGCAGCGACCTGCGCACACTCTTCGGCCGAGTACTCGTCCTCGTTCTCGACTTCGCGCTGGTTGTCGACGAACTGGTTAAGAGCGGTCCAGACCGCGTGGAACGCAGCGGCGTTGTTGAGGTCGAGGTGAACACCGGCAGGGCTGGCGGCGACGGTCGTCATGGCTGTTACTTTTGCAGGCCGCGTGCCAGGTCGAGCAGCCCGCGGCGATCCGCAGGCTGCCCGGTGGGACGTTAGTTGACGGTCCAGATGTCCAGGCGGAGCCAGTCGTTCGCTTCGCGGTGGGCGAGGCCGACCTGGAGGAGGAGGTGGTCCCACTTGAAGTCCTGGACGTGGAAGTGGAGGACCGGCAGGCCCTTGCCGCCCTTGGCCTCCTTCTCGAAGGCAGCGAAGAGCGCCAAGGCGGCCGCGCGGGTCGCCGGGCTGTTGACCGCATCGGTGGCTACGGCCTTCTCTACGAGCGCCTCGAGCTGCTCCTTGTACTTCGCCTGGAGGGCCTCGGCGCGCTCCTTCTTGGCGGCGTTCTTCGCGTCGAGCGCGGCCCGCTTGGCGTCCCGCACCGCCTTCTTCTCGGCGCGCTCTTTGGCACGCGCTTCCCTCTCGGCGCGCTCCTTGGCGCCGGCGCGGGTCTCGGAGCCCAACTCACGCAGCTCCCATCGCTCGAGGAGCCCATTCATTCGCCCGACTTCGTACTCCTCGAGGTTCTTCTCGGCCTTCAGCCGTGTGATCTCTCGCTTGACCTGATACGCCCAAATAGCCGGGTCGGTAACCCCGAGCGCGAACTCGTCCTTTGACGGACTACCGTAGGGCCTATAGTGGTGTTGGACGAGGTAGGTGGTCGCACCGCTCTCGAGTTTGGCGATCTCTTCCTGGAGGTGCCGGGCATTCGCCTTTGCGAGCGCTTGGTAGTTTAGACATGCCCTGGTCGAGCGCTCGTAGGGCGCGTAGCCGACACCGAAACAGTCACCCTGGATGAATCCATAGCCGGGTCGCTGGTAGCCGTGATGGACCAGGTCGCCGCGCTGGACGGCAATCTCGCGCTCGCAGATACTGCAGGTGCCGACGATGGTAGTAATGAGCTTCATGCCTTCTTACTCTGCAGGCAGCGTGCCAGGTCGAGCAGCAGGTTACTCAGGTGGCCGCCGGCTTTCGCCAGTAACAGCCCGGGTCGCGGAGGGCGCGCATCGTGGCGAGCGCCTCCGCAAAGAGGCTCTCCGCTTCAGCCGTGGGCAGACATCGCGTCTTGCCGTCGACGGTGAGGAACACGCGGTCTGGCACGCGGGTACTTTGACTAACCTCGATGCTCTGCGGGCCGATCTCGAAGAGCAGCACCAGGTGGTCGAGGTACTTGTTGAGGTGGTGTTCCGGGCAGCCCTCGAGGGGCACACCGGAAGCGTCCACCGCCCACCAGTGCTCTACGCGGCCGCCACGGGCGCACCGGCAGTCCATGTCGATCGTGATCTGCCTGTCGGACCAGCTAACGAGGGGCATCATCGGCTCCTTCCAGGCGCCGGTAGCGGACGCGCTGGCCGGACTCGAGGCGCTCGAGGTGACGCCGACGGGCGAGCCAGGCCAGCGTCTTGGCCGTGGGGAGCTGCTCGAGGGGGCCGCCGACGCCACGACCCCGGGGAGCGGGCTTGAGGTCGTAGTTGAGGTAGCCGGCGGCCTTGGCCATGTGAGCCACGGTGACCGACTCCTGCCCGTGAGACAGCTCGTCCCAGCGGTCCATGATGTACTGCGCCAGCGGGCTCGTGTGCGGATTCTCGGCGAGAGGCCGCGCCGAGCGTGGCCGGGTGACCAGGAGCGGCGCTGTCAGCTCGAAGGTGGCGCGCATCGGCGGTCCCGCGCGGCCGGTGAGCGGCAGTGCTGCGGCCTCATGAGCGGGCGCAGGCACCCAGGTGTCACCCCCGCGGATGGCTTGCCCGATGTCCAGCTCGACGTGCTGCAGGGCAGCGTCGAGGTCCGTGAGCGTCGTGATGGCCACACCCTGGCCGTTCTCGTCGAGTGTGTAGACGATCTGGTGGAGACTCCGCATGTTAGTCCTCCAAGTCGGACTGGAAGTTGAAGGTGAGGGTCATGGCCTGGCCGGCCGGCAGCGGGCCCTTGAACATCGAGAGGTCAGCGGCCTTCCGCCAGCTGCCGTAGTCGATGGGGCGGCCGATGTCTTCGGCCACCTGGTCGGCGGCACGGTCGAGGTCACGGCTGAACGAGACGATGACACCGCCCGCATCTTCGCCAGCTTCATTCTGGAGGAGGGCGTACTGGGTTTCGCCGCTGATCTTGATGAACTTCATGGATGTTACTCTTGCAGGCTGCGTGCCAGGTCAGGCAGCTCTACGGCAGTAACTGACCCGGGCGCGGCCACCTTATCCTGGTGGTAGACCGTGATGTGATGGCCGCACAGCGCACACCGAAACGGGGCGTACCCGCCGACGGTCCAGAACATGGCGCGGCCGTGGATCAGCAAGTTGCTGCGACAGTATGTGCATGCAAAGAGCATCAACGCACCGCCTTAACCGGCGGCGCCCGCTCGAGGAGTGCAACCAGCTCCTCGAGCCAGGCTGCGCCCTCGTTGGTCAGGAGCTGCCGCTCGAGAAGTCCATGGGTGATCATGCCGGACCCGCCGCCTGCCGCGGCCAGGCGGAGGCTCACGCGGTCGAAGCGCGCCGCCAGCTCAGCGCGCGCTTCACCTCTTGCGTAGTACGCGCCCAGTGCCGGCGTCGCCGGATGAAAGCGCCGCCCGTGCCGGCTCAGGTAGTGCGGCTCGCGCTCGAAGGCTGTCTGAGCGCCTTTGTCCACATGCAGCTCGTGCAGGATGCGCTCGGTTGGCAGCGCGTCGATGTAGAAAGTTGCAGGCGCGACCTTGGTGACAACCGTCCGCCCCAGCCGGAGGAAAGGCACCACGAAGGCGTCAGGCGACCGCACATAGTAGACCACGTCGCCGACAGCAATCGGAGGTGCCATCGATTGCGGCCTCTCACGCAGCTCGACATGGGTGACCTGGACTACCGGGATGGCGTGCGTGATGCCCTTTGCGCTCTTGAGCAGGACCTCGGCGCCGACGCCGCGCCGCTTCTCGTGCAGCTCGATGAGTGTGCCATCCACACGCTGATTCGTGAAGACGTGGACGCGCTTCTGCGCGGCTTCAGCCGCTTCGATAGCGGCCTGGATCTCGGACGTTTTCATTCAGGCCTCGTCTGGGTGGCCATGGCGGCCACTAGCTCTTGGAGTTCTTGGAGGATGCACTCGGCACGGATCGCCTGGTGCTCGCGTTCACCGAAGGCTTCAGACCAGCGGAGGCCGTTTGCGGCGTAGTCGCACGGCAGAGGGGCCGCCGCCCGGAGCGCCTTGACGAGCTGGGTGGCCGCCTGCGCGGCGGTCTCGAGCTGCGCGGTGAGCGTAGCCCGTGGTGTGACCGACGCGAGCTTCGGGACCAGCTGTGAGCGCGCGACATTCGCCGCTCTGTCAGAGAGGTGGAGGAGCTGGGTGTAGACCGCGTCGAGCACCGCGATGTCCTCCTTCCTGATGTCGACGATGTTCTCGGGTGCTCCGAGGCTGTTGGCACACCCGTGGATGCCGCCGAGTGTGAGTCGTATCAGGTCGAGGTTCATGGGCTGTTACTCTGCAGTCTGCGTGCCAGGTCGAGCAGCTTCTTTGATCCCGCGTGCCCGGCGGTCGTCGAGCTTCGCCTGCGCGGCGTCGGCCCCGGTGAAGAGTTCGTTGGCCTGGCGTTGCAGCTCCAGGGCGTCGTTGTTGGCGCTGGTGATGTACCGCTTGAGGGCCTCCTCGGGCGTCCAGGCCAGCTCCTTGCCACCGCTGCGGTAGTGGAGCCCCTCGAGCGAGGTGGCGCCGGCATGGCCGACGTAGGTTCGTTTCTCGCCGATGTAGGCGGTCATCTCGATGACCCTGACCTTGGGCGGGTTGTTGAAGACCCAGGCCTTCTTCTTGTCGCTCCAGCGGGAGACGTCGACCTCCACGTGGTAGCACTTGCGGGTGTTGGTGGGTGGCTTGAGCTTGGCCATGATTCCTCGGTTCTACTGGTGGGCGAAGCTGAGGGCTTCCTGGACGTCGGCGAGGGTGACGACGGCGAGCTGGTCGCCGACGCTGCGGTGGAGCTGGGCGATGGTCTCGGCGACCTGCTGCACCCGGCTGATGACCCGGTGCTGCTCGACGAACTCGAGCGCCGGGTTGCTCCAGTTGGGCCGCTGGGAGGCCCCTAGGCGCGCTACCAGGACCTGGGTGGCGAGGACAGCCGAGGAGGGCTCGGGGGTGCCGTCGAGGATCTCCTGGGCGGTGAGGCGCTCGAGGTCGACGACCAGGTCGAACATCGGCAGGCGGCCCGTCCAGCGCATCCGGGCCTTTGGCGAGCAGACGCAGCGCTCCTGGGTGGGCGTGGCGGCGTTGTACTGCCCGCAGGGGCACCCGGTCGTTGCGGCGATCAAGAGGAAGTCGGCGGGGTGGCGGTCCGTCGAGCTGCCCGGGCACGCCTCGCGGGTCTTGGAGGCGTGCGAGATGGTGTCGATGTTGGTGGTGGTCATCTCGGCCATCTCGTCGACGAAGAGCACGCCCTTGTGCGCGAGGGCCAGCTCGCCCGGGCGGCGGTTGTCGCCCACCAGGCCGGCGTGGCTGACGGTGTGATGCGGTGCTCGGAAGGCCGGCGTCATCGGCAGAGGCCGGCTTTCGAGGAGGCCCGCCGCCGACCAGGCGCGGAGCACCTCGGCGCGAGCTTCACCTTCGAGCTGGGGGAGGATGGTCGGCACCCGCCGGGCCATCATGGTCGCGCCGCAGCCCGCTGGACCCCGGAGCAGGATGCGGTGCCCGCCGGCGGCCGCGATCGTCAGCGCTCGGATGGCCCGCGCGTTCCCGCGGACCTCGCTGAAGTCGACCTCGCTCTTCACCGGCTCGGTGGTCGCGCCCATCACACGCCCGCCTGCGAGGTAGGCGTCGATGGAGAATAGGCCCTGGGCGTTGGGGTGAGCTGCGTTGGCCTCGTAGATGTTCGCGCCGGACACCAGGAGGTGCCATGGGCGAAGGGCCTCCGCGCAGGCGTAGACGCCATGGGTGGCGGTCGTCTGGCCGGCCAGGTTCAGCCCGCCGACCGCCGCGATGTGCTCGAGGTAGCGCTCGGGGATGGCGCCCAGCGCGCCCATCATAGCGAGCGTGATGGGGAGGTCGAGGCCAGCGGCGTTATTGCCGACGATCGGCGGGTCGACCGTGACGATGACGAAGGCGTCTGCGCGCTGCAGGGTCGCGTGGCGGATGGCCGAGCGAACCCGCGTGAGGGTCTCGAGGCGGGCGGCTGCGTTGGGCATGCCACGAATGACAGCGGCGCCCGCGCCTTCGGTCAGCTCAGCGGTGATGGTGACGAGCGTCGCGCTGACGCCGTGGGGAATTGCGCTCTTGATGGTGATCATGATGTTAGTCCTTGCAGGTGGTGTGCCAGATTACGGTGAGGCGCTGTTAGCTGACCCGCGAGAAGGAGACGGGGTGGATGACGGCCTCATCAGAAATGCGGACCATCTCCAGCACTCGCGCCACGTAGTTTCGTCCACCCACGCTGAAGTCATAATGCCCGGGAGTGACATCCAGGAACGTGATGTCGCCGTCTTCGAGAGCGCGGCTGTGATTGATGTGCATCCCGCGCACATTGCAGCATTTCACAAAGCGGGCGGCCAGGGTCTGCGTGGTGTTCATGATGTTACTTTCTGCAGGCGGCGTGCCAGGTCGAGGTCAGATGCGGCTCTTGGCGCGCTTGACGGCGTCGCCGAGCATCGCGGCGAGCGCCTCCGTCTGCTCGAGGTTGAGGGCCAGCGTGACCTCGTCGACGGCCAGCATCACGAAGCGGTTGCTGGTCGTCGACCCCTTCACGGCGATCTCCGTACCACCGACCTTGAGCGTGGCGGTGTAGACCGCGTTGGCTGTCCGGACCTTGGACTCCTCATCGTCCGTGAGGATGCGGAGGGGGCGATGGCCGAGGGTCCGGTAAGCACAGCCGTTGCCGTCGACGTAGGCTTGCTCGTGCGAGTCCCCAGAGCGGTGTTCGGGCAAGATGCCAACCAGTTCTTCGAGTGAAGCGACGGTGCCGGCGTAGATGGTGATGAGGTGGCCATTCGCGTTCTGGTTCATGATGTTAGTCCTTGCAGAGGGCGTGCCAGGTCGAGCTAGGCGTCGGAGGTGCCGCGGGCGATGCGGGCGGCCTCGACGCGCGCCGCGCGGACGGTCTTGGCCTGCTCGCGGAGCCCCGCTTGAGTCACGAGGCCCGCCGCGTAGAGGTCCGCGAGGAGGTCGGCGGCGGTGACGCGCTCGAGGATGTACAGCTCGCTCAGGAGCGTCTTGAAGGTCTCGACGGGCTCGAGGACGGCGACGATGCGTGCCCACAGGTCAGCGTGCTGCCCCCTGGACCTGACGGCGTCTAACTCGCCCTTGATCTCGAAGGCGCCTGGACACTCGACATCGCCGACGACCCACGTGCCAGCGGGAATGACGGGGTGGTAGACCGCCGCCGTCTTGCGCAGGTCCGGGTTGGCGTTCTGCACGTCCTCGGTGAGGCGGTACGTCTTGCCGGGCTGGACGACGAGGGCGGGCTTCCGCGTCTCGGGTGCCGGCGCGGTGAGCTTCTCCTTGCGCGGCTCGGCCTTGAGCGCTTCGAGGAGCCCGGGCCGGAAGTCGTCGGGCTCCTTGTCCTTGGCGTAGGCATCGGCCATGGCGTTAAGCCCGACGCCGCGATAGGTGCTGCTCTTCGCGAAGCGGTTGACGATGGTCGTCAGGCGCGAGGTGCTGAGGCCCTCAGCCGCTTTGAGGAAGCTGCCGCGGCGGGTGGTGCTGATCTTGGCGTTGGTGCGCATGTCCTGTTACTCTGCAGGGCGCGTGCCAGGTCGAGCAGACGAAAGGCCGTTCCAGGTCAATAACATCTCGTGTATGCTCGGCGGCATGACTGACCAACCACCAAAACAACCTCAGGACAGTGTTCCGCCGGCGTTGACGTACGGGCTGTATTTCAGCGTGAAGACGCCCATCACTCGGATGGTAGACCTCACCCAGGAAGCCTTCTTCGAGCTGGGCTCGGATGAGGCCGACGCGCGGGCGACGGCCCGCCAGATCTTGGAGCACCCGGGCGTGACGACGGGCGTCTTCTACACGCTCCAGAAAAAGGAGGTGCTGCGCTAGGCCTTGAGGAAGCGACGCCACTGGCGCTCGGGGGCGCCGACCTCGAGGCGCCAGGCGGTGGGCGACGAACCGAGGGAGAGGCTCACGCGGCGCCAGGTCGTTCCATTCTCGGAGGTTTCGTCGCCGGCGATGATGGTCTCGTCGCCGGCGAGTGGGCGGTACTCGAGGTGGCAGTGCAGCACAGCGACGTTACAGAGGCTCCCGTCAGGCCTCTCGAAGAGCTTCGAGCCGGTGAAGGCCTTGACGACCCGGCCGCAGACGGAGACCCGCCCGCGCTGCACGTAGCCGTCCTCTCGCGGGTCCGTGAGTGTCCGCCAGCCGTAGACACGACCGTCGTTGTCGATGGCCAGACCGGCGAGCTTCTTGATGGGCTGGTGAACCGTGGGCCAGGTTTCGATCTCGAAGCCGACCTCGTTCGTCGGCGCTGCGGGCACGTTCCAGACGCTGTTCTCGGGGAGCTTCCAGGCGCCGGGGGCGACTTCAGCTTGAGCAAAGGTGCGGGGCTTGGGGCGGGGTAGATTGAGGTTGGCCATGGTGTATTCTGTTGCGTGTAACGTGCCAGGTCACAAAGAGACGAGGCGGACCAGGTCGCCGCAGCGAACACAGTGCGTGCTGACCTGGCTCTGGCCGGGTTGAATATCCGCCGGCGAGACGCCGATGAGCGTCGTGCAGTGCGGACAAGCAACGCCGCAGAGGCCCATGCAAAACTGCGCGTAGTTCCGCGACGCCAGCTCGAGGTCGTGAACTTCATTGGGCAGCCCTGGTGCCCGTCGGCGTGCGTGCTCAGCGCCCGCGATGAGCCCGACAACGAAGAGGTCAACTGGCGCCGTCACTTTACACCTTCCGGCTTGATGGCAGTGCACCACCACATCGAAGAGAATCGTCCCGGTTCATCGGCTGTAATAACACAGCCGCGCGCACAGGCTGTCATCGTATCGTAGCTGACGAGGTGCCGCGGAAACTTTTCCTGCCCAGGCTTGTAGATCCACGTGTCCCAGCAGGTAGTTGTATCATCGCTGGCGCGGTTGATGCGGTAGTAGCCCACCGCTGATCGCAGCTTGTGGGCGCCTTCGATCTGCCACCCAAGCGCTTCGATGCGCGCTTGTAACCTCTCCCGGACGGTCAGGCGCTTTGTCTTCGTGCGTGCCACGTCATCCTCCAGCTGCGCCCTTGGCGCGGTCACGGGCCCAGTTGGGCGCATAGTCAGGCGCTGGCGGAGCGTACAGGTCCATGATGAGCGCCCGGCAGCGCTCATATTCTTCCACGTCACCGGGCTCCGCTGGCCGCATTGCCATGCGTGCGATGCGGCTGATCGCAAGCCCAATAGCCCTGTTCTCGACGGCGTCGCAGGCGATCACTGGCGGCGTTCCCGGAGGGCGTTGTTGAGGAGCGAGTCGATGAGGAGGCGCTCCTTGCGCGCATCTTGGACGGCCGCGAGGCGCTGCGCCTTCGTGGGGGGTGCTGGCGCTGGGAAGGTCTCAGCCACGCGCACGGCGAGCGCCGCCGAGGCGGCCTCGAGCAGCTTGCGCATGCCATCATGGAAACTGAGCGAACTCTGAAAGACCGGATTCAGGGGGTCTGGGTCGCACTTGAGGTGGCTGAGCCGGTCCTGGGTGTGGATGGTTGCGGCGCAGAGGATCGAGCGGAGGTCTTGGGCGTTCAGGCCGGCGAGCGTCACGCCGCCGTCAGGCTGGATGGGCGAGACGCGCGGCGAGGAGTTCTTCTTGCGCATGTTACTCGCACATGCAGGAGGCGGGCCAGGTCAAGGCACCCGCAGCTCGGGGAGGGTGCCGGCCCGGGCGGCTTCGGTGACGTCCTCGAGGCCTTCGGCGGGGATGCCGATGGGATGGGCGACGGAGCCCTCGAGGTCGTTGGAGAAGCCGAGGATGGCCATCCCGCACTCGGCGGGGCCACCCTTCTGGCCGGGCCGATAGCTGACGATGAGCGCGATGGGCGCGGTGCCCTTCGTCGCTGAATGGAGCCCGCCCTTGATGCGGTAGAGCTTGTTCGGCGGGCGCTGGAGCTTCAGGGCCCGGACTTGGGCGCAGCCAGCCGGACTCCAGCCCTGACGAGCGGCGATGTGTGTGAGGCCCTCCTCGAAGCGCTCTCGGTAGGTCTTCTTGTGGCTGAGGTCGACGGTACTGCGCCCGACGCGCTCTTCTTCACCATCCATTGCGACCTGGTCCCACTGGTCGACGTTGAAGAGCGTGCTGCGGATGAGGTCGGCCAGGCTCTTGCCGGCATCGGCCGGGATCATGGTGTGCGCGTAGCCGGGTGGAACGATGCCGCTGATCATGCGCGCTCCTCGAGCCCGTCGATGGGCTGCGCCCACAAGCCGTCGCTCTTGGTGTCCTGATGCGGGCGTTCATCCACATTGGGGACACGCTCGATGAGAAAGTAGCCGGGCGTGCCCTCCGCAAAGCGGAGCCGTGCGATGAAGACCTGTGGCCCGCCTGGGTCACGCTCAGCCGGCGTCGTCTCCCGCAGGAAGACGCAGGTATGGAGGCCGTCGGAGCCTTTGACAGCAGAGACGATACGCCCGACTTCGCCGTGCTCGCGCAGGTAGCGCCGGCCGCTCTGCGTGGGCTCCAGCCGCGTCAGACCGACGTACTTGGCCCGGTCGCCCTCACGGAGGGGCCGCTTGGCGGCGAGGTCGGCGAGCTGCTGTGGAGTGACCAGCCGGCCGGCAGTCCGCGTGCGCCTGATGCAGTGCTGGATCCAGGCCTCGTATTCGGGTGTGCCGAACTTCTTCGTGTCGTAGCGCCGCTTGTATTCGGCGCCGTCGGCGGCAGCCGCTCGAGCCGCTTCTTCGTCAGCACGAGCTGCCTCTTCGAAGGACCTGCGGACCTGCTCGCGGAGCTGCACTTCGGTCATGTATCCCAGCATCGAGTAACTCTCCTGTACGGGGCGGGGCTACGTCAAGCCGCGTGTCGCTTCGGCATGGCACTCGCGAAACAGCCGGTAGCAGATAACGCCCCAGGTCCGCAGAGGGCGCGCCTTGTAGGAGCGCGCGACGGCCTGCTTGACCACCGACAGCCGGTCGATGTTGCGCTCGATCTCTGGCCAGAGCCGTTCGAACTCTTCCGGCGTGACGGGCTCAACC
>ERZ1292625.3392-Hain-H41-01um-R1-3392-length-13071-cov-4_pt1 | contig 13071 bp, 15 predicted proteins | sample MGYA00564400_ERZ1292625 | MGnify/ENA primary metagenome ERZ1292625 (study PRJEB36523, sample SAMEA6512639) | groundwater metagenome | collected 2019-01-08 | study: AquaDiva: Metagenomics assemblies of 32 groundwater samples
CCAGAATGGCAAAAATTGAAACAACTAAGAGTATTTCGATAAAGCTCGTTCCTTGTTTGTTTTTTCTCATCGTTCCCTCCAGTCGGAAAAAGAAGTAGCGGACCTCACTTCATGAACCCCTTGTGCGTCCTGCCAATAAACCTTAACCGATGCATCAATTATATTTTTTGTTGCTGCCCCGACAATAACCGTTCTTCTTTCAAATGACAATTCGCGTTTAAATATCATATTGGGAATAACCTGACCGGATGTACAGCCCGTACCGATTGTTGCGCCGGCCCAGGAAAGTGTCTTTAAGCAATAGACTTGTGGCGGATTAACACCGGCTTTAGCGTAAAGATTGTCCCAACTGGCATCGCGCTGACCCCTTAACCATTCGGTTGCTTCCTGTGAGTATCGGGTTGCCTGGGTTTTATTTTTCGAATAAGTACTGTTTCTGACGGCGTTGGCGGCCAGGGTAACCAGAGAAGTAATAATTAAAATGGAAATTGCCAGAGACAAAATAATTTCGAACAAGGATTGGCCTGAAATATTTTTTTTCATCGTATTTCTCCTGAAGACGTAATTGTAATCGTGGCGACACTGCCGGTACCTGCTTGGGTAATATTAACTGTGGCTGCCGTTACACCAATATTTGTACCTTGACCTAAGATTTTAAACATTACCGGATTTGGGTTAGGAGCGCTAATGGCCATATCGGAAGAAATAGTTACTCTTTTGACTTCGACATTACCGCCTGAACATGCAGCCTCAATCGTATAGGTACGGATACCACTCACAAAAAAATTATATCCGTTTAATCGCGGTTTGGTTACATCCAGGGGGTCAACACACTTTTTCAAGGGATCGTTTGGTTTTTTACCGGTTAATGCTTCTGCCTGAGCTAAACGCAGATCACCTTTTAAACTTCGTACAGTACCTGAAAGTGCTTGACGGCGGGCAAAATCACGGAAGCTGACATAGCCGATCCCGAAAATTAAACCGATGATTGTTAGGGCAATTAATATTTCGATGAGGGTATATCCCGAGGATCTTTGGTAATTAGGGAGCTTTTTGGGCATAAACAAACATAAATTTACGGATTATTCACTTTGTAATTACACGTTGAACCGCAACCGGCGGAGCAGGTTACCGTGCCGGTTCCTTGCTCCAGGGCGGTACAAATCTCATATGTAGTGCCGTTTGATGTATATGAGTAATTTCTGGTCGGAGAAGCGGGGTCGGCGGGCACATTAACGTAAACATTGGCAGCCGCACACGAGGCCGGAGCCGGTGAGGGTGGTGCGGTACTACCCTTAATTTGAGTAGGCCAGTTGGTCGTATAAGTTGCGGCCGGATAAGCTCCGCAGTCGGACCGATACAATTCAAGACCGGATCTAAGTAGTTCCATATCGGCTTTTCGTTTGGCGTCACGCGAACTTTCTCTGGCTCCGGCCATTCCGAAAACCGATAAACCGATGAGGATTCCGATTATGGTGATAACAACCAGCAGTTCAATTAACGTAAAACCTTTTTTTAAGTACTTCATTTGATTAAATCGGGCATACTCCGTTGACGGGTGAAATCGTGCCCGTAAGTTCTCCTGATTTTCCGTTTGTACAGACAACCCAATATTTTGTTGTTCCTGTCGGAACGTTTTCCAGCTTACCCCAAAGAACATAAATTGTTGCAGCTTGAGCTCCGGTTGAACCAACGCCATCAGATTGGTATCGATAATCAAAGGTATTATCTTTTATATAACGCGGATCCTGAGGGCAACCCGTTAAACCCAGATCCCCACAAAGCGTATTTGCTGCCGATACCCCTTGCGCGCCCGGATTTCTTAGCGGATACAGACTATTGCCTTTATTGGCAAAGTTCTCAAGCGCCAATTGATATTGTTTAACATCGGATTTTCGGCGGACATCCCGAGCCTGTTTTTGCGATCCGGTAAAGGAAACCAAAGCAACCGCCGCCAATATCCCCAGGACCGAAATAACAACCAACAGTTCAATAAGAGTAAAACCTTTATTGTGTAATTTAAAATTAGTCATTTTCCTTACGGTCTAACCGTATAAACGTATTTTGACGGACACCAGGCTGCATTGGCATCATAAACCGCCTTATCATCGCTTTTATTTTCCAAACAAGCCTGCAGAGAATAGGTATCCAAATTGGTTTGAGTATAGTAATAAGTTTGAGTCGATAAAGGGTCTTTGGGCAGGGTCGACATTAAAATTTTCCCCGTTTCCGGAATCCAACTTGAACCCCAATTACAAAGTGTGGGGGTGGCTGGCGGAGAACAACCGATAATTTTTCCTACATTGGCTCCGGTTCCGCTGGTCGGAAATCCCCCGTAATCGCTGTAATAGACTCCCAATGCCGTTTGCATATTTCTGATATCTCCTTTTCGCTGTGTGTCCCGGGCTCTTTCCCGTGCGGCATTAAAGTTGGCAAGAAGTAGAGCCGAAAGAATGCCGATGATGGAGATAACAACCAGTAGTTCAAGAAGTGTAAATCCTTTTTTTGTAATTCTCATGGCAGTTATTTAAATTATAGCAAACCTACTGCAAACTTTCAGTCGGTGTTGAATTGGTGCTGGTCACCGAATAATTACAAGTGAGAGAGGTGCCACAAGTTTTGGTAATTCCCGTAATAATGTTTTTGTCTTCCGGGTTTTCAAGTTTTGCGAAGACTTGGAACTTGGTATAGGTTGAGTTGACAGCATAAACATAATATTGACTGGAGGAGGGATCTTTGGGTAGTTTTTTAAAATAAACGGTTTTTCCGTCGGTAAACTCCGAACGTGAGCCGGTAGCCCCGAAGCTGCAAGCCGTACCGGTTTTAGTCAGCGGATCAAACGGGCAAGCTGCAATTTCCGTACCGCTGGCTGCAGGATATCTACCGTAATCTGCGTAAAAAAGCTCGAGCGAATTGGACAGTTGTTTAAGATCGCTTTTTCTGGCAGCGTCCCGTCCACGCATCTGTGACGAACGAAAACCGCTGACCACAACGGTCGCCAGAATTGAGATAATAGCCATAACAACCAAAAGCTCTACCAGTGTGAAGCCGTATTTGAATTTTTTCATTTACCTTCTAATTCATTTTCGTACTGACCAAGCGACTTATCAAGTGGCGTTCCGCGGGAAGCCTTGCCGAAATTGCAGGTTTGGTTTCCACAGGTGATATTTTTATTAACAACAGCCTGGCTGTATTCTACGTTGGCTTTGCCCTCAAAGGCTCCGTAGAGTTGAAAATGTTTTCCGGTGGAGCTGTAGCGGTAGGAAAACCCGTCATCCGATCTTGAATCTCTGGGGATAACCGTTAAATAAATTTCTCTTGAGTTGTCGGAAATATCGGCCAGGGCGTCTTTCCCCCACTCACAAGGCTCCATTTTGGCAAACATCTTGTCACGGTTTTTAACAGGTTGCCCTCCTAAAACTACCTTCATGTCTTCAAAGGTCCAACCCTCGGGTAAACAGGCGATAAGTCTTCCGTCGGGAGTTGATAGGGGATAACGGTCAAAATCGTTATAATACCGCCCTAAAGCTTCAGAAAGCGCGGTCAGATCGTCACGTCTTTGAATATCACGGGCTCTTCTTAAACTTAAAAAATAGTTGTAGGTTGAAAAGGAAAAAATAAATAGAAGAATAAGGACTATACCGAAACTTTCCCGTTTATTGAAAAAGATAATTTTCTTCATTTCCAAGGCAGGCACTCGTTGATTGGATTTCCATTGACATCACGGCACTGTCCATAGCAGGTTGAATTACCGTAATTCGGGTCGCAAACAGGACCGGGACGGCTATCATCCCAACCGATACTGACACAAGTACCGCTTTGACAGCCGTAAAACACCGAGGGTGAAGTTGTGCCGGACGGACTATTGGGACTACCTGAATAATAGTTAAATGATCCGCCCGGTCCGACCGGTCCCAAGTAATCCTTATCCTTCTCGTTTTCCAAATCCGCATAAAGCCGGTACCATTTCGGACAAGATGAATCTTCGTATTCGTAATAATAAGAAGCTCCGGTTCTCGGGTCGCAGGGAATTTTATCAAGATATGGTCTTAGCCCCGTTCCGGGATTGCAAATCACCAATTGCGGCATCGGGTAGCAATCGTGGTCTTTTTCGTATTCTTCGATGGCAATTTTTATCATCCTGATGTCCGATTTACGCCTCGCATCATAACCTTTAAAAACCTGTGTCCGGCTGGCCCAAAAAGCTAATAAAGCCAAAAAACCAATGATCACAACAACAATCATAAGCTCGGTAAGCGTAAGACCTTTTTCAAAACGAAGTCTTTTGTTTAAGGAATTATCCATTTAAGAAAAGTGTTTCCGTATAGCGTTACCAGATAAAAAGCTAAGGCTAAAAACGGACCGAAAGCAATTTTATCTTTACCTTTGGCACGACCCAACAAAATCAGTATGATGGCCACGATTGCGCCTGTCAAGAAAGCGGCAAAGAGCCATACTAGAGCCAACGGCCAGCCTAAAAATAACCCCGGTAAAAGAGCAAATTTAACATCACCTAAACCCATACCCCGACCGCGGGTAGTAAGGTGAATTAATAGAAGGCTAAAAGCAGAGACGGTGGCCGTAAGAAGCCGAAGGTAAAATTGATCGCCTTTAATAAAAATTAGGGCGAATGCGGTTAACGCGATGGCAATAAAAACTAATTCGTCCGGAATGATCCTTTTTTCCAAATCGATTATAAAAATCCATGACGTCAGTAAAAATATAAAAAGGACGAATGGATAAAAAAGAAAACCAAGAGAGTCTTTCCACAAACATAGCGGAGAAGCATTTATCCCACAACTACCGGCAACCAAAAAAATAAGCAGAAAGGACGATGCTATCGCAAGTTCAATCAGTGGATATCGAAAGGATATTTTTTTATGACAGGCTCTACAGCGTCCGCCCAGAAGAACAAAAGATATCAAGGGTAGATTATCGTACCAACTTATTTTCGTTTTGCATTTGTCACAAAACGATCTGCCTTTAATAAAGTTTATTCTTCTGGGAAAACGGTAACTGAAAGCGGTACTAAATGACCCAAAGATCAGTCCTATTAGAACCACTAAACAAATATAAATTATCACTTATCGTGCCTTTATTGCGGCAGACAAACAACGCAGGAGTCAGCAAGACTAGCGTAAGTTTTGGCTGCGCAATCTACGGTTGTAGTCGTAGTCAAAGCCGGATTACCAACAGTCAGGGTTTTAGTAGCTTTCTGTCTCTCGGATTTGGACTTCGGCACCCAACAAGCATAAACCGAGCTTGAAGCACCGGTTATTTTACCAACGTAAATCGCTTCAACGCCGGTAGCGTCAGATCCTTTAGCAATAAAGTCACGATTCCTGAATTCGTTCTTTAATTCGTTATTGGTAATTAAAGCACCGTATGTACTGGTACAATCCGTACCGCAAATTCCGACAGGTTCATCCCGGCCGTTGGCAAAACCGTATGCCAAATCATTATTGGCAACTTGTCCGGTTCCGGTACCGACCCACGGGAATTTATCCTGGGTAACGAAATATCGATCGATTGCTGCCAGAAGTTGACTGGCATCGGATCGCATTCTGGTATCACGGGCTCGGTTGGCTTGCTCCAAAGGATTAATAGCAGCCAAAACAGCGGCGGCCAGAACTCCCAAAAGAGCAATAACGATCAAAAGTTCAACTAAGGTGAAACCTTTTATTCTATTCATATGAGCAGTAATATTTTTTCACCTCCCTTCGCTTTCTACATTCAGTATTGGTCATGAAGTTATCCCTGTCAAGTCTTTAAAACTGACTTGTCAGGTTATAAATGGGCAAGATAATGGCAATCACCAAAAAACCGACTCCCAGGCCTAAAATAATCATTACCAAAGGCTCAATTGCGCTCGTGAGTGCTTTTACTTTTTGATCGCTTTCAATTTCGAAAACATGGCTGACTTTTTGGAGTACTTCCTGCATTTTCCCGGTTTCCTCCCCTACGGCAATCATTTGCGAAAGAATAAAAGGGAAAGCCTCGGGGTGTTTGGAAAAGGAATAGGCGATGGGGAAGCCTTTCTCAACCTGCTTGGCTGCGTCCTTAAGGGCATCCGACAACACGACGTTACCGACCACCCCGGCAGAAATATTTAAGGCGTCAAGAATAGAAACACCGGAACCGACCATCAGGCTTAGGGTTCTGGTCAGTTCGGTTAAGACGACCTGTTTTTGCAATTCCCCAATGATTGGCAACTTGAAAATAAGCTCATCCGTCTTTCTTCTTCCTTTAGGTGTTCTTCGATAAGCCATAAAGGCATAAAAGCCGACGACGCCAACAACCAAGAAGATTGGCCAAAATTTGACAAAGGCATTAGATATGGTTATTAGGATTTTTGTAGCCATTGGGAGCTTGGCGTTAAACTCTCCATAAAGAGCCATCAGTTTCGGAATGACAAAGACCATCATCACGATGGCAACGACAAACATACCGACAACAATAATGGCCGGGTAAATTAAGGCTCCGGAGACTTTACCCTTAAATTCCTGCTGTTTTTCCATATTGTCGGCCAGGCGGGCCAACACCTCGTCGATAACGCCACCCAATTCTCCCGACTTAATAAGGGCAATATAGGTGGGGGAAAAGACCTTCGGGTGACGGGATAGGGAAGCGGAAAGCGATTCGCCTCCTTCAATGTCGCTTAAAATTTGGGCAACCACTTTCTGCATCGCCCCCGAGGTTTGGGTCCGCAAGATAACTAAAGCATCGGTAATCGGAAGACCGGCATTAATCATAGTTGCCAGCTGCCTGGTAAAAGTGGTTACGTCACCTACGGTAATTCTTTCTCTTAATTTTTTAATAATTCCGAAAAGGCTTTCTCTGACTGGGGTTAAACTGATAACAACCAAGCCCCGGCCGTGTACCAACTTGGCGGCTACCTCAATTGTGGATGCTTCAACCTCTCCCGTAACCAGTTTTCCGGTTTTATCCTTGGCTTTGTAGATAAATCTCTTCATGTTTAAATGCCGGCAGGAGACCCTCTTACCAGTCGGGTTAATTGCTCGGGTCTTAAGGAATAACTTTGAGCAACCTCGAGACTAATCTTGCCGGATTTTACCAAAGCCGCGAGCGAAGTCTCGATCGTATTCATACCAATTTCCTGTGAGGTTTGCAAAATGCTGTCTATTAAGTGTGTTTTTCCTTCACGAATCGAGGTTTTAATTGCCGCCGTACCCAACATGATTTCGTATGCTACCAACCGACCGCCCTGGAGAGATGGAATTAAACGCTGGGAAAAAACGGCTTCAACTACGTTTGAGAGTTGAAGCCGAACCTGGCCCTGCTGTTCTTCGGGGAATACATCGACAATTCTATCGATCGTCTGTGCCGCCGAATTGGTATGCAGGGTTGCAAAAACTAAGTGTCCGGTTTCGGCCACGGTCAGAGCTGCTGCAATTGTTTCGTAGTCACGCATTTCACCGACCAAAACAACATCGGGGTCTTCCCGGAGGACGGAACGGAGGGCCACCTGCCAAGAGTGGGTATCGCTGCGCATTTCGCGCTGAGAAATAATTGACTTATCTGGTTTAAAAATAAACTCGATCGGGTCTTCAATCGTGACAATGTGGGTTGCCCGATTATGGTTGATTTCATTAATCATTGCGGCAAGGGTTGTTGATTTACCGTGTCCGGTGGGGCCTGTCACCAAAACAAAACCCTGTTTTAAATTGGTAAAGGAGTGAAGTATTTTCGGTAAATTTAAGGAATCAATGGGCGGAATTTCCAAGGGAATGCGCCTAAAAGCAGCCGAGAGACTGCCTTTTTGTGTATAGGCATTAACTCTAAATCGGGCTTTATCGGAAAAAGGAAGCGAAAAATCAATTTCCTTGTTAACCATAAGCCGTTCAAGTTGTTCACTGGTTAAAATTTCTTTTAAGAAAGCGGTAATTACATCCGGGACCAAAACCGCCTCGCTGGGAACCGGAGCCAGTTCGCCATTGACCCTAATCGTGGGAGCAATTCCGGTTATGATATGTAAATCTGATGCTTCCCTCTCAACCGTCAGTTGTAATAATTCTTTAAGATTCATATTTATTCCTGTGCAACCCTTAATACTTCCTCAACCGAAGTTACGCCTTCCAGCGCTTTCAAATAACCGTCCTGCTTTAATGTTATCATGCCTTCTTCCCTGGCTTGTTTTTCAATATCGGATGCGGCCGCCCGCTGTAAAATAAGGCGGCTAATTTTTTCTGTTACCGGCAAAACTTCAAAAATACCGACTCTTCCCAAATAACCGGTATTGCCACAATCTTCGTCGCCTTGTCCTTTATAGAATTTTATCTCCTTGCCGGCCGGCCAAAGGTTCCCCAAGACCCCCTTCATTTCTTCGGCAATTTTCGGGTCGGCATCGTAGGCAACTTTACATTTGTCATGAATCTTGCGGACAACTCTTTGGGCAACAATCGCGGTCATTGAAGAAGACAAAAGATAGGGCTCCGCTCCCATATCGAGAAGTCGGGGGAGAGCTCCAGCCGCATCATTGGTATGAAGGGTCGAAAAAACCAAATGGCCAGTGAGAGATGCCTGAATCGCCAAGTCGGCTGTCTCCTGATCCCGAATTTCTCCAACCAATATAATATTCGGGTCTTGTCGTAAAAAGGATCTTAGTCCCGACGCAAAGGTCAAGCCCGCCGCCGGATTAATCTGGACTTGATTTACCCCGGCGATTTTATATTCGACCGGATCCTCCAAGGTAACAACATTTACTTTTGATGTGCTAATTTGGGAAAGAAGAGAATAAAGTGTCGTCGTTTTTCCGGAACCGGTCGGACCGCAGATAATAACAATTCCGTGCGGTCGCAAGATCGCTTCCTGCAGGGTTTTTAAGCCTTGACCCCGCAGCCCAAGTTCTGATAGTGCCGGTACGCCGCCCGATTTTTTGAGAAGTCTCATGACGATTTTTTCACCCCAAGTCGTGGGTAGAGAGGAAACACGCAAATCAACCTCGTTATCACCGGCCTTAAAATTAAATCTGCCGTCTTGAGGAATTCTTTTTTCGTCAATTTTCATTCCGCAAAGAATCTTGATTCTTGAAATCAAGGAGTCGTGCAAACCGTGCGGGATCGTTAACTTCTCCTGTAAAATTCCGTCGATACGGTATCGGACCCGGGTTAGCTTTTCCTGGGGTTCAATATGCACGTCCGATGCCCTCGCCCGCATGGCAAAATCCAGGATATGACTAACAATTTCCGATATTTTTTCTTCACGGATAAACCCCGTCTTGGAAAGATCGGGGACTGCTTTTCCTTTATCTTCATCTCCGGCAACATCCTTCAGAGCCTCAGTTACTTCTTGGGAGAGGGTGTTTGAATATCGGGTTGAAAGATATTCATCGACTTTGCTGGGTACGGCCGCTTCCGGCTTAACCCTAAGGTTGGTTTTTTGTTCGATAAACTCGATGGCCGTCAAGTCCAGGGGGTCGGCCATGGCTAGACGAAGTTGTTTGGCCGTTTTGTCAATTCCTACCGGGTAAACCCGAAAACGCTCGGCCACCTCTAGCGGTAGAACATTTAAAGCCTCCGGGTCCGAGGGTTGGCTGATCAAATCGATAAAGGGAACGTTATAAAAAGTAGCTTTGGCTTTAGTCAGGGCTTCTTCGGAGACTAAATTCTGACTGGTAAGGATTTCCTCCTGAGAGCGTCCGGATTGCACCTCAGCCATCTTGACCTGTTTGGCCCGGTTGGCATCAAGACCGCCCTGATCAACAAGAATATCGGCTAAAGTTTTTGCACCGTCTCCGTCCGGAAATATTTTTGCAGGCTGAGCAGGCATAGTAGGTTCTTCTCCTCATTATGACTTATTAAAATCATCCTATCAAGTGTCTTGAAATGTAGTGGTTGATGTTCCATAATGCTTCTTCAACTCATTTACTATTATGCATGCCTTTTTAATTATCGGTCGCGACTTGGCCATCCAACAAAAAGTTAATGAACTGTCCGAAAATTTAAAATTAAAACAGCTCAACTACGAAATTAAAAAAATCGAAGATGTACGTAGTTTAAATAAGCTAATAAGTCTGACTTTAGATGAGCCGACGGCCATTATCATAAAGGATATCAACGGCGCCACCGATGAAGCTTTAAACGCGTTTTTGAAGAATTTGGAAGAGCCTCAAGCAAATTTGTATTTTATTCTCACTTCCCGAAACGAACAGTCGGTTTTATCAACAATCGTTTCGAGATGCCAGATTATCCGAGTCCTCATTAATTCAGATGGGGCAGGGCAGGACAGTAAAATCAACGATTTTATTGGTTTGTCGACTCCGGAGAAATTTCTCTATATTGATAAACTGCGAAAAAGAGACGAAACGGTTTCTTTTTTAGAAGAGTCTATATTTGCCTGCCACCGGAAACTTCATAATGACCAAGAAAACTACCGATTATTGGCCAAATACTTGACCGTTTTGGGTCAAACATTAAAGAGGATTCGGGGAAACGGAAACATTAATTTACAGCTTACCAATATGGTTCTTGGCCTTGTTTGACAGGCTCGATAAAGTTATGACATCCTCCGCTAAAAGCGGGTTTCCCTATAAAGGAGGATGACATATCAGCGTTCAATTCATCTCTCGAATTGAGCTCGAGAGTTTTCTTGAATGCTGTTATAATTAAAGTATAGAAAATACCTCAAAAGGGGGGTTAATTTTGTCTAATTGATATGGCAGCAAATCTAAAAAACACTTACACCGCTGAACAAATTCAAGTCCTCGAAGGATTGGAGCCGGTCAGGAAAAGACCGGGAATGTACGTCGGTTCGACCGACTCCCGCGGACTTCACGAATGTCTCCGCGAAATCATTGATAACTCGGTTGACGAGAGTTTTGCTGGGGTTTGCGATACAATTTGGGTAACCATCGGCAAGGACGGTTCGGCCACCGTCCGTGATAACGGCCGGGGCATCCCGGTTGATATCCATAAATCCGGCGTTTCGGCTCTTGAGCTGACGATGACTAAACTTCATGCCGGGGGCAAGTTCGGCGGGGGAGCCTATAAAATTTCCGGAGGTTTGCATGGAGTGGGGGCCTCAATGGTCAACGCTTTATCGAGCTATTTCCGGGTCGTCGTCTTACGAAATGGCAAGGCCTACTTTCAGGAATATAAAGTAGGAAAACCGGCCAAAAAGGTAACAACCGTCAATCAGGAACAACTCAATAAATGGTTTCCCAAAGAGTGGGGAATTACGATTGGAGCTGGACAAACCGGAACTATTACGACTTTTGTTCCCGACAAGAGTATTTTTGGCGATATCTCATTCGACAACAATAAAGCTAAGGCCCTCACCAAAGACCGCGCCTATTTAATTGCAGGGCTGACTTTTCATTTTGAGGATCAAAGGGACGGCGACAGCGCTTCATATTATTTCGAGGGCGGGATTAAATCGCTTGTTGAACACTCGAATCGCGGCAAAACGCCGCTGACCGATGCTATTTATATTTCTAAGGCCAATGAAACAATTAGTTGTGACGTTGCCATTCAGTATACCGATTCTTACAATGAAAATGTTAAAGGGTTTGTTAACGGTATTAACACTATTGATGGTGGAACACATGTCACCGGTTTCAGAATTGCTTTAACTAAAGCAATTAGCGATTATGCCAAAAGGTTAAACGGAAACGGCAAAAGCGAAGAGAAAAACCTTTTAACCGGTGAGGATATGAAGGAAGGCTTGACCGCAGTCGTTTATGTCAAAATGCCATCGGAGGCCTTACAATTTGAGTCACAAACCAAAGCGAAACTGAATAACCCCGAAGTCCAAGGCTTTGTAACCACTTTTGTTAAAGAAGGACTGGACACTTATTTTGAGGAACATCCCTCCGATGCCCGAAAAATCGTTGAAAAAATAATGCTGGCCGCCCGTGCCAGAATGGCGGCGCGGGCCGCTAAAGATGCAGTTTTAAGAAAAGGGGCTCTTGAGGGCGCTGGTTTGCCCGGGAAGCTAGCCGACTGCCAAACCAACGATCCTTCAATTTCCGAACTTTACATCGTTGAAGGTGATTCGGCCGGTGGCTCGGCCAAGCAGGGGCGTGACCGAAAATTCCAGGCCATTTTACCCTTGGGTGGAAAAATCTTGAATACCGAAAGGGCACAACTTGATAAAATCGTCAAGTTTGAAGAGATCAGGGATTTGATTATTGCCTTGGGTGGCGGAATCGGTGAGTCTCTAAATTACGATAAAATCCGCTACCACCGGATTATCATCATGACCGATGCCGATGTTGACGGAGGGCACATTAAAACCCTGCTTCTGACCTTCTTCTACCGCCACATGCCCGAAATAATCGATCGGGGATATCTTTATATCGCCCTACCGCCTTTATACAAAATAACGATCGGTAAAGAGATTTTTTATGCTTATACCGATGAGGAAAAAGAAGGAGTCCTCAAAAGCCATCCGGGTGCCAAATTCGCCATTTCCCGATATAAAGGTCTGGGGGAGATGAACCCCTCACAGCTTTGGGAAACAACGATGGATCCAAAGGTCAGAACACTTAAACAAGTAACAATCGAGGTCGGGGAAAATGCTGATAATCTTTTTACGATGCTTATGGGCGAAGAAGTTCCACCCCGCAAAAAATACATTCAAACCCACGCCAAAATGGCTACTCTCGATATTTAAATAATAGTATACTAAAAACATGGATTTTGACGTTCTGATTGAAATTCCGGCATCAAGTCATATTAAATATGAGGTCGATAAAGAATCGGGCGAGCTTCGGGTTGATCGGTTTCTTCACACCTCAAGCGTTTTTCCTTATAACTACGGTTTTATAAAAAATACAGAAGGTAAAGACGGAGACCCCCTCGATGTTATGGTTGTGTCTTCCGAAAGAATAGCACCGGGAGTCGCCATCAAATGCCATGCGGTCGGCCTACTGGAGATGGAAGACGAAGCGGGGATTGATACAAAAATAATGGCGGTACCGGATAAAAAAATCGATCCTGTTTATGGCGTCTATGATTCGATCGATGATATTCCGGAAGCCTCAAGAAATTTAATAAAGCAGTTTTTTCAAAACTATAAATCGCTTGAACCTGGGAAATGGGTTAAGGTTAA
>ERZ1292625.3393-Hain-H41-01um-R1-3393-length-13066-cov-4_pt1 | contig 13066 bp, 14 predicted proteins | sample MGYA00564400_ERZ1292625 | MGnify/ENA primary metagenome ERZ1292625 (study PRJEB36523, sample SAMEA6512639) | groundwater metagenome | collected 2019-01-08 | study: AquaDiva: Metagenomics assemblies of 32 groundwater samples
GCTCTCTCCTGGCGTGTTTCGTAGTAGGGTTGGCGTTATAAGATCACCACCATTTGCAAGTGCGGCCGTCGCACGAAGCACCTGGAGCAGCGTCACCTGCCAGCCAAACTGTCCGATGGACGTGTTGTACGTGTCGCCCACTCGCCACTCGTCACCCTCAAACAGCTCGGTCTTCCACGCAGGAGACGGCACGGTCCCTTTCGCTTCAAGCGCGCTGTACCCTGTTGTTGAACCAAACCCAAAAAGCGATGCGTACTGGTCCAGTCGCGTGATGCCGAGCCCTCGCTGATCTTCAAATCCTCCACCAACAATGTAAAAGTAAACGTCAGAAGAAACGGCGAGCGCGCGACGCATATCAACCGCGCCGTGCGCTCGCCAATCGCGGAAAATTGATGGACTTTCTGGATCATACGGATTTGGAACGACGAGCTTGCCTGTTGATACAAATGTGGTTGTCGGCGTTACGACGCGCTCCATAAGCGCGGCGAGCGCCACAAACGGTTTAATGATCGAGCCGGGCGTATATACACCAGAAACAGCACGATCAAGAAATGGGGACCGCGTATCATTTTGGTACGCTGCCACTTCTTCAGCCGGAGCTCCGCGTGACATGACTTCAGGATCAAACGCGGGATAGCTGGCGAGCGCGAGGAGCTCGCCATTTTGAATATCAATAATACCGCCTGTGCCGCCACGAAATCCGCCGCGAACACGCTCCTCAAGAACGCGATACATTTCTTGTTGCAAATCTGAATCAATGGATAATACGACGTCACGACCAGCGAGACTTGGAGTCACGATTGTGCCGGAGAGTGTGGCCCCGAGCGCATTGGTCTCCGATACGGCTCGGCCCGGAGTGCCCGCGAGCACTTCGTCATATGCCGCCTCGATACCTTGCACCCCCTCTACCGATGATTGGTACAGCACGCCTTGCGCGTCGCGCTTGGGGTATGAGACGTAGCCGATGAGGTGCGCCCCCGCAGCGCCTAATGGATATGAGCGCTGTGTGTTGGTTGTTGTGGCGGTTGTGGTGGTCATGTTTTCAGCGAGTACCACGCCAAGCCGATCGATAATTCTGCCACGTGTTGCGGGTACTTCATGCCGGGTGAGTCTATTTTCTTCTGCTCTCGCCGCAAACGCTTCGTGTTGTACCACCATGAGGTTGATCGCCTGCGCGAGTGCTGCAATGAGGAGTATTGATACGAGTATTAAAAAATTTCTATAAGTGTGCGCAGGTAAGGGCGGAGCGATCCTTCCTTCAAGCTGCATCGTGTCGAACTGCGGCAAATTTTCTGAGTCAATAAAAATTTCATCTGGTTCAACCGGAGAGTATCGTTGTCGACGCTTGAAAAATGAAGAGAGACGCATACTAATCGAGCAGTCTGTTTCTGAGTAGTCGTACGACAATGATACTTATACACGTGACCAGAGTATACTCGTAGCCAACCGATGTGAAACCATCACTCGTTCCACCAAATGTACTGTCCATAAAGACGCTTCCCACGACGGCGAGCACCGCCCCCCATTCAGAAAGCACCAGCACAGGTAGTGCAAGAAAAAGTCCCCACCACGGTAGCAACAAAAGTGCAAATACATAATAGGTGGCTACGATTGTTTGTATCATAGCGATTCTCTGTGCACCAAGGACACCACGCGCAGTGGATTATGCGCTAATGACGCCGCCATGGCCGTGATTACTGTATTTGTGGGTTCAATCTGCGCCTCAATGATTCGAGCCATAGGAAGTCCTAAAGAACTTTCACGAATGAGTGCTCCTCGAGGGACATCAAGTGATTGTGGAATATCGAGCTCATACGCGCCTCCCACGCCCCGCATGGACCTCTCGAGCGAGACGTCAGCTATGCTCACCATAGTTACTTCACCCGCGCTTGTTGCAAGACGTACTAACGACTGGTGGGGGTCGACCGATATGACTCGACCCACATACACCCCCTCACTCGTTACATAATCATTCACGGTGACACCGCTCGTCTGACCTGCGTCGATGATGATTGTTCCATACACAGAGGCATTTACATTTGCGATGACACGAGCACTCCCATATGCATCAACGGGGCGCAGTCCCAGCTCAGTCTCAAGTTGGCGAATGTCATCAGCAAGCGACTCATAGAGCACTGACTGGTATTCAACCCGTGAGAGATCAGCTTCGAGCGTTTCAATGCGTTGAATGAGCTCGGTGCGCGAGAGCGGCAGGTATTCAGCCCGCATTTTAAGTGTTGACGTTATTGAGCCATACAAATCTCGCACGACCGGCCCCAAAAGTAAAACCAATGCACACAAGACCACCGCGACGGTGGTCGGTGAAAACCAAGTACCAATGCTAGAACGTCTCCGCATCATCGATAAGCATAGGGCGGTACCGCTCAATGTCCTCTAGTACTATACCAGTCCCGCGTACGACAGTGGTCAGGGGGTCATCAATAAGATGGATGGCGACCTTGAGGTGCATCGAAAGGTACTCGGTGAGACCCCGGAGAAGCGCGCCGCCACCGGTGACAAAAATGCCGTACCGCATCACGTCGGATGTAATTTCTGGCGGTGCTGATTCTAAGACCTCTTTGATTGATTCGACGATACTCATCACAGACTGTTCAATCGCTTCGCGTACGTCGGTATCTGTAATGACAATTTCTCGTGGAAGGCCGGTCACGAGATCGCGTCCGCTCACCGTCGTCTGTAACGGAATGTCCGGTTTTAATACTGAACCAACTGCAAGTTTCACATCCTCTGCGCTTTTTTCGCCCACAAGAATTTTAAACTCACTTCGGATGTATGCGGCGATATCAGCGTTGAGGGCATCTCCAGCAACACGAAGATTTTTAGATCGCACGACACCACCAAGAGACAGGAGTGCGATATCGGTAGTACCGCCACCGATATCAATGAGCATAGTGCCGACGGGATCTTCTACCGGAAGGCGCGCACCGATGGCCGCAGCCATCGGCTCTTCGATAATTAACACCTCACGTGCGCCAGCGTTTTTTGCAGCGTCAATAACTGCACGCGTTTCAACATTCGTGATACCGGAGGGGACTCCAATAACGACGCGCGGACCGATCGCCACTTTCCCCCCTTGCGCCTTGTCGATGAGATATGCGAGCATTTCCTCCGTCACCTCAAAGTCCGACACCACACCCTCGACTAAGGGTCGCACGGCAGTAATGTGCGCGGGCGTTCGCCCCAGCATATCTTTGGCTGCGCGACCGACCGCCACAACCTGTCCTGTTTTCGTGTTGACCGCAACGACCGACGGCTCGGTGACGACTATCCCCTTTCCTTTGAGATAGACGAGTGTATTTGCCGTGCCTAAATCTATCCCGATTTCTCGTGAGAATTTTCCTGAAATGTTCTTCCGTAGATTATCGAAGAACATATGCGCCGGAAAGGGTTTCTTCTCGTGAATATGTTTTTGTCTCACCTGTCTTTCGCTCTACTACTTCAATCGCTGCATCTGAAGAAGATTTGCCGATAACAATTCGATACGGGATCCCAATAAGATCCGAATCAGCGAACTTTTCACCTGCCCGTGCATCGCGATCATCAAAGAGCACATCAACTCCTGCCTTCATCAAATCTGCATAGAGCGACTCGGCCATCGCTTTAATGCGCTCATCGCCATTTGAGAGATCGACAAGATGCGCCGCAAAAGGTGCTACGGAAAGTGGCCACACCATTCCTCGTTCATCTGCATGCTTCTCGACAATCACGCCCATAGTTCGTGTGGTACCAAAACCAAAGCATCCAACAACGGGGTATTTACTTTCACCGTCGGCATCCATAAACTTGAAACCAAAGGCTTTGGGATACTTTTGGCCCAAGTCAAACACGTTTCCAACTTCTGATGCGCGTGCTTTTTTGAGCTTATTCTTTCCGCATTTCGGACATGTATCAGCCTCTTTTTCTGTTGAAACCTCAACATTCGCACAGTGTGAGCATGACTCACAATATACAATATCGTCTTCGCCCGCATCTGTAAGCACCATAAATTCATACGAGAGCTTTTCGCTAAATGAACCACCAGAAGCCTCGGTCGCCTTAGCAGTCAGACCGCATGTGGAATATGCACGGAAGTATGCCGCCTGCACAATGCTATAAAACTTGTCGAAATCGTCTTGCGTTGCACTGAAAGAGTACATATCCTTCATACCAAACTCGCGTCCACGCATAATGCCACTTTTTGCCCGCAGTTCATCGCGATACTTTTGTCCTATCTGGTAGATTGCTAGAGGTAAGTCTTTGTACGAGAGCACATACTCTTGTGCAATTGGTGTTGCGATTTCTTCTTCGCTTTGCCCGATTGCATATTCTTTTTCTGTGCGACTCATAATCTTGAACAGAACATCAACCCCATCCCATGCACCGGTTTGCTTCCAGACTTCAGATGGATGCAATGTGGCGAATTTATTTTCTTGTCCACCAATAGCATCCATTTCGCGCCGGATGATATTTTCAATCTTAGTCAATACACGCAGACCAAGTGGCAAGTATGAATACACGCCGGCCATTTCTTTGTGTATAAATCCTGCACGAATGAGGAGTTGCGCGTTTTTTGCGACCTCGTCAGCGGGCGCCTCTTTTCGTGTTTTGGTAAATAGCTGCGATTGTCTCATAGGTCACGCCATTATACCCAAAAAAGCCTCATCCATACAGCATGACTCTTTTGTGGCTCTCTGGCTCACTTTTAACGAATCGATTATTTCTTTGACTTTATAGACGCTCGCAATCGTTTGGTGGTGTCTGGATTAAGCGCGAGATCTGCGGTGTTTCGTGCCGTATTTAGGTTCTTGAGATACCCTCTGTTATGCAATTTCTTAAACCGATCAAATATGTCCACAACAGTTGGCACTTGAAGTCCTGCGTTTGTTATTTGCGAAATGTGCTCTCGGGCCATTTTCAGATGTTGTACTGCTGTTTCAATTTTACTTGTAGCAAAACCATTGCCTTGCTTTTTTCCTTTTTCGTGCTCTGCAATGATACCATCTGCGAGATCAATAAGCTTTTGTGCCTTGCTGTGTCTCTCGCGCTCAATGTGTGTTCCTCGCTCATCTTGAACGACCGGGAGCTGATGCACCGTGGCTGGAACCTTTAACAGCTGCTCGTGTCGTCGTGGCTGCATTTGGTCACCGTAGCACACTTATTCTATCGCGTGCAATGTGTAAACAGGTACCTTATGCAATACCATTTTTCTTCCTCCCTGGTCGTGCTCTTCCACCTCCAGCATGTTCTGTCGCGATTGATGCTATGTGCCGTTGTAATCGAAGTTTAGTATAGTCGTTGAGGCTTACTTCAGTGGTGTGTCGCGCCTTACCTAGATCAGAGAGATGCCCATCCTCGAATAGATCTATATACCGCATGGTCAACTCTTCTAACAGTGGTGTTTGCATAGGCGCGCAGGTCACCGTTGAAAGTAGCCCGCGAGCTTCATCATAATCGCGCACTGCGGATTCTAGCTTTCTTTTCTTTTTTTTAACTCCAACAACCTCATCAAGTGAGTTTGTAGCTGTGTCACCCCGATCAATGAGACCGCGCGCGCGCGATGATGCGTTTTTGTCGCGTTCAGTAGCAACTGGCACTATCGGTTCAGGAGGCAACTTTTCTTGTACAGGACGACCTGGCTTAGGGCCCCTTGCTCCATACCGAAATTCAGTAAATCCCTTAAAACCCATAGGTACACTGTATCTCTAGACACACTACTGCACAAGCTTGACAATGTCGCTCGCGGTGACGGCGAGCATGAGTGCAATGAGGGCAAAAAACCCTACTGTATTAATGACATTAGCAGCGTACGGCGGTACACGACGGCGCACGATGGTCTCGTATGCGAGCATGAGTAGTCGGCCGCCGTCCAACGCTGGGAATGGAAAAAGGTTGATGACTGCGAGATTGAGTGACAGTATCGCGGCTAACAGAAATACTTGGCCGGCACCAAACGTGGCCGCCTCTCCAACGAGGGTCGCAATTCCCACCGGGCCAGAAATATCTTTTAGTGATGCTGAGCCGGTGACCGCACCCCACAAAAGTGTGCCGAGACCAACGGTGATATCACTAATGCCGTAGGTGGTTTTTATGAGAGATGCGTACAGTGCGTCAAAAAATCCAAGCTGCAGCGTGCCCACCGTCGCCGATCCAATACCGATGGCAGGAGCGGTAGGATTTTCAGGGATGAGTCCAACGGCTGGAGTAAGAGTCACCGCCACCGACTCGCCACTTCTGCTGAGATGGAGAGTTATCTCCCCTTCAGCCGCTTGCACAAAGGTGGGAATGTCGGCGGCATTTGAAATCTGCACGATGGTATCGTCACGCTCGAGGCTGACCAATGTATCACCGGTGAGCACACCTGCATGTTCTGCTGGGCTATCCTTCAGCACGTCGCTCACCATGACAAATGGATTCTGGACGGGGTGTGTCTCATCTTGGACCGCAGTTACACCAACGCTGTAAGCAATAAAAAATGCGACAAACGCGAGCACCATGTTTGCAAACGGTCCAGCGGCCATAACCGCAGCCTGCGCGTATTTTGGTTTGTGCATAAATGCACGCGGATTGGTTTCGTCCTCTGCATTTTCACCGATGATGCGGACAAAGCCGCCAAACGGTAGTGCATTAATCGTATACTCTGTTGAGCCAATTTTCCTTCCCCAGAGTTTGGGCGGGAAGCCAACGCCAAACTCGGGTACGTCCATGCGCGCCCACTTTGCAACAAGCAGATGTCCAAACTCATGCCCCACGATGAGCACCAGGAGTATGATGACAAAAATAATAATACTCATGACGCGAGTTCTTTTTCTTTTTTAGCAGCAAGTTCGTCGAGCTTTGCGTTGTGCTCATCAATCACCTTTTGGATATCTGCTTTTGCACGTTTTAACTCGTCTTCAGAGAGGTCGCCCTTTTTTTCTGCGTTCTCCGCCTCATTCATCGCTCTGGTTCGTTCACCACGAAGAGACACACGAGCGTCTTCGAGCTTTGATTTCAGAAGTTTGATGAGCTGCGTTCGTCGCTCGGTGGTGAGTTCAGGAAATGATACGCGAACTCCCTTATCGTCTGAACCGACCGATACGCCAAGGTCCGCCACCATAATCGCCTTTTCAATGTCTTTTTGTGCAGACTTATCGTACGGAGTGACGTACAAAGAACGAGCATCTTCAACAACAATTGATGCAATCTGCATGAGTTTCATCATTGATCCGTACACTTCGACTGAGACTGAGTCTAAGAGCGCCGGGGATGCGCGGCCAGTGCGCAGTCCTGCAAGTTCTGCCACGAGCCAGTCACCAACCTCCTTCGCGTCATCAGCTATTTTTTTAGTACTGTAGGCCATGTATCCATCCTACACTATTTGATGCGTGGCAGCACGAGTGCGATATGATTTAAAATAAGCTTAGGGCTTGAACCGGTCAATTCGAGAGATCGGTCAGCGTTTAGTAGATCACGCAGGACAGACGCTGCAATGGTGCGCCCATGCAACTCTCCAAGAAGGACTCTCACCAACGAACACGCGGGTTCTCGATCGTGTGTTTTTTGGAGTGTTGAAACCATTTTCTCAACAATGGCCATACGTACTCCGACGGTTTCTGAAAGGAACGAGCGTGCTTTTTCTTGTATATCAGTCTCGTCTTCCCCGCTTCCTGACACCTGTATGCATCGCGAGCGTATGGTCGAGAGAAGCATGCCACTGTGCAGCACGCAGAGAAAAAAGTGTGAGCCACCAGGCGCCTCTTCGATTACTTTTAAAAGCGCATTTTGTGCACCGTGAGATGCCTTTGCAAAACTAAGAATAAAATATTTTTCTCCGTTTTGCGCACGCAAAGATGCACGATGTGATATATCACGTGCGTCATCAACACTAAGATCAGCATACGTTTGAATCGTGATATCGGGATTTCCCGCAACTACAACGCCGCGATCTTTAAGGAGCACCACGACTTCGTCTGTACTCCCACCCGCGACGATGTATGCGTGGTGGAGGTGATCAGCCACTGTAAGCTCTGTAATATTCATGAGTAAAGTATATCGCACAACAAAATAGCCATAGAATGCGCCAATGGAGTCATTGTTTTACTTGATCCTAAGGTATTGACAATATTAGTTATCTATGATAAAATGTTGGCATTAGCAAATTACAAGAATTGTATGACTGAACACACACCAAAAAAAAGAAACTGGGGAGAGAGACGCAGAATAGGTGGGTCATGGGCGTTAACCGTATTGAGCGCGATAATGATTGTTCTTGGTGCAGCCGAAATAGCAGTGACTGGCGGCATAAGCGGAGGAGCAATTACAGTCCTATTGTTCAATGCCATCATGCTCTTCCTGCTCAACCAAAACTATCCACGACGTCAACGATAAGTTGGGCTGTGGCCGAAACCGCCTTCGGGCGGTTTTTTCGTTATCCTCTTTTGGTAGTCATTGCTTTTTTGTAGGTGTCGAGATGGTTGAGCGCGATGCCGGTGCCTTTTGCAACACAAAATGGTGCATCGGGTGCCAAGACCGCGGGCACACCCGTGCGCCGAAAGACGAGCTCAGGCAAGTGGCGTAGCTGTGACGTGCCGCCGGTCATGATGATGCCCTGATCAATGATGTCGGATGCGAGCTCGGGCGGCGTCTCTTGGAGAACCGCACGAATGGCTTTTATCATCTCGCGAAGCTCGCGACTAATCGCACGGACTATTTCGTTGGTGCCGATGGTCACGGTGCGTGGAAGCCCCGAGAGCAAATCGCGACCTTTAATGGGCATCGAGAGTTCTTCTTCGACGGGGACTGCAGAACCAATGCCGATTTTAACGTCCTCTGCGGTTGAGTCACCGATGGCGAGGTTGTACGTCTTTTTGATGTAATCTGTGATGGCGACGTCAATACGATTCCCCGCGCACTTCACGCTCGTTGATGCAACAATGCCTCCGAGCGCGACCACGGCGACATCAATGGTACCGCCACCGATGTCAACGATCATGTGGCCACGCGGCTCGTGTATCGGGATGCCTGCACCGATGGCGGCAAGAATCGGTTCTTTGATCACATACGCCTCGCGTGCGCCCGCCTTAACTGCTGCTTCAACGACTGCACGCCGCTGCGTCGACGTCACACCGGCCGGCACTGACACCACAACATCGGGTCGAAAAAAAGTGTACGCGCCGAGCGCCTTGCGAATATAGTAGCGAAGCATCGCTTCGGTTACTCGATAATCAGCGATCACGCCATCCTTCATCGGTCGATACGCAACGATCGATTCTGGCGTGCGCCCGATCATCTCTTTGGCGTCTGCACCTATCGCTACGATTTTTTTACCGTTTTCGCTCATAGCGACAACCGACGGCTCGTTCAGAATGATGCCCTTTCCGGGGACAAACACCAGCGTTGTTGTTGTTCCTAAATCAATGCCGAGCTTTGGGGAGAGAAATGAAAACATGGGTCTGCCCAGTATAGCAATGGCGGCCGCGTACGCGAATTTTGCACTCGACAACAAGTCATGTTATAAAGCCGTAACCACTGGAGAAGCTCCCCGGTACAATTCGCAACTATGGGCATCGAAAAAAAGGATATTGCCGGACCCTACACGGAAATTGAACCCATGGCAACCGGCGGATATCGTCCGACGAGACGATGGCTCGAACAAAACGGCGTGACAAAAGCTTTTGACCCGTTTACGGATACGATGAATACTGGGCCCAAAAGAAACACGGTCGGTAACGGATACGGGAGTGACCCAATTCTCTTCTAGTTTTATTGTACGAGCGAAGTACGCTAACTCTCCACTCGTTTTATTGAAAGTCCAAGCGCCGAAAGGCGTTGAACGATATGCGCGTACCCACGATCAATAATATGCGCGTTATTGATGGTGGATGTGCCACTCGCTATCGCCGCAGCGAGCATATACGCGAGACCCGCGCGAATGTCCGGTGTATCAATGGTGGCCGCGGTAAGTGATGTTGGCCCGCGGATAACGGCACGATGTGGACTCATGAGCTCAATGTTGGCGCCCATGCGGACTAATTCTTTAGTATACGCGAGACGCCCATCAAAAATGCTTTCAATAACAACGCTCTCCCCCGTCGCCTGCGTCAGAAGCACCACCTGCGGCGACTGCGCATCAGTGGGATACCCTGGGTACTCGTGCGTGCGAAGACGTGCAGCCGTAAGTCTTTCTGGCGCTTTGACATGCATGCCAGTGCTATCGCTCAACACTGAAACACCCATAATTTCCAACGCATCTATCACCGCGTCGAGGTGCGTGCGATCAGCATTGGTCACCGTGATGTCTTGCCCCAACAGCGCGCCAAGCGTTAAAAAAGACGCTGCTTCAATTCTATCTGGAATAACTTTTGTTGCCGTCGATGGTGCCGTGAGCGATGTCGGTGTAATGAGGATGGTTGGTGTTCCTGCCCCTTCAATTTTCGCGCCACACGATTGCAAGAATTCGGCTGTCGCCACTACCTCTGGTTCCATCGCACAATTTTTTAATGTTACCGTTCCAGTCGCTGCGGTGGCTGCAATCAGTATTGACTCGGTGCCCGTCACAGACACCACATGGAAAAAATACTCGCCGCCGGTTAGTCCGTTTGGCGCTGACACCGTATACGAATCTGCATTTTCAGTGACCGTTGCGCCGAGCTTAGTAAACGCATTTAAAAAGACATCGACTGGCCGCTCGCCGATGAGATCCCCTCCCGGGTGTGGAAAGGTAACAGACTTGTTTCGTGCGAGCACGGGGCCAGTGAGAAGCACGCTCGCGCGTAGTGATTTTGCTGCAGCGCGATCCAAAACTGTCTGAGAAAGGTCTTGTGTTCTCACAGAAAGCGTGTCACCAGCATACGTGACAAACGCGCCTAAACCCTCAAGGATCGATATCATCGAGCGGATATCAGCAATCTCCGGGACGTTGCTGAGTTTTGTCTCTCCCTCGACGAGCGCCGCAGCTGCCATGAGCGGGAGCACAGCATTTTTTGATCCATAGACCGGTATCGAGCCGCTCAGTTTTTTCTCACCACGGGTCCCCTCAATGACGAAAGCGCTCGGCATGGGTATAGTATACGGTATGTACTTGATTGTGGTCGCACCGCTCATTCGTGGTTCTTTGAAGCTGGGAAACCTCACCTACTTTTCTCGGAGCGCAATTCCCCCTGGATCGGTTGTCCCCATACAACTAAGAAAACGTCGCGCACGTGGGTTGGTGCTCAGCGTCAGCCCGCTCAAAGATTCAAAGTCTCTCGTTAAAACCTCAAGCTTTGCGCTTCGAAAAATTGACGATAGCAAACTGCCTACCGTACTCTTACCAGAATTTCTGCGAATGACCGAGCGAATGGCAGAGTATTTTGTGACTGAACCGGGCACAATACTTTCCGCTCTGACGTTTGCACAGAGTCTCAATGAGGGGCGAACACTACCGACAAAACAAAAAGCAACCACAGCGCCGGATACGACTATTCTTCAGGCTGAAGAATCAGAACGACTCACAGTGTATAAAAATATTGTGCGAGAGTCGTTTGCACGTGATTCATCGACACTGATTGTTGCCCCGACCATCGCTGACGTCGAGAGAATATATGCCGCCCTATCACACGGGATACAGACACGCGTTTTTATGCTCTCAAGTGACCTGAGTGCTGCAGCGCTCAAAAATGCATGGGGTCGTATTCTCGCGTCCCCGCGCGCGGTCTTAGTGGTTGGCACTCCGCCCGCGCTATCACTGCCCCGACATTTTGACACCATAGTGATCGAGCGTGAGGCTGCCCCTGCGTGGCGTGGTCGCGAGGCCCCGCACATCGACTATCGGAGAGCTGCAGAGTTGTTAGCACACGAAACGAATGCAGCGTGCATTCTCGCTGATTTTCCTGTGCGTGTGGAATCTCGGGCTCGAATCGAGTTTGGTGAAGTAGACGAGCATTATCGACCACAGGCACGACCCTTGAGTCTCGCCCGCGTTTCTATCGTCGACCCAAGAGAAACAGATGTGCAAAAAAAAGACAAGCGAACGTTTGCACCGCTCTCACCAGCGTCGCGAGCTGCCATTGACGATGCACTAAAAGCAAGAGAGCATGTGGCGATCATCGCTTCACGTCGTGGCTTAAGTTCTTTAACCATTTGTAATTCATGTGGCACGTTAGTGGCTGATGCTGCGGGGATGCCCATGACGCTCATGCATAGCGAAGCGGGTAATGTTTTTATTTCACGACGCACCGGCGAAGTACGTGATGCTGCTATCTCGTGCACAACTTGTGGCGGATGGGATCTCGTCACCCTTGGGGTTGGTGTTGAACGCGTCCAAGACTATGTGACAAAGATGTACCCTGGCGTCGCTACTTTCTCAGTTACCGCTGACACCGCGCCGACACACCGCATTGCAAAAAAAATTGTAACTCGACTTGCGCACGCGTCGCCTGCGATTGTCGTCGGGACTGAACGCATGCTCCCGTACCTCACCACGTGCCACACATCCGTTGCATTGGTAGACCCACTTCTTGGCGGCTCATCATGGCGATCTGACGAGCGTGCCCTCCTTTTACTTGCGACGCTACAATCAAAAACCACGAACCACATGCTTATCGAGACGCGACGCACCGACAATCCAATTGTTAAAACAATCGCGGAAGGAACGCCGCTCGCCTTCTATCGTGCTGAACGAGAACTTAGAGAAACGTACCAGTATCCGCCCTACGCGACTTTCATTGGACTCACCTGGGGTGGCACGCCCGCAATCTGCGATGCGCTCGCCGCGAAGGTGCGCCAGGCGTTTTCTGGGTATGACGTCGTAGGTCCTCTGCCTCGCGAACAGCTTAAAAAAAACGAATGGCGAGAGCGCGCAGTGATACGCCTTCCACGTACTTTCTGGCCACAGCAGACTCTTACCGAGCTCATACATGCTCTCCCGCCCGCTATTCATGTCGTCATTGACCCCGACGATATTGTTTGATGCCATGCGCAGAGATGGCATACTGAAGCTATGACGATTGTGGTAAACGGCGCGCCAGTGCTTCGCGCGATTGCACGCGAAGTCCCCAAATCGATGTTCAAGTCACCAGAGCTCAAAGCGCTTCTTGCACGCATGAGC
>ERZ1292625.3396-Hain-H41-01um-R1-3396-length-13057-cov-439_pt1 | contig 13057 bp, 3 predicted proteins | sample MGYA00564400_ERZ1292625 | MGnify/ENA primary metagenome ERZ1292625 (study PRJEB36523, sample SAMEA6512639) | groundwater metagenome | collected 2019-01-08 | study: AquaDiva: Metagenomics assemblies of 32 groundwater samples
ACGTGACGGGTGGTCTCGCCTTCATCGCAACGTCGTCTGCGGTCTCGGGCGTCACGGCCGTCACCGGCACCTGGCCGATCATTTCTTCTGGTGGTTCCACCCCGAACCTCACCTGGGGCGGTATCGCTACCTCATCAAATATTGCTGCCGCTTCTGGTCTCCTATACGCCACAGGCGTCAACACCTTCGCATCAGTTTCAACCTCCACTCCTATTAATATGAACATCAGTGGCAATGCTGCCACCGTCACCACGAACGCGAACCTCACCGGTGCAGTGACAAGTTCAGGTTCTAACGTCACAGCATTTGGCACTCTTGCACAAGGTATTCTCGGGAATCCATTTCCAGGAGCAACCATCCCTACGTCTCTCGCTACCTCGACTCTCTATGGAGCCTCAACCGGAGGCATGGTGTTAGGCTGGAATAATTCCACGGGAGGTATTGGGTGGGTTGCGACATCAACGGTTGCAGGTGGAGGTGTTACCTCGATCGGCCCAACAGGGCAGCTCCTCACAGGCGCCGTCGTCATTGCAACTTCCTCAACGGCCTTTAACGGACTCACATCCTCTACTACTGTTACCGGCTCTGGCCAGACTCTCACCTTCACCAATACTTTGGCTGGCCTTCTCGGTGTCGCTGGTGGAGGTACCGGGAGTACAACCCTCGGAGGAATCCTGGCAGGTAACGGTACGTCAGCGATGAAGACAGCAGTCATAGGCAGTGGACTTTCATGGGACGGCACTACTCTTACTGGTACCGCAGGAAGTAACTACTGGACGAATTCTGGAGTCAATACATTTCTAAATACAGGAACATTTGCCGGAGTAGGAACTTCTACTCCATGGGCAAATCTCTCCGTAGGAAGTGCAAACGCGACAACGCTCAAACCTCTCTTCGTGGTTGCTTCTTCCTCAATCGGTGTTTCCACCTCAACCCTATTCATCATAAATGGTAGTGGCGATATCGGCATTGGTACAGTGACTCCCTCCTCCCGTCTCGACATCACCAACTCTGCCACCAGCTCCGCCATCATCACGCTCCGTGATCCTCTTGGCAACGTATCGTTTGAAATTCGAGCAGGGACTTCGACGTTGCTTAATACCTTTATTGGTGTCAGTGCAGGAGTGAGTAACACCAACGGCGACTTCAACACTGCTCTTGGCTACCAAGCACTTTCCTCTGACACTGATGGTGCCTCCAATACCGCCGTCGGCTATCAATCCCTCCTCAACAACACCACCGGTGGCACCAACACCGCGTATGGCCGTGCCTCCCTCCTCATCAACACCACCGGCGCCGGCAACACCGCCACCGGCTTCGAATCGCTCCTCAACAATGACACCGGCTCTAGCAACACCGCCTATGGCGTCGACACTCTCGTCTCCAATTCGACCGGCTCCTTCAATTCTGCGTTTGGTTTCAATACTCTTTCCAGCAACAGCAGCGGCTTATACAACATCGCCGTCGGGTATACAGCCGGATACAATGTCACCACCGGCTATGACAACATCCTCCTCGGTCACGATGCAGATGTTAACGGAAGCGGTTCACTCACCACCGGCGGGAACAACATCGGCATGGGATACAACATCAAGTTCCCATCAACCGCTTCAAACAACATGCTGAATGTCGGCAACTTCCTCTTCGCCAATCTCCCTGCCACCACCACCTCCACCGTCATCGGCAACACTCCTCTTACCGGCAAACTTGGTGTCGGTACTTCAAGCCCATACGCCAAACTCACCATCTGGGGAGGGGATACACTCGGAACTACTCGTGCACTTGAAATTGCTAACTCTGCTTCAACGACACTGCTCTCAGTGTTGAATAGTGGCAACGTCGGCGTTGGCACCACTACTCCTGGATCACTCCTCTCACTCCAAGGCATTGCCAACTTCACCACCGCCACTACCACCTTCTACGGCAACGGCATCAATATTGCAGCGAACCAATGCTACGCGGTGAACGGTTCTTGTCTTGGTGGTATCACTTCTCTCAATGCTCAAACTGGAGCAGTACAGACATTTGCTACTTCCACGACAGCCAGTACAAACTTCACGATTACTTCTGCTGGGGGCGTGCATACGTTAAATATCCCGCCTGCTTCAGCAACGGCGAATGGATTGGTAACGACAGGGACGCAGACGATTGCAGGGGCAAAGACGTTTAGTACATCTGTTACAGTTTCCTCAACGGGTACACTTAGTCCAACTGGAATGTTTCTAGCAAACTCTACTATGGACGCTGGTGCTACTGGTGCTACTGGACAGTTGCGAATTGCTGGACAAATGTGGTTTTCTGACAGTACCCTTACACTTAATTCTGCTAACACTGCCGCAGTAGTCGCTTTCACTAATACAAATCCGATTTCTACTATCACTGCAGACCGTTCGTTTGCCCGCATATTAGTATCACAACTTTCTCCCACTGAAGGGACCTCAGGAAACCATCCTCTTTTTTCCCAATTCGCTATAAAACCACTCGTTATTACTGCTGGTGCCGCTACCGTCTCCAACACCGCTTCTTTCTACATAGAAGGAGCCGCTACCACCACTGTCGTCTCGGGTAAAAACTACTCTCTGTGGGTTGATAATGTAGGACTGGGTGGAACATCACTCATTGATGGAACGGTGTTGCTTTCTACAACCGCTGGCAACGTGGGCATCGGTACCACCTCGCCCTACTCAAAACTCTCTGTTTGGGGCAGCGGCACAGGCATCGGGCAGGCATTTTCAGTCATCAATAATGCCTCTACGACACTGATGCAAATTCTTGATAACGGGAATGTGGGTATTGGCACCACTACTCCTGGATCGCTTCTCTCCATCCAAGGTATCGCCAACTTCACCACCGGCACCACCACCTTCTACGGTAACGGCATCAATATTGCAGCGAACCAATGCTACGCGGTGAACGGCACGTGTCTCAGTGGCGGAAGTCTCTCAGCACAAGCAGCAAATACGGTCTTAGCAAACGGAACAGGAGGAAGTGCAGTTCCGACGGCTATCGCGACCTCCACACTCTACGGAATAGGTACTGGCGGCCAAGTCCTCGGCTGGTCAAACACCACAGGAGGTCTGGTACTTATGGCGACATCATCGGCTGGTGGTGGGGGATATGCAACCATTGAAAATGAAGACACTCCGCTCACGCAATTTACAACCCTCAACTTCACTGGTGCGGGAGTGAACTGCGTGAACGGTACAGGGCAGACCGACTGTACGATAAGTGGTGGGGGCAGTAGTAGCTTGCAAGATTCCTACGGCATTGGAGCTACGATCGAGACGGCCGCGAATGTGCCCGTCGTCATCACCGAGACGACCGCCGCGGCAAGTACCAATGATCTCCTTCAGCTCACAGCGAACCCCGCAACAGGCGGCACATATTCGGGCGATGCCTTGCAGATCACGATGGACGCGGCGGATGCGAATGCGTACACAGGGAACGGCCTCCACATGGTCATTGATCAATCTCAAGTCAGCGCAGCGGCGCAGGCGGTACTCATAGAAGATGACGCTGGCGTTGATCTTCTCGCAGTATCAGAAACGGGAGGCCTCACTGTAGGAAGCGCCACAAACGGTCGCTCGGACGTAACGATCTACGGCGATGTGATCACTAAGGGCTACACGATCCAGCGCTCAATCGCGAACATCATTGACCTGTATGTGTATGACACGACAAAGGACAGCGACAAAGGCGCCTGGCGCAAGAACGACAGGGCCTCGGGACTCTCGTGGTACACGGAGACGAAGGACGACGGACCGTCGGATCCGTGCGTTATCGCGACAGACGATCGATGCGGTTCTTCCGAATTCCCCCGTAAAGCGATTCTTGCGACGACTGTCAACGGCCTCTATATCTTCGACGCCAAGGACAACACTCTTTGGATGAAATTCACACAGTCTGGCGGCACCTTCGCGCTTGGCGCAGATACCAACAACAATCCGTCTGGTGTCGGCGCGGTGAATGGCGTTATCTATGTCGGCACCAATGGCGCATCGGCAACGGGACTCTACGCGTTCGACTTTACGCAAGACCGTATGTACAACTACGATGCGGTCGATCGAACACAGGGAGACAAGGACATCGCGAACAGAAACACAACTACTGCATATGCGACGAATGCGGTAACCAGTCTCGGGATCCTCAATGGAGTAGTCAACGACGTCTCGGCGGCGATGCAACTCGGTAACGCGGACGCGCTGGGTAACACCCCCACTTTGCCGCTCGACTCCGGTTCAGGCCCCTTGCGCGGCACGGTGCTTGTCGCGGTTGCGAATGATTCAGGCGTGAGCGTTATCCACCCCGAATACCAAAAAGTGTTGAACTATTCGGATGTAACAAACGACGACTACAACACGGTACATTTGACCTCGCGCGGCCGTATGTACGCGGCAAATGAAACCCAAGCCCAACTTGAGACATGGCGCAACCTGGATCGCGACCTCATAGCCGAGGCGAACGGCACGCCCGACGAGGCGTACGATGAGACGGCGGCCAATGGTGCGATCACCGCTACCGGTGCGGTGCCGACCATTCTCACCTCGCCTTCAACGATTTCAGTTATTGAACGTGCCTCGAAGGCGAAAGAAGCCGCCGCAGCCAGCAACAACGATGCGGGTGATGTCGTGCTCTTCGGCACCAACCTCGGCCTCGTCGAGATTCACGACTCGGGTGGCAACCTTATCGCGGGCACGTCCGGCTCGTGGACGAAGGTGCTTACGACGGCGACCTCGACTCCGCTTCGCCCAGCGGCTCCTCGCAGTGTGTTCCTCTTTGAGGAGCCGACTGGGGCCACACAATCGCACAGCGCCATGGGGGTCGCGGGTTCCACGCGTAATGTTCTCGACAGCGCCGCCGCGACAGCCCCCACTTTCGGCGGGGACGGCGTCCGCGGTAATTCGGTGGCCCTTAATAACAACTCATACCTGTGTTCCGATGCAAACGCTGACGGCACCTGCGACAGCGATGCCGATTACAACGTCGTTGCCGTGAGTTTTACTATTTCTCTTTGGTTCAAACACAGTGTGACAGCAGCAGCGGATACTTTGGTTGAAAGATGTTGGAACTCGACTCCGGCGCAGACAGTCGGATGCATTTATACAGGAATGAATGCGGCCGGCAATATAATATTCGCTATTGACGATGATGCAACATTTACTCTCCAAACATCTTACGATGACCTTATTACGTCAACGGGAACCTACAATGACAACGTGTGGCATCACGCAGTCTTCACCAACACCGACACCGATATCTGTATGTACATCGATGGTAAGCAGGCTGTGGCGTGCGACACAGGGCTCACCGCCGCTGCCACACTCGACACCGCAACCACTCAAATAGTTACCGTCGGTGGAACATGTTCGGCCGCCAACTGCACAACAGGGGCGAACTTTTGGGACGGTTCTATCGACGACCTCGTTTGGAGTTCAAACCTCGCCTCAACGGCGAGCGGTGTCACTACAGACGGAGCAAATGTGCTCTACCTCGACGGCCGCACTCATCTCATGCAGAAAAACAGAGCCGTTACGGACGCGACGACGGTGAGCGTGAATACTATTGGTGATTCGGGTGAGGCGTGGATTCCGAACGAGTTTGTCGGCAAGATAGTCACCATCACGGGGGGTACGGGTGCGGGCCAGACGCGCCGCGTTATTTCAAACACGGCGACCGTGATTACCGTGCAATCCAACTGGGGCACGACACCGGATACCACGTCGGATTTTGAGGTTGACCCCGAACACTTGATAGGTGCGAGTAACAATGTGACTGCCGTTGCGGTTGACCCGATGGTGCAGTTCGGCAAAGCGCGGCGTGTCTACGTGGGTACGAGTGATGGTACGGATGGAGGTGCGGTGACTGTTCTTTCTGACGTAGGTGTTGGATCGTATGTGATCGACGCCCTTCACTCTGATGCAGATGTCTCCGCCGACGACTTCGGCAGCGCTTGGTCGGGAACTGACGCGGACGACATTCAGGCGATTGCGGTGCAATCCGGCACGGTTGCATACGGATCGCTCGCGTTCATCCGCGCTACGCAGAGCGATGCGAGCGCGGAAGAGGACCGTCTTCTCCTTATCGGCGCCATCAACGGAATCCAGCAAGAATTGATATCGCACTACTTGTTCGGCTCTACGCAAAACACGCTGGGAGTAGGCAACGGCGTCGACCTCGCGGAAAATTACGTCTCTGACGATCCGCTCGAGGCGGGACACATTGTAGCGGTGGACGGCACCGAAGCGCAGAAAGTGCGTATGGCGACGAGCGCGTATCAAAAGAATGTACTTGGTGTGGTTGCGACAAAGCCCGGTATTGTTCTTGGCGCGTACGTGGAGAACACCTACCCCGTCGCACTCGTCGGCCGCGTGCCGGTGAAGGTAACGACTGAAAACGGCATTATAAAAGCGGGGGATCGCATCGCGGCCTCGCCCACCGCTGGGTACGGCATGCGTGCGACGAAAGCCGGGCGCGTGATGGGCGCGGCGCTGGAGAATATGGATGTCGAACAGCTTGCAAACTGCCCCGATGATCTGGAAGGATTGTCGAAGAAGCGATGCGGGCAGGTGATGGTGTTCGTCAATCTCGTGGACTACGGCGGCCTCTCGCTCTCGGTCTTGATGAATGAAAAGAAGGAGATTGCGCTTGCGGAGGGGGTTGTGCCAGCAAGCGAAAATACGGAGGCGGCGCCCGCGCTTCCTTCGTGTGGTGCCTCGGACAGTGTGACGAGTACGGACGGTACGGCGAGCACGATCGAAGAGTGCGTGCCCGAAGATGTGTTCGTGCTCTCGGCTACGACCACGACCGCGACATTCACTGCCGTCTCGACTAGCTCGCCGCAAGCCGCCGCTACTCCGACGCTCATTACTGCTGATCGCGAGCTCGATATCCTCGAATTCCTCCGCGACTACAAGGCGACGATTGATAGCAATTCTTCGCTCGATTCCGAGATATTTACTGATCGCCTGAATGCGGGGATCGAGATATTCGCGCCGCGCATCGTCGCAAACGGCCTGCGTGTAGACACGCTCGATGCGCTTGCCGAGGCGATCAAGGTCAATCCCGACATCATCTTCTTCGGCACACCGTACTTCACGCGGGATATGGCCGGTTTTGCCGTGGTGAAGAAAGGGGACAGCGAAGTGCGCATCGCCTTCGAGCGCGAATACCTTGAAAAGCCAGTTGTACATGCAACCCTGTCTAGTTCGGACGGTATCGCAGCAAGCAAGCAAAGCGCTGTAGCAATCCAAGCGCTCCTCGGGAAAGACATACGGTTCCTGATCGGCAATGCCACGACGACCGGCTTCACAATATTCTTGAACAAACCCGCAGGAGAAGACATCTCCTTCAACTGGATCGCGCTCGCGGTGAAGGGCGCGCGCACCACTGAATCGGTATCAGTAGTGCCAGCTGCACCCGAAGATCCACCCGAGATTCCGCCTGAGTCGGTGCCGGAAAACCAAGGAAACACAGCCCAATCCGAACCAGACGTTCTCCCTGAAGTTGCTCCATCCAAGGAACCGACTTCCGAAGAAACACCGCTAGCCAAGGATACCCCGCCAGAAGCCGCACCGGCTGAAGAGACCGTCGCAACATCCACGCCTCCGGTCATCGAGGATCCTCCGGTAGTTGAACCAACCTCTGATACGCCTGCGCCGCCACTAGAAGAGCCAGCGGTTGAACCTGCGCCGGAGCCTACTCATGAACCCGAGCCACCATCCGCCCCTGCTTCTCCTCCGGAAAATACTCCGACGAGCAATTAATTGGCATCTAACGATACTGCTCATCTATCTTCTCGTACACGAATTTCGAGATGTCGGCGATCGCGCGCTCAAGAGTCGATGTATTCGCGCCGCGGGTCATGACGCACAGCAGATACGGGTGCTTGGGATAATAGACGATGCCGCAATCATGCAGGTGCTGCTCGCTGGTAGCGATTTGCCTCTCCCCGAATTTATGTGCGACGGGGATTCTCTCAGGGACTCCCTTGCGCAGACCACTGTCGAAATCGGTACTGGCGAGCAGGGTAAGCGCCTCCTCCGAATACTTTTGCGAAATAAACGACGCATTGAAGAGAATCCGGAAGAACGCCGCATACTGCTTTACGGTAAGCGCGGCGGTAGGATCGGAAATCACCGAGGAATCGACGCCGAGGAGATTGTAGAGGTGCCGATGGTCTTCGATCGGCAATGTCTTGAAGAGGAGGATCAGCGCGTCGTTGTCAGAGTAAACGATCATCCGCTTGATCAATTCATTGATCGAGTACTCTTTCCCAGAGGTCAGATGTTGCGCTGGGAGGATGGTCTGCCGTATGTCCGGAGCCGCGGACTTCGTAAAGAGGAGTTTCTTCTGCAATATGTTTGGATCATTCTTTGTCTCGCTGAAGTATGCCATCATGACAGGAACCTTTAGAAGGCTGGCTGGGATAAACGGATCATTCTGTTGAATACCGAATGTCGGACCGTTATTGAGATCGCGGAAATACACCGCAATCCTCTGTACCGACGTCCTGCCTTCCAGGGTGTGTACGAATTTCTCGAGTTCCGCCTTGAAGTTTATCTTCAAGGCGGCAATCGTGTCTTCGGCAACGTCGCACTCAAGCAGAGGGTTCGTAAATGTTCCTTCGTTATTCCGCATCTGCATTGAAGTCGAGGCACTCGTTGATGAGCCGTTGCTCTGTCCATACCACAGCCCTACGATGAGCCCGATGGCAAGAGTGAGAACTGGGAGAGTCAGGCGAGAAAGGCGCATTCAGGCAATAATACCACGGCTGTGGAAAGCGTATGGCGCGAGCTTTAGATATCAGTGGTACACTGATACACATGCAGATGAAAAGGTACATTCAAGAAATCCTTATCGGCATTCTCGTTGTTATAATGCTCGGGGTGGGTGGCACGGCCTATTATTTTTATTCTGAAACGCAAAAACTAAAGACTGACCAGCAATCCATTACCGCGAATGAAGTTGAGTCTCTTGTCGCGGAAATCGGCGCCCTGATTGTCCTTCCCGAAGGAGAGACACCGACCGTCGCAACCGTGTCCGATCCCGGGCGTTTGAAAGACCAGCCGTTTTTTGCCAATGCGAAAGCAGGAGACAAAGTGCTTCTCTACTCGACGGCACGCAAGGCATACCTCTATGACCCGATTATCAAGAAGCTCGTCGAAGTCGCACCGCTGAACGTTGGCGGCTCGGATAATGCGTCCGCTCAAGAGAACCGATAGTGTGCGTGTCGCGTTTCCCTTGCGGAACTCACAGTTCCTGTTGTTCTTCGCGACCGCTTTCTTTCTTTCTTTCGTTACTGAGGCGGAGGCTATAACGCTGAATAAGTCCGGTTACTTCGAAGGCGAGGAGATACTTACGACATCTGGCGGTGCCGCGGCGATTCTGTACAATATCACCTCGGACGCGCCGATGATCTTGAAGTTCGGATACGAAGCGAACTGGGATGTGAACCGAAACGATTTCGGCGACCTGGTCCTTACCGAAAGCCGGTACGTTATCATGGAGCATACATCGCCGGATATTCCCTGTTATCAGTCGCAACAGAGTATAGACGAGTGTCGACAGGCGCCGGAATTCATCAACGAATTCTTCTTCTCGGTGGAACTGCCTCCGCCGCCCCCGGACGGCGGAGGCAGTTCCACAGACGAAGTGCCAAACACTCCATCCGGCGGCACTCCTCAATATGGTCCTAGCATCAGTATCTTCTCTCCAAAAGTTGGCACCATTTTTTCACATCTTGGAATTATTAGCTACAAAGCGACCGATCGCAATGACCAAGGGAATCAAAGTGAAAGAGATGTCTACGGCTTACCGGAAACCCCGACCACGCTCTATTACTCGGACAAGATTGCTGAGTGGTACAGTGGTAGCGCGTCTATCCCTCCGGACCTTAAAACGCTTATTGCGGAGAAACAGTCCGCAGAAGCTTCTTACTCTTGGAGCATTACCGATCTCATTCCTGGAGTTTTCTATCGAATTATCGCGAATGTTATTGACGCGACGGGAACTTTCGGAGAAACTGTCTCTGATTTCTTTACGGTGGATTTTACCGCACCGACCTTTATCATAAGGGCAAATCCGCCAGCAACACAGGGTACAGATGTCACTATCAGCGTCGACGCTTCGGAAAATCTACAAGAGGGGCCGACGATTACTGTTGCGCAAGCTAGCGGGAAAGCAGTATCACTCGTCATGACGGGGCAGGGCAGTCATTATGAAGGAACCTATGTTATCAGTAAGGGGTACGATGGCGTGGCTATAGTTACCGTTTCGGGTACTGACGTTGCCGGCAATGTTGGGACGACTATTGTGAGCGGAGGTACGTTTGCGGTGGGCATTAATCCACCGCCGGTACCACGTGTCATGTCTCCGCAAAATAACGTCGTTGTCGGGACGAGCACAGTTGCAGTGGCGGGTACTCTCCCACGCTCCGATACGGTGGCAGTGCTTCTCGTCAATGGAGTTGATACATACGTGGCGAGCTCAAGCCAAAACGGAGCGTTTGCATTTTCAAATATTCGTTTGAGTAAGGACATGAATCGAGGGCTCAACGTTTTGAGCGTCAGTGCGCGCGACCAGACTGGTCTTGTGAGCGAGGCGGTTCCGATACAGGTTAAATACAATATTGTACCGGTCATTGCTATTTCCTCTCCGGCAGAGAAGGTAACGGTAAGTGCGACGACCCAATTCGCCGTACGCGCGACAGATGAAAATACTGACCCTCTCTTGTTTACCTACCAAATAATTCCTGCACAAGATTTTGATGCCGCACAGGTCGCTACTTCGACCAAAAATGAATGGAACATCATTGGCGATGCACTACCATCCCCGAGCTTCTCGTGGGACTCCACTGAAGTCGAAGATGGGCAGTATTTCTTGCGGGTCATAGCAGACGACGCTTTTGCAAAGATGTATTCGATCCCAGTCCCATTCTCCATTCGCAACAAGCTTCCGTTCTTCCGTTTTGAAGACGGTCGAAAGACGATAACTAATCTATCGACCGCAACAATCGTCGGGCATGCTATCACGCCGAGTGCCATTTCGCCTCAACCAACGGTCAAAACCGTTGAATACAGCCTCGATAATGGTAGAAAATGGGAATTGGTCCCGCTTATCTCAGGTAGTGGCACTCCCGACGCGCGTTTTTCGGTAACTCTTACGAATCTTTCGGAAGGGACGCAGAAAATAGTATGGAGAGTGAAGGATAGTCGAAACCTCTATGGCCGCACGAGTCATCCGGTGATAGTCGATACGAAAGCTCCGTTCGCACCCATAGTGAACTCTCCCGCAAACAACACTTTAGTGTCTAATAACAAGGATGAAAACGCCTCAAAAGAAGGGTTGCAGATAAGTATCTCTGGTACTGCCGAGCCGCAGAGTACCGTTACTTTACAGACAGAATCTGCAATTTCAACCATGAAGGTTCGAGCCGATGGGAGCTTCAGCTTCCATGTGGTTGATGTACCGCATCGAGGAACGAATCAATTCAAAGTGACAGCGACAGACGAAGCGCTTAATAAAAGCGCCACCGCAATCGTGAATGCGGTGTATGACAATCCACCAGCGGTCTCTATTCTCACGCCAAAACCATTCCGCGGGCTCGCGGAGAAAGCAGTCGTTTCCTGGAGGATTACTGACGCGGACAATGATTCGATAAAAAATGTCACTCTAGGATATCGGCGTGGCCATGAGGCGTATAAATTGTTACCGATAGACCAAGCTAAAAATTCTTTCGCTTTCGATGCCTCCGCTTTCCCTGAGGCAAATGATTATCAGCTCCGACTTGCCGCAAACGATGGTATGGCAACCGGCACTGACACCGTGAATTTCTCAGTCGACAGGACGTCGCCGACGCTCTCTTCTTTTACGCTTGGCGCATCGGTACTTGGGAAAGGTGATGTTCTGCTCGGTCGAGGCATGGCACAAGACTCTCTCTCGGGCATCGAATATGTCGAGTACGCCGTCACACAAGACAAAAATCCTGCATCGTTCTCCACAGCACTTCTGACTAGTGGCTTTTTACAGGAGAATGCCACCTTTACTCTGAAGTATCCGACAAAAATTGAGGATGGGATGTACACGGTCTATGTGCGAGCGGTAGACGCCGCCGGCAATGTCTCACCGATGCTCTCGCGTTCTCTTACGGTTGATGCTTCGCCGCCGCGTATTGGCAGTTTCGACATCATGGCACAGGGCGTGCGTATCGTTCCAGATGCACAGGGTGCCATCTCCCTTTATAAAGGAATGAAAACCTTGTTTGAAGTATCGCTCGAGGGAGATACGAACAGCGCGTCTCTAACACTTGGCAGTACAACCATTCCTTTAGAAAAAGATATTGTCTCTGGCTTGTGGCAAGCGACGGTTGACTCTGGTAGCACAGGAACAACGACGATATACATCAGTGCAGAAGACAAGGCGCACAATGTACTCATTCGAACACCCATTGGATCTTTTGTCGCCATAAAATACGGTGTGGTTACGACGTCCATTCCTGACGGAAGCGCAGAATCTCTCCCAGAAGCGGAAATTAAAGTGTTAACATTAGATGAGAGAACAGGGGATTACGTTCCGTTCTCTTTACCATCTGCGATTACGAGCGACGCACAAGGGGAGTATGCGCTTGCTCTCCCGCAAGGGATGTATGAACTTTCTCTCCGCAAGAGCGGATACCGCAGTATGGCGCAAAAGATTACGCTTGAACGCGCCGGCTTTGTGGATGTGTCTTTCTCGACTGAGAAATTCAGCGGCATATGGGGGTTCATACAGCGTATGATTGACCGCATCTTCTCACTATGAAAACTTCTTACATCGTAACTCTGTTCGGCGGTATTGCGGTGATTGTCACCCTCTTTTTTGTTGTGTATCTCGGTGGTGGTGCACTCGTACTCGATGTTACGGGGGAGAATACTACCGTTGCCCCTATCTCCGGCGTAGGGCTCTTGAACAACCGGCTGCCATATTTTGATTTGCCTACTCTTGCCGGAGATCGCGTGCGGAGCGGTGACTTCACCGACACTCCTCTCGTCATCGTGTTTTGGTCGACCTGGAATACACA
>ERZ1292625.3398-Hain-H41-01um-R1-3398-length-13048-cov-4_pt1 | contig 13048 bp, 13 predicted proteins | sample MGYA00564400_ERZ1292625 | MGnify/ENA primary metagenome ERZ1292625 (study PRJEB36523, sample SAMEA6512639) | groundwater metagenome | collected 2019-01-08 | study: AquaDiva: Metagenomics assemblies of 32 groundwater samples
TAGAGGAGACGGGTTTGGCTGTTGTTGTTGGAGATCCCGTAGCGGTAGGTGAGTGGCGACCCGTTGTTCGAGGGGTACAGTGGCAAGTCGTTGGGATATTTTTTGAATGTCATGCAGATTCTGCCGAAGTGGTATTGAGTGGTGACCATGATCAATACGAATGGATCAATCCCAGAGAGTATAAAAAATATAATATTATCGACAATCTCGAGCCGGTTTTTGAAAAATATTTGAATCGATAGATTGCTTGTGGGTCTTGTGTTTACGTGATATCGTGTTGACGAATTGATCTTTCTACAAAGGAGAGACGATGATCTCAGTAGACTTTAAAGAGGCGTTCGGTGGTAATATCGGCGATCCACTGAGAGACCCATATCGTGTCTATGCTCAATTGCGCAGGGAAGCGCCGTGTCATCGTTTTGAAACTACATTTGGTCCGATGTATTTCGTGACTACGTATGCGGGCGTTGAGCGAGTATTGGGAGATCCGAAGCTTTTCAGCTCAAGGATCAATAATGAGCGCCTCATAGGTATGGTCATCGGATCGACAATTATTGGCATGGATGAGCCCGAGCATAACATGATGCGTCGGCTTGTGATGCCATTTTTTGTGCCGAGTGCCATACAGCGGCTTGGTAATGCGATGAACGTAATTGCGACTGAAATGGTTGATCATTTAGGTGAATATGGTGAGGTCGATCTTATTCGTCAGTTTACGTTTACGTATCCGCTTGCGGTATTTGACCGATTAATACTTGGTGCAAATCTTGGCGATGAGGCGCAGTTCCATCAATGGACACGATCGTTTCTTAAACTTACGACAAATCCTGCAGAAGCTATGATGGCTGTCGCGCAGATTCGCGAATTTCTCGCACCAGTGATTGCTCGTGCACGAGCTTCTAGTGTTGCGCGTACACTCGTCGAAAGACTCGCGCAGGCTGAGATCGATGGTCAGCGTCTCTCTGATGAGCAAGTCAGCAGTTTTCTCATTTTGCTTTTGCAGGCAGGTGCCGAGACAACATACGGGTTGCTCGGAAGCGCTTTTTACCTGACATTGAAGAATGGATTATGGCCTTATGTTGCTGTACATCCTGAAATTATTGATTTGATCTTTAATGAAACATTGAGATTCGAGCCTCCCGTACAGTTTGTTGCTCGAGGAACAATGGAAGCGATTGAGCTTGAAGGAGTGCGTATTCCTGCGGATGCTTTTGTCGTTGCCGTTATAGGCTCAGCAAATCGTGATGAGCGAGCATTCTCTGAGCCAGATCGATTTGATATTGCTCGGTCTAAGAGAGATCGGGAGTTATCTTTTCATTTTGGTCGAGGTCCGCATTATTGTGTTGGCACTCACCTTGCTCACGCGGAGTTTACTACAGCGTTTAGGGCACTTTCTAGTCGTTTTCCCTATCTTCAGCTTGCCGATATGGGTGGACGAGGTGGGATTGTTGGCTTTCCATTTCGTGCTCCAGAGATATTGCCCGTTATCTTGCATACATAAGTTACAGGCTCCCTCCCATAATTTGGGAGGTTTTTATTTAGGGGATGTCACATTTATACACACGAGGTCGTTTGTTCCTAATGACGGCACGTATTACTATAAAGCTGTCGATAGAGCTAGGCTTTTTGATTGTCTATGAATAAAAAAATACTTTTGTTAGTGGGAGCCGGACTTATGTTAGGAGGTGGTGTATATGCTGAGACTGGTACGACAAGTATGTCGATGCATGATTTGAAAGTGCAGCGCCGAGATACTATCGGTGATTTTCGCGAACAGCAATCTGATGAACGTCACGATTTTATGGAGAAAAAGCGAGACGAACTTGAATCTATGCGCGATAAGATGGAAAAGCATCGCGACGATGCAGAACTTCTTATGCGTCAGAAGAAAGACGCCTTTAGAAGTGCAACGACAACTCAAGGTGATCGCCGGGAGCTTGGTAATGAAATTCGTGAGATTCATCACGATTTACGTGTAAAAATTCAAGAAGAAAGAGGAGATTTTCATGACGCAGTGCGTAGTAAGCGTGAAGAGTTGAGAGATAAGTTAGAACAGAATCGAAAAGAGCTCAAAGATAAACTTGCTAAGATCACTGACGCGCGCAAGAAAGAGATTGTTGAACACGCTGCAAAGCGTTTTGATGAAATTAATGACAAGATGATTGAGCACTTCAATAAAGTTATCGATCGTTTGGAAGACGTTTTGCTCAAAGTTGAAAGTCGTACAGATAAAGCATCCTTGAATGGTCTTGATGTAGCTAAGGTAAAGACCGCGATTGCAAAGGCGAAGACAGCCATTGGTGTTGCTCGAGATGCAATCAAGGTTCAGGCGGGGAAGACCTATCCAGTTTCAATTTCTACGGAAGATAAACTTCGTGATGATGTGGCAAAAATTCGTCGAGTGCTGAATGACGACTTGAGTAAAGTGCGAGAGACAGTTCGTGCTGCGCACGCTGCTGTCGTTGATGCCGTATCTACATTACGAGCGGTACCTGGGATTGATGACGAGCCAACTGCCACGACAACCCCAGCGACAACTCCGTAATTTTTACTAATCTAGTTAATCTTTGTCATATTTTATGGATCAAATGCCAACGCCAAATCAGCCGATGCAGCAGGTTATGCCCGCGTCGGGCGGTCACAAAGGTATTGCATTATTTTTTGCTGTCATCGTTATTCTTGCACTTGGTGGACTTGGATATTGGATGATGACCGTGCGACCGCAGGTGAAAAATGACCAAGCAGATGGCGTTGTAACGCAGACGCCAAAAAATGGTGCCGATATTGATACATCAGCGGCAATTCAAAGTGATTTGGATGGAGTAAATTTGGATGAAGTAAATACGACAGATGAACTTAAGGATGTTGATGCGGGGATCAAGCAGCTTTAGTTAAAACGAGTAGAGTTACGGGAGAGAGGCAAGGTACATGTAGATGTCCTTGCCTTTTTCATTTGCTATTGTTTCTGATACGGAGCGCATTGTGAGTGCATATAGATACTTGCGTTCCGCGGTATTACCTTCGCCTACGGCGAAAATTAATCCTTGCGCGCGTGCTGTGTAGGGGTTAACCAAAACACCACCAGAGGAACCGTGTTGTGCGCTAAGATTTGCACTTGTTTGTATAATAAATTGATCCGTTTCTATAACAGTCGTGTTGCTGAGGACAAGAGCTAGTGAGGTGAGAATTGTCTCTCCACCAAGGAGTTCGGCAGGATAGCTGAGTGTGCGTAGTTGATCATTGGGAGCGATAGCAGTTGAAGTATCGATTGGCCATGCGGAGAGACCGCTGGCCGTAGTATCAAGCCGCCAGATAGATATATCATGACGTGCGCGCTGTTCCTCGGAGGAGGCATTTTTATACGCTTCGGGTAGAAAGACAAGTGTTGCGGTACCAAATGTGCGCGCAGGAGACCCTCTACGAATCGAGCAGACAGGATTCTTTGGTAAGTCGTCGGTTACGTGTGCGTTTGAAAGAATATATCCTTTTGTATCGATGATCACGCCAGTCGCGATTGTATATTCGTTACCCCGAGCGTTACTGCAAAGAATGTTGACCACCGATTCGAGTCCTTGGGTATAGAATGTTTGGTCGGGGAGTGATTTTTTTGGGGGCTCAACGATTGGTGGCGGAGGTATGATGATTTTTTCTGGGATTTTTTTTATCGGGGATGTTGCTTTTGCTTGGGGCGTGGTCGTAGGAGTTTTTGGCGAGTCAGGCGATAGCAGTATAGGTTTTTTTATTTCAGGTATGGGATTGGTGAAAATCGCTACTTTTTCAGTAGGCATGGGGACGATGAGCATGCTTATAAAGAGCATGAATACGAAGATCAGTATTTTACGCATAGGAGATATCGCCATTCTAGCCGCCTTTGATGTATAGTAAAAGCATGTCTCGGTTATCTATACTTACAAAGATTTTTGCTATTTCATCAGCATTTGTTATTTTCAGTGTTTTACAATATTCAGGATCGACTCAAACATACGTGCCAGTTAGTCAGACAGTAGATCGAATGCAGCTAAAAATCGGCGACGGAACGGTATTTGTTGATATCGCAGATACCCAGAGTGAGCATGAAAAGGGATTGTCGGGAGTAAGGCGTCTTGCAGAACAGGCAGGCGTGTTATTTGTTTTTGAATATCCTGATTGGCGCATTTTTTGGAATAAAGACACATTTGTTCCGCTTGATCTCGTGTGGATTCAACATGGAGTTGTCGTAGGGCTTTCTTCATTACCTAACGTTGAAATTGCAGGTATTGTGCGTACGCTGTCTCCTGAGATGTCAGATCAGGTGCTCGAGGTAAATCGTGGGTGGGCAAAACGCAACGGCGTACACGTTGGTTCAGAGGTGATCGGTAGTCAATAATATGGCGTTGTATATTGTGGCAACACCGATTGGTAATTTAGGTGATATTAGCATTCGCGCTCTTGATACGCTCAAGAGCGTTGATGTGATTGCGGCCGAAGATACGCGAGTTACGCGTAAGTTGTTGGCTCGATATGAAATCCATACGCCGCTTGTTACCTATCATCAGCATTCCCGACCCGGTGATCTTACGAAAATCATTCGCGTGCTTACGGAAGGTAAGTCGGTGGCATATGTAACTGATGCGGGGACACCAGGTATCTCAGATCCGTGTTCATGGTTAATCCATGAAGCGCTTGAGGCGTTGCCCGAGTTGCAGATTATCCCGATACCGGGAGCATCGGCACTTTCAGCGCTTGTATCGATCGCAGATAGAGCGACTGATCACTTCCTTTTTCTCGGATTTCCTCCATATAAAAAAGGGCGCAAGACTTTTTTTGAAAAGATGTCGACTATTGAGTATCCAGTAGTATTGTACGAATCACCTCACCGCATTGGGCGAACTATGAAAGATATGATGACAGCTGGCCTTGGCGAGCGAGAGTGTATCATTGCTCGTGAGCTGACAAAGATACACGAAACTGTTCTTCGGGGTACTGTTGAGGACGTTTTTAAGCATATCGAGGAGGTAAAACCTCGAGGAGAGTTCGTCTGTCTTATTTATCCAGAGAAGCGATAAATTTTCTATATCTCTCAGTCGGGGTATTCAGTATGATAAGTATATGAGAAAGAGGTTGCTTATATCTGCTATTGTTACGATCTTATTTGTGAGTGGCGGGCCTGTTTTTGCTGTAGGAGAAAATCCAGACGGAGCGTTACAGCAGCAGTATCGAGATACCCTCGATGAGGTTCGAGGAGCTCAACAGGCAAATCCAGACGCCAACTTGTTGTGTCCAAAAATTACTCGGGAATTGGATCGTGGGATGACGGATACGACGTCAGATATTTCAATCGCAGAATTGCAAAGATTTTTGTCACGACCTCCAAGTAGTTATCTTGTATTGCCGACAAGTCGTGAGCAGGGACTTGTAGTTTTTGGTCCGCGTACAGAGATCGCGATCAAGGCGTTTCAAAGAGATCAGGGCATTGTTTCTCCTGGTGATGGAGGATATGGGCGAGTTGGCCCACGCACGATAAAGAAAATAAATGCTATTTGTGGGACGGATCTCTCGGCAGTAATTCCGGTCGATGCCTCCACTTCAATTCGAACAACGTCTCCCAATGGAGATGAAGATTGGCCGCGGCGAACAACTCAGGTGGTGAAGTGGGAGATGTCAAAGAATTCTCCCGTACGAATTTTTCTTATTAATGAGCAGGGAGATAGAACGTGGTTAATTGATACGGTCGCGGGACATGCTGGTGCCAATGAATACTCATGGTTTGTTGGAGGTGGCAATATTGATACGATCCCTCCAGAGCCAGAAGCACAAAGTCCGCTTATTGGTGCGACCTCAAATCCTGGAGGTGCGGGTGAAAAATATTCTGTACAAGTGTGCATGATTGCCTACGCGCTGTGCGATAAGAGTGATACAAAATTTTCTATTACAACACCGCGAGCGACTCTACGTATTTGGGTTAAAGATCTTAATAATGTTCAACTCGATGATCCGGTCGGAGGTGTTCTTATCGGACGTAATATTAATGTTCTTTGTGCTACGAATGATCACGATCATCCTTGTGAATATCGTCAGGATGATGGATATCTTGAGTTTAAAAAGGTGCCATTCGGATCTTTCACCGTTAGTATCGGAGCAGCCAATTACGTGCCAGATGCCAAGACAATAGTTATTAATTACGGTAATACGCAAAAAAATGATGATGGCATACTTGAGCGGTTAGCAGGCTTTCAATTGATCCCAAGCGGCGTGCCCCCACCAGTTATTCGCGTGAAGACTCCAAAGGATGGGGAGATTTTACGAATGGGGACAACGACTGATATTTTCTGGAAGGTAAAAGGTGGTGTTGGTGGCAATGTTTTTCGAATCGAATTGATCGGCGTTGCAGCTGACGGAGTTTCAAAAGATCTTTCTCGTGTTTGGACGCTTGCGAATGTCGATAAACATTATTTGCAGGAAGTTCTCGAAAAACTCCAAGGAGATTTAGATGCTGAAGGATGTGAAGGACCCGACTGCCCATCAATTCCGCAAGAATCTCTTCTGTCTAACTTATATACATGGAAGATCGGCACGTGTCTTGCGCCGTGCGCGCCAATTCCTCCGGGTGCCTACTATATACGCGTTGTGCGCGGGAATGGAGATCATGATGCAACGGATAAGCCAGTCTATATTGTCCCAGAGACCGGTACTCCAGCTCTTTCTTTGGAGTACGATGCTTCTCAAATAGGGAGACGCAAGGTACCCATTGAGGTTTATTATGATCCGGATGGTCCTGGGTTGCCTGGAACGAGAATCAAGATTACAGAACGAGCTTCTTATGGTACGTCAGATACGTTTCTTATGAATATTGGTAATCCTGATGATGATGGCCCAAGCATTAATGCTGGTGGTCTTGGTCAGGCGACAGGCGTTGTCGCGTATCAAGGTATTAGAGTGAAGGCGAAGGTTATAATTGGTGGGACGAAACAAAATCCAGTCGTTTCTTCAATCCAAATACTGCCGTAGAAAAACGCAAGTTTTTTGGGCGCGAGCATGCTTGACAGGCGAGGGTTTGTTTTATATGGTAAGTTTCATAGCCGCAGACCACAGGCAGCCATAAGGGCAAAAGACCTGTCGAGGCCCGTCCATAAGTTTTTGAGGTCGATGGAGACGGAATCTGCGGCTTTTGGTCGCATTTTTTATTTGTTATACATGTGATAAATAAAAAATAAAAATCTATATATGCCAATATCGCGAACAAAAAAACAAGAGATCATAAAAAAGATCTCAGAGAAACTTGCAAAAGCAAAGGCTCTTACCTTTGTGCAATTCCACGCACTATCGGTCGCAAAACTATCGGCAATTCGCCGCGCTCTTAGTGCGGAAGGTGCGGAGTACACAGTTGCTAAGAAGACTTTGATCAATGTGGCATTTCGTGACGCGGGAAAAGAAATTTCAGGACCTCTTGATGGAGAGGTAGGGATTATCTTCGGATATACCGATGAAATACTTCCGTTTAAGTCAGCAGTTACCATCTCAAAAAAAGAAAAGAACTCATTTGCAGTTCTCGGAGGATTATTTGAGGGTGTTTTCGTAGATGCTGATACCGCGAAAAGAATCGGTTCTATTCCTTCACGCGAAGTATTACTTGCACAATTAATGCAGGTTATCCAGGGCAATACACGCAAGTTCGTGTACGTGCTTGATCAGATGAGTAAAAAGTCGGCGTAACATAAAATTATTCACGCTATATATAAAGTATGTCAGATAAATTCAACGATATTATTGAGAAGGTAGAGAAGCTTACGATTCTTGAGCTCTCCGAACTTGTAAAAACTATGGAAGAAAAGTTCGGCGTATCGGCGGCGATGCCAGTTGCAGTTGCAGCGGCAGCCGGTGGAGATGGTGGGGCAGAAGCGAAGTCTTCATACAACGTAGAGTTGAAGTCAGCGGGTGAGCAAAAGATTCAAGTTATCAAGGCACTTCGAGAAGTACTCGGACTTGGTCTTGTTGAGGCGAAGGCTCTCGCTGATAGCGCTCCGAAAGTAGTCAAAGAAGGCCTTTCACAAAAAGAAGCAGAGGACTTTAAGGCAAAACTTGAAGCCGCAGGTGCGGTAGTTGAATTGAAGTAGAAAACAGGATAGCCTCAAGAGCGTATGGCACGCATGACACAGAATCAAATGCTAGAGAAGCTTTTCGGCTCTGCTGCGCGGTTGCGTCTCTTGAGGCTTTTTCTATTGAATCCAGAGGAGGTTTTTGATGCCGCGAGCATAGTAAAGCGAACGCGTTTGAAGCCCGAGCAATTTAAGAAAGATATGGACATGCTTCGCGAGGTTGGGTATCTCAAGCCCGCAACGCGCATTATTGCTGGGGAGGTTAAAAAAGGTGAAAAGCCCGCAAAGCAAAAAGTTATTGGGTATTCAATCGATAAGGACTTTCCGTTTTTAAATGAGTTATCGGCGCTCTTGTCCTCGAGTGCGCCACAGGCGCGTGATCGCTTGTTGTCCGGGGCGCGATCTTTGGGGCGAGTAAGTTTTTTGCTTATCGCGGGGAGGTTGCTTGGGTATGAGACCGAACATGTGGATGTTTTTCTCGCAGGTGACGCACTCAAGAAATCAAAAATAGAGATGCTTCTTCACGCGATTGAGGCAGAGACAGGACAGGAGATTGTCTATGCTATGATGGCTACAAAAGAGTTTACGTATCGCTATGGAATGAATGATCGATTTGTTTCTACTCTTTTTGACGCTCCGCATGAAGTGTTGATCAATAAAGTTGAGATTCTTACACCAGCCCCAAAAAAGAAGGGTAGCACGGATGTAGGGGACGATTAGCTTAGTGGTAGAGCGCTCCGTTCACATCGGAGAGGTCGCAGGTTCGATCCCTGCATCGTCCATAAATAGGTAGGTCTGGCATGTACGACACGGTCAAGTTTTAGGCGTATAAATTCTTATCCACAAGGATCGGTATTTTTGCGTCAGGTTTGATATAATGAAAGCAAAGGTCAGTCAACCTTTCTTTACGTACACAATTATTTTTTATGCCTTCAGCAAATTTAGTTGACCAGAGCATCCTTTCTTTCCAGACAGCTCTTCAGGGTGTCATGGGTGGTGTGATCGTTTTTATCCCAAAATTGATTGTTGCGGTTATCGCGCTCGTTGTTTTGTGGGTTGTCGCGTCAGTATTGGGTAAGGCAGTCGAACAAATCGTTCGCGCACTTAAGCTCGATGCGTTATTACAGAGTCTTGGGGCAGAGGAGCCGATTTCCAAAGCAGGCTTTAAACTTGATGTTGGTGCATTTTTTGGCGGTCTTGTTCGTTGGTTTTTTATTATCATCGCATTTTTAGTCGCGGTAGATATTCTTGGATTAGGTCAGGTCAGCGAGTTTCTTTCAAATGTTGTTCTCGGATATATTCCTAATGTAATTGTCGCGGCAGTTATGATTGTTGTTGCGGCGATCTTGGCGGATGTTGCTCAAAAGGTGATTCGTGGCTCAGCGCAAGCTGCTGAAATGCCGTCGGCTGCATTTGCCGGCGCACTTGCAAAGTGGGCGATCTGGCTTTTTGCCATTCTTGCCGCGATCTATCAGCTCAATATCGTTCGTGAATTAATCAATACAATTCTAACTGCAGTAGTCGCGATGTTTGCGATTGCAGGAGGTCTCGCATTTGGTCTTGGAGGTAAAGAACATGCATCGCGCTTTCTTGATAAGCTCGAGAAAGAGATGAAGGAAAAGAAGTAGGGTACGTGGGTTATGAAAAGAAAAACTCCCGATAGAGGGAGTTTTTCTTTTTCCAAAGTACTCTTGATAAAAAACGTTTTTTATGGTATGAATATTTCTGGAGTAAGATGCAGTGCTAACAGCAGTAGAAGTCGTTATCTCTGTTTGTGTTGTCGGCGTATTGATTTGGTTTTCTGATCGGGTACAGCAGGGAATAGAAGAGCAGTGTGTTGCGTGCGGAACTTCACACCAGCGCAGAGATATGGAGCCATTTCATTATGTTGAGCCAATCATGTGTCACAAATGTAGTGCTACGGGGCGGAGCGATAATACGCAGCTGAGCGCCATTTGTACAACGTGCAGACTATATTATTGTTGTAGACCTTGTTGGCCACAATTTCGCGATGAAAAGTTACGATATATGAGTGTGATGTCGGTGCTCTAGGGCGCCGATTTTTTATTTTTTCTAATATTTATAGACATCACAAAACCCCGCGTACGCGGGGTTTTGTTTTCCGTTTCGTCCTAATGCCCGTTTCAATTAATTTATTTGTTGGGCGGACTCTTCAGTTTTGACGTAATCAAAAGACGGAAAGGGATTTTGCGAGGCAGCGCTCCCTTGGGCGTTATGTTGGCGGTATCCGGCGCTAAGCGCCCTGACCGCTTAGTTCGGCGATGGTGTATCCACGCCGGAAGAAGATCTGGTGCGTGACGCCACCGACGAAGATGCTATCGGCGAAGGCGATCGCCCAGAGCCAGAGCGGAATCGTCGAGGCGCCGTCGGTCCATGCCAGCCACGCCGTGAGGATGGTGGGGGAAGCGATGAGCGCGCAGAGGACGAGGCCGCAGGGCACGAGGAAGAGCAGGGAGATGTAGAGCAGAGCCTTGTTCCAGATCTCGACCTCACGTTTCTTGAGAGCTTCCTCGAGTTTCTTCACCTCCGCATTGAATGCGGGCGCTCCAGTGTAGTGCTGGTTGTCGATCATGGGATTCTCCTCAGTGGTTGTGCGCGGCATCGAGTGCCGCGTCGATGGCCAGGCTGACTTGCTTACCTTCGTTTTGTGTGACGAGGCATGCAGTGTTTGGATGCTTGCTCAGTTCATCGAGCAAACCCTGGATTAGGATCGCTCCTCCGAATATCAGACAGAGGACGATAGCCAAAGTTCCACGCTCCACGTTGTTTTTCTCCTTCTCGCCGTTGTAACTCACGGACGCGGAGTTTTTACTTTTCAAAAAGAACTTCCACTCAAAACTCAAGCTATTTTTTCAGTACTGAGTGGAAGTCCCGCCGGTTTTATTTTTTTAAAAAACAGGCGGGGGTTGTAGGCCGTGAATCGCACGGCGCGAGTAGGAGCATTTTTCCGGGCCTACTTCTTGAGAAGGGCGAGGATTGCTGCTCCCACAGCAAGCGCTATGACGAGTGTATCGATCCAGTCCCAACGAGGGGACTTCTTGAGAATACTCATAACATCTTCTTTCTCGCCGTTGTAACTCACGGACGCGGAGTTTTTTTCAAAAGAACTTCCACTCAAGATTCAACCATTTTTAAATCCTGGGTGGAAGTCCCGCCGATCATCTGATGTTGATCGATGTCGGCGGGAATTGTGGTTTTTGCGCTCGGTGACGGTAGCCACTTGCCGTCACGTAGGTCGTGTGAACTTCGCTGTCACAGAGGGCCGCTGAGGGAGCGTATCTTTCGGTACGTCATGGCGAGCACCACGAGGATGGTGGCGACCAGACAGAGCATCGCCCAGACCATGGGGTCCATGGCGTAGCCCGTAGTCGCTACGAACGCCAGGTAGAGAGCCGTGATCATCGTCATCCAGACGATACCGATCGGCGGGACGTGGATGAGAAACCCCAGTACGGCGCCGCTGATGCTTGCGATGATGAGGAAGTTCAGGAAGGCCGGGGAGGGGAGACGAGTTCGATTCGCCATGACAAGATACTCCTTCAGTGGTTGCGCGCAGCGTTCGATGCCGCGTCAGTGATTGCCGAGGAAGGCGAAGACGACGTTGTAGACTCTGGCGAAGCTGAAGTAGAGGAGCAAGATCAGGAATATGGATCGGTAGTGCAGCAGGTGCCAGTGTCCAGTCTGTCGTCGCTCCTGCGTCATTTCCTCGACGATGATGAGAATGATCACGGAAGCGAGGACGAGGACAAGAGGCGTGGGGATGCCGATCAAGTCGAGTGCGAGCATCAGGGCGGTTGCCAGCCCCCATGGAAGAGGGCGGCCGATTGCGCTTGTGCTGCTGGTTGTCATAGCTTGGCGCTCCTTTATAGAGGGTGCTCCGGTGCTCGTTGAGTCGAGACTTGTCCGGATTTCTGATGGAATTATACCACAATATATTAAAAAGTCAATGTCTGGTAAAGGCCTTTTGTTATACCCATATTTTCCACATTTTTCGTGTGCCAGTAGGGCTTGACGGCATTTGGTCCTAGCGCTATAATCCTCTGTACGAAATGAGTAAGACTTTCAATAAAAAACAACTCTTCAGCGGCAGGCCGTAAGGCCTTTCGGTACACTGTACTGAACCCCCGCTGATACGGGGCGTTTTCATTTCTGAATGTCTTCGCGACAGAACATTGAAAATTTCATAGTCCGCTAAAATTCCGAAAGGAACAAAGCGGACAACAGGTAACAAATTGTACCGAAACGTTCCCCAGAATGTTTTGGTACGACTTACAATATTGCGTCAGAGCAATGTTGTAATGTTGTGTGTGCATTTTCTAGCGGGCAACATAAGGGCGTATGGTGGATGCCTAGGTTTTGAAAGGCGATGAAGGACGTGGCTTGGCTGCGAAAAGCGTCGGGGAGGTGCCGAGCAACCTTTGATCCGGCGGTTTCCGAATGGGGTAACCCATTCTGATGAGAGTCAGAATTCTTCTCTCCGTAAGTGAGAGAGGCGCATACCTTGGGAAGTGAAACATCTCAGTACCAAGAGGAAAAGAAAAAAATGAAATATTTAAAATATTGGCTCTATCGTTTTGCGAAAGCAAAGCGTGCTCGAAGTCAGTATTTTAGATGTTTCTCATTCCCTTAGTAGCGGCGAGCGAAAAGGGAACAGCTCAAACCTTTTATGTTTAATGTAAATTATGCATGAAGGGGGTTGTAAGGTAGTGTCGTTCCGTAAGGAGAAAAGACGATGTGTTTTTAGCAGAAGGCGGCTGGAAAGCCCCGCCACAGCAGGTGATAGCCCTGTATGCGAAAAGAATATATTACTTTTTGACATTATTCTTGAGTACTTCGACACATGATAGGGTCGGAGGAAGCCGGCAGCACTATACTGCCAAAGCTAAATACTTTCGAAAACCGATAGTGAACTAGTACCGTGAGGGAAAGGTGAAAAGCAGCCCGGTGAGGGC
>ERZ1292625.3400-Hain-H41-01um-R1-3400-length-13040-cov-5_pt1 | contig 13040 bp, 18 predicted proteins | sample MGYA00564400_ERZ1292625 | MGnify/ENA primary metagenome ERZ1292625 (study PRJEB36523, sample SAMEA6512639) | groundwater metagenome | collected 2019-01-08 | study: AquaDiva: Metagenomics assemblies of 32 groundwater samples
AATCAACAACAATGCTGTAATTTTCACGTCTTATCTGTATACTACAATTTGCACCCACTACATTCCCAGTTGAATTAAATAAATTTACTCCCAGATCAAATTTCTGGTTTGGGCGGTATGTTTCTATTGATCCTTCGTCTGCAATTGATATATTTATCAATAAGCACAACATAAAAAATATTGAAATTATAAAATAGTTTTTTTTCATTATACATTATTGTTATTTCAGATTATTTTTAAGTTAAAGTTAAATTTTTCCATAGATAAATATTATTTGCATTTTTAATACAAATTTTAATCTGATCACTGGATTTAGATGATCCTTTAATAAAATGAAATGTACCTCTGGTTATATAATCACAATTAGGTTCATAAACATTTTCGGAGGTATTGATCATTGTAGAATTATATTTTTTGAAATACCCTCTTATTTCATCTGATCTATTAAATTTTAAATATTGGTTATTAACACCATCTTTTAGTTCGTATAGTGTACCATTTGTAAATGATGTACCATTTGTAAATGAAGTGGTCTTATAAATAATATTTATTTCATACAATTTATCCATCCCTGATTCATTTTTACCTGAATAATCTCTTATTTCATACAATTTATCCATCCCTGATTTAGGTATACCTGAATAATTTTGTATTTCGTATAATACATTAACCCCAGAGTTATTTGTGTATATGTCTACAGTAAAATATAATCCATCGATTCCTGATTTATTTTTACCATCATAATCTCTTATTTCATATACCCCACTAATCCCTGGATTATTGTTTTTTAAATATTTTGTTAAATTGTACAATTTAACAATATCACTATCTGTATTATTATTTAATGGTTCAATCTCAAAACCAATATGTTTAAAATTTCTTGTTCTTTTATCTATTTCCTGAATTGCTGAAGTAAGTATTGATTCATATCCACTCGGATTATACCAATAGTCTCCTTGTGGGTCTTGTGAGATAAATTCTGGAAATACTTTTTGTATTTCTTGTGCAACAAAACCATAATTTATTTTATCTTTTTCTAATCCTTGTTCATTATTTTCAATTTTTTTATTATATAATCCATTCCATTTATATGAGATAGGATTTAGTTGATTTATTTTATCTAATACTGAATCTATTTTTCTAATATCCTTTTTTAATCTTATATCTGATAGACTGTCCCACGAAGTTCCACCAGCCGTCTTCCCTGCATTCCCCACGACATGTAAAGTTCTGGTTGGTGTAATTGTACCAATACCTACCTTATCAGTATTGAATCTTAAAAAAGTATTACTATTACTTCTATTCCATAAATTTGTACTAATTACTGAAAAGTTTGTAGTATATTCAATGGTTACATTGTACAATACTGGGGTTAAATTGGTGTCATTTGTATTGAATAATGCCCTATACTGGAAGTATCTGTTGATTGGGGTTATTGATTCATTTAATTTAATCCCAGAATTATTAGTCAAGACCTCACTAAAGCTTTCTCCTGCACAGGCACTGTCATCACAACTTCTTACACTTAAGTTTAAGCTTAATGCTCCCCGTTTGTATAGGTTTTTGATTTCTGTGGCGCTTAATGTTCTGTTCCAGATTGCGACTTCGTCGATGGAACCATCAAAGGGAAGGTTTGGCGCACCGTTATAGAAACGTAACCCAATTCTTTTCTGGTCGTTATTTGTATTGAGGGTACCTGATTGTGTATCTGAATCAGCTTGCACTCCATTTAAATAAAGCCTTTGAGTGGTTCCATCATAGGTTAAAGCTATGTGGGACCATATGTTAGCTGCATATTCTGTTGTAGAATACCCCCTGGTAGGTGTCCAGGTATCTCCAGTTAACACACCAGTATCATCTATATAGATTCGATAATTAAGGTTATTTAGTACCTCGTCACCTTTTTGAACCATAAATCCTGTATGGATACTATTGGGCTTAAACCATAAACTGGCAGTAAACGTATTCACATCTAGGGCACTGCTATCTGGGATACTCACATAATCATTCCCTCCCCCAAACTCTCCAGCACCCCCACCAAATTTATAATTAGTTTTATTAACAGTTGCACCATTAAGGAAAGTTCCATTATTCCTAGCGCTTCCGCTTCTTTCAGCATTAACATCAACACTGAAATCAACAGAATAGTTATCCCCTGCAGATGTTTTTTCTGTTGCCTCTCCAAAAGCACTCTCATTATTAAAGTGCATCAATAATACAAGACCAGAAGTGTTTATCCCTAAATTAGGATTTGCATTATTAATATCTCCAAGCGCTCTCCCAATCTCTTGTTGGTAAGGGGCTTCCCGAATCCAGGAAATTAATGTAAAATTACTAATTGCTGAAAGGGTGTCTATGATTTGGGAAGTAAAGTTTCCAGTTTGGTTTGGATATTGATTATTACCATTCCTCTTTAATGTGATATTATTGGCATTGACTGTTACATTAATAGATGTTCCTAAAGCAAAGTCTGTTGCGTTATCTATCTTGCTTGTTAAAAGATTTACAGCGGTTGTTGTAGTGAGATTGCTTACTTTAAAAGCATTAATTTCTAATTGTAAAAAATTACTGATATTCCCTATTTTTAGTATAGATGCATTAACACCACTCCCACCTAAATATTCACTTACGTTTTCTCTTCCAAAAGTAGTACCACCCCCTCCACCTCCATCAGTCCCACAAGTCAATAAACCGTTAGCATCGGTGTCAATTGTATCACAACTTTTTAATTGGGTAAATGTAACATTATTTGACACATTTAAACTTCCACTTGTATTTATATTAACACTTCCTAAATTGGATAAATTACCCTTTACAAACCTATCTCCACGATTATCATACAAAATTGTAAAATTAGAATTTTTAAAAGAGTTGGATTCTAATTGCAGAAAACCGCTTATATTCCCTATTTTCAGGATAGAAGCATTTACATCAGCACCCCCAAGATATTCACTGGTATTGCCTCTTTTCCATCCTGTTGCAGAATATTCAGTTGAATAATTACCCAAATTGAAAGAAGGAGCAGAAGAAGCTGTCTGATTAATGACAGTAACACTTTCACAAGTTAATAGTCCAGTAGAATCAGTATTTGGGATAATTATCTTTTTAGCTTCTGCTATCAGGATATTAGAAGATAGAAATATGACTATTGAGATAAAAATTAACAATATCTTTGATTGTTTAATCTTCATTTTTAAAAAGTTTTAGTAACCAAAATAGTTTTTCTTCTTCTTTTTAGCCATATCCATCATTCCCAAAATAGGAATATCTTTCTCTTTTGAATAATCCATTACACTCATCCTTTTTTTATAAATATATTTTTTTAGATTTACCATTTTTACCTCCATCTAATCTTTTTGTGTTCATCCAGGTCCTATTTTCTGTGACAAAGCAGCATTAACTCCTTTCTCAATAGGCCCGCTTAAAGACTGCAATGTATTAAACAAATTACCTACTTGTTTTAAGCTGTAGACAATAACTACAATTGATCCAACAATCACAATTATCATAAGGCCGTACATTGCTACCATCTCAATAGGTTTCTTATTCCTGTATTTAACTGCTGAAGACTGCAATAATCCAAGTATTGCCTGTTCTGAATTATAATCTCTTGTTACTTCCAATCCAGTCCCTTCAATGGAATATGTTTTTTTAGGTTGTTTGTTTTCATCCATCACAATTTTTCCATTGATGTCCTTCTGTACATATTCCCTTCCCAAAATCAGATTTTGTATTGGATAATATATACCATCCTTATAAACAAAATAATAAATCTTTTTTGCAAAAAACGATTTGTATGAAAAAATACATTCGCTTGGAGGTCCATCTATCCTTTTACCAAGAAATAAAGTGAGATCAAACAATTGCAACTGAACTTTATTGGTTTCTTTGTCTCTTGTTTCTTTGGCTCTTGTTGATCTTATAACTGTTCTGCCCCCTTTAATCTGTTCATGGATAACTACTTTTACATTGTAAGTAAACAACATAATCACATAAATTATCCCAGTTATAACTAGCAAAAACTTTCCAATTAACCACAAATATCCTATAATAAGTTTTATATATGGGCTTATTGTGGCCATTATCGATTCTGCATTTACAGCCATATTTCAATCACCATCCAAACATTTTAAACTCTTTTTTATCTTCCATTGGCCTGCTTTTTTCAATGTGCTCAACGGAATGTTGCATTTTACTTAATGCATCCAAAGTAATTTTATTCCCAGCTCTTTTTAATGCAAAATAAATAGAATCTTCCAGTATTGCCCACAATGAATTTAATTTGACTGAATCAATTGCATTGTGGATTGTTAAATGATAGAAGATAGGAGCTAAATAATTAAGGTTGATATAAAACATTATATCATTAATCTCCTCTTTTTCCAGATTTGATAAAAAAGTATTCGGATTTAAGTGCATTTCCAGATGAGAAATTATGATGCTTATCTTATCTGGATCAATCAATGCACCTTTAGGCTCAGATATTTCATTACCTTTATCATCGTACCCAATAACAACCATCAGAGGCTTCCATTCTTCTTCAACCTCATCATATTCAAAACCTAGCAACATCTTCTTTAAGCGGTTTATTATTTCGCTTGAATCAAGATGTTTATTTAGAATGCTGTCACTTTGAGGCCTCTGATACATTCGTGGGATGTAATCATAAGGCTGCTGCTGATTATTATCCTCATATTCCTGTTGGTTGTTTTCTAACATTCTATTAATACAAAATCTTTCTTCTGAATTTAGGCAATGATCTTATCTGAAATGGGCTTATTGTTTGCTTTCCAGCTATCTGTTTGGCAGTTAATTTGAAACCTTTGCCACCTAAAGCTACTGAGACGCTTGGGACACCTACAAAGGCACGTTTGCTGATTTTTGGGATGAAACCACCCTTAAAAATTTTAGATGGCTGCTTGAAATAATCAAAATCACCTGTTTTAAATTTTTGTCTTGTTTCTAAAATTGATTTACCTCCCAATCTTAATTCTTGTTTTATTTTTGGTAGGGTATCTACAACCAGCTTTTGTTTTTGAATAGTCTTAATTTTAGGTAATGTTTCAACAATCAATCCAATTTTTTGTGCTTGTTTTGCCTTTAATTTAATTTGAGTATCTAATCTTATTTGCTGAGCAGGTTTTTGAATCGCTTTTTGAGATATTCTTTTTGTTACAAATTGCCTAAATTGTTGTTTTTGAGATATTGCAGGCGATACAGCTAAAGCAAGTTTCTGTTTAAAAGTGGTTCCCTGTTTAACTCTTTGCCTGGTTTCAACTTTTGGAACAATCCCAAAAAATCTTGATCCAGCAAATCTTGTTCCAAATTTGGTTATTGGTGATGGAATTTCTTTTGCTACTTGAGGGATTGTAGGTAAGAGAAGTCTTTGAGGAGCTAAAACCTGATCATATTTTGATTTTGGTTCAGCTAGTTGTTTAGATGGAGTAGTATAAACTGAAATGATTTTTTGGCTTTGTAATTTAGGTTTAACTAATTTCTTTTTTGGTTTTTCCAACAATAAAGCCTGCCTTCCAAATTGGGATTCTATATCTGTTTTGGGTATACTTGTCTTTGATGGTTTATAAGTAAATTCTTTTGCAACTTTCTTAGATAAAGGATCAAAAGTGAATTTTACTCCACGTTTCTTTAATTTATCATATACTTCAAAAGTTGTTTTTTCTTGTGGTTTAATAGGCTCATAAACTGTTTTTTCAAAAATACCTGGAGCTAATTTTTTAATTTTTACTCTGGTACCTGTTTTAATATCAAAATATTCAAAAGATGGAGGTAAAACTGTTAAGCTTCTTTCAGGGAGTAATGGTTGCAATTTTCTAGAGATAGGGCCTTTTTCAGAATAACCATACAATTTTTTAAATGGACTTGGTTCACCAACTGCTGATATTTTAGATATGGTTTCTGCTCTAGGTGGTTGTTTAAAAGGTCTTATAGCTTCTCCAATAAATTCAATTTTTTTTTGCTTAAAACTTTCTCCAATATCCAATACCTTCCCTTTTGTGGTTTTATAAATTTCAGAAGTGATAATCTTATTTTTTATTGATTCGATCTTTGTTTCAAAAAAAGATGGTTGTTTCTTTTTTGGGATAATTGGTTCTTTGGTAACTTTAATAAATTCCCTACTTATTACCCTCTCCTTAACTCCAGCAAAAAGATCTGTCTTAAATTTTTGAATTTTAGAATATTGAGATATTTTTCCACCTAAAGCATATAATCCAAGACTAGGGCCTGTTTCAAAAATTGTAGATGTTAATCCTTCAGTTTGTATTTTCTGGCTTAATGGTTTTATGGAAAAAGCCAGAGATGTTGCTCCAACAGCTAAAGCTGTACGTGGAGCGATAAGGGCCAATCCAGTAAATGCAATAACTGAAGGAATTTCTTTTTTAGCTTCACCCAAACCAATTTTAAGGGATGCTAAACCACTTTCATATTTTCCACCCAGATATTTTTGCCCATAGATTTTTTGTTCTTTTGTTAATTTACCATATTCAAATGGTTTATAAAGACCCATCTCTCCAGAAGGAGTATATTGTTGTTCTTCAGTCGTTAAAATTCTTTCTTCTTTTGGTAAAATTAAACGAGGAATTTGCGATTCAGCTAATCTTTGTTTTGCAAATAAAACTTGCTGTGTTTCTTCCCTTAATTCAGAGGCCAAAGGTGAAATATATTCTCTAACTTGCCTTTCTTGTTCTGCTTCTGCTCTTTGTTTTGCAAATAATGATTCTTGTACTCCCAATCTTAATTCCTGAGCTAATGGAGACAATGCTTCTCTTTGTATCCTCAATTCTTCCTGTCTTTCAAGAAAAGCTCTGACTTTTTTTGGTTCTTCGTATCTTGGTGGTGGCTCTGTACTAGTAGAAACAATTACATCTTCTTGTTTTTCTGGAGCATGGGGCCTCCTATAAACAGTATCCCCTCTCGATAAACCAATAGAAGCCTCACTTTGTACTCTTTTTGCTTCTTCTTCAGATAGATCAGCCTGAACTACAGTATCAACTCTACCTCTAACATCATAACTTCTTAGAACAACGTCATATCTTTCAGAGATAGGCATTAGATTACCACAATTTTAAAACAATAGAATAAAGAGTATTTAAATGTTTCTATTCATATTTTTATCTCATCTTCCTCATAAACATTGCAAACACAAGCCCAATGATGATTGCAGCTACTAAAACCAAAGCAATTGTAGGAACATAGCTAGCCAAAGTATTAGTGCCAGTTAATCCATATCCTGTAATGTTCCTCTCGTAATTCCCAAATTTATAGGTAAATGAAACATTTAATTGATTAGTAACCCATTGAAAACTGCTCTCGTTGAGTGGTGTTATTTTACCACCAGCATAATCTATTGTGTAATTCCTGCCTATATTCAATAATGTTCCATTGCTATAAAATTTCTCACTGCCTTCTGCTAAATTGGATTGGGAAAGAGAAATAGCTGTATTGTTACCACCCCATGTCAAAGATTCATTTGGAAGGATATTTGAATTTTCAGCTTTAAAATTTGTTTTAAAACTAGATAGGATTGTAGCAAGAAGTCCAAGAGTTACTGCTACAACAAAAATACTGATAACTATTGAAGGAAGATTATTTATTGAGAACTGAGCTTGCCTGTTTTTCAGATATTCCAAATTAGCTTTATGTTGTATTGTTTTTTTCATTTGATTTGCTCACTAAGAGAAGCTTAAAAAAAAAAAGATTAAGATTGATTGTGTTAAATAAACCTAATCAATCTATTTTCTTCCCCTTCCAGTGAAGAAAACCAAGATTATTCCAATTACAACTGCTGCTACTGCTACAAGAGCGACTGTTGGAAGATAACTAGCTAAAGTGTTTAAACCAGTTAGACCATATCCGCTTGCATTGAATGATGTGCTGTTAGCTGTTTGTGTAGACTGGATATTAGCTAAAATTGTTGCTCCAATACCCAAAACAACTGCTGTAACCACTAGGGTTATTCCAATGCCACTAAGGTCTTGTATGGTAAAACCACCTTTACTGCCCTTCATCTTTTTGAAGGTTTCCATTACGTTCCTGTATATTTTTGTTAGTTCCATACATCTAAAAAAGACTTTGAAGTATTTAAATTGTTGCAAAAGTATATACCAGTATTATACTACTTTAAGTATACAAACATAATACACCTGTTAAAATGGTAAAGTTTATATATTCCAAACTATTTTAGCTAATTATGCCTGAATTAGTAATAACGACAAAAGCATATAAATGTAGCAGATGTTTATATGAGTGGATACCCAGAAATAAATTAAAAAAACCTATTTGTTGCCCTGGTTGCCAAAGCCCATATTGGGATGTTCCAAAATTATCTTAATCAAAAAATGGGATACCTACAAAATACAGATAATCTGGATTTGAATCAAACTAAATTCAATGCTGGCCAAATTATAGTTAGGCAAATTGCTGAGAGTATATACTCAATGGGGGTATATTCAAAAGAGGATAATTTTGTAATGTGGCACAATGAAGCAGAGGTTTTGGAAAGAAGGATATCCCCTAGATCCAGAGAAGATAAAAATGCCTTGAAAGAGATTGAAGAAGTTAAAGGGGTATACACAAGATCGTGGAATATATACATAATCAAAATGAACAAAGGTAAGAAGGTGCCCCTAAAGATTTTAAATGATGTAAAAAGGTATTTATCAGAATATGAAAAAGTTTTGTTGTATTATACTGATAAATTTGGTTATACCACCCCAAATATAGCAGATAAAAATAATATGCTTTTTTAAAAATGGCAAGTGAAGAAATAAGATTTATTGATACTGATTCAATATCTAATGCCTACAATGAAGAAAAAATTAGTTTCAGAGCCATTGTTCTATCCCATTTGAAGAAAATTGCAATATACAACAGCGTAGAATTCAGGGGGGGATATCATGATGAAAATGTTATTATGATAGGTAATGCAATTTCCAAACATAAGGTATATATCCCAGATACCAGGGAGATTTATTCCAATTCAATAGAATACTTGAGTGATGTTCTTTTTCCTTATTTTGATAAACAGATGCTTGAAGAAGAAAGTAAAGTTAATGATGAACTTTTAAGAATATTCAACAGCAAAACTGTTATAGTAGAAAAGGTGAGAGATGATCAAAGTGATAAAGATATTGAAGAATATGAAAGGGAATTTAAGGATGTAGCTGATAGAGTGTCTTATCGTTCAGAGAGAGCAAGAGTATATAGAAAATTGTTTCGTGGGTTGTGTTCATTCTTATATAGAATAAAATATCTGGAAGGGAGTGTATTCGAGGAAGAAGCATGAGGCTTATATCAAACCAGAAAGGAATAGGATATTTTGCTTCATACATAAAGAGAAGGATAGAACTCAATAAAAATTTCTTGTGCTGCATTACTGGCCAAACTGGTTCTGGGAAAACTTATAGTGCATTAAGACTTGCTGAACAATTGGATCTAGATTTTAATATTGAAAACATTTGTTTTACTGCCAAAGATTTTATGAATTTAGTTAATGAAAAAACAAAGAAACTCAGAAAAGGGTCTTGCATTGTTTTTGATGAAATTCAAATCGAAATGTCCCATCTCAATTTTCAGAATATCCAAGCAAAAATGATAAATTATATCCTACAAACATTCAGGCACAAGGGATTTATCATGTTTGTTACTACTCCTCATTTCAATTTAATAAATGCATCTGCAAGAAAACTATTTCATTGCAGAATGGAAACAATTTTTATTAATCCCACAAAGAAACAAGTTGTATTAAAACCATTTCTCTTGAATGTTAACCAGGATACAGGGGAACTTTATAAAAAATATTTAAAAGTGGGGAGGCCTGGTGTGGGGATAAGTCCTTTAAAAAGGTTAAAAGTTGGCATGGCCTCTGATGAACTACTCAAAACTTATGAAGCTAAAAAAACACAGTTTACCACAGACTTAAATAATTCTATTTTGAGAGATATCAAATTTATGGAGATGATGAAAGAGAAGAAAATGAGAAAATATGAACAGGAGATAGAACTCCAGGAACTTATTGAAGAATCCAGGAAACAGGAGGACATTCCTCTCCCACCAGCAAAATCTTACAGTGAACTTTTCAAAGGATTTATTGAAGATGATGTTGATTTTTGGGATAAAAAAGAAGCTGAAGAACAAGAAACAAAAAAAGATGAATGAAAAAACAATTTTATTTTTAATAAAAACAGGTATAAGTGCAATGATTCTTTTTCTGATTTTTGCAGTTGTGTTTCTTGGTTTTGCGTTTGGATCAGCAAGAACATGCAAACAAAATGATGGATGGCTGGATGATAAATTTTATTGCCATCTCAATTATACCAGACCTCAAAATATTTTTGATGTTTCCCAAATACAGAATAAACTTGATTTTAATTGCTCGTTTGGTACTCCAAAATGGGATCAATAAACCTAGATGTGTTTAATTGGGACATAATCCTTATACTATTCGCATTTGTATCGTTTTTATACGCATGGCACACTTTTTTAAAGAACAGGAAAGAAAGATATTACTCTCAATAAAATGATGTGGAGATTATTAATAATAATTGTATTTTTTGTGTTTGGGTTATTTACAAAATTTGCAGTATTCTTTATGGCCCTCATCATAATGTTTTTAGCATTTACCTTATTCAGATATATCATCTTTAAAGCAAAAAATCAAGAATGACTCCATAATTGCTGGGTAGTTATGGCAACCAAAACAAGATAAGTGAAAAAGATAATTGATCCAGTGGGATTTCCTGTGCCTTCCAATTTGTTTCTCAACAAAACTCCAGCATAAATACACCAGAATAAAAGTGAGATAACAAAGAATTGATATAGTGTTACCCTAATTTGCTCAGTATTACCTTGAGGCATTTGGTACTACCTTTTCCCATAAATAAACTTATTCATATCAAACTTTGGATTGAAATGTATTTCTTTGTTCATCAATCTCTTTTTTATTCCTTGCTCGACAATCAGAAGGAAACTGGTTGTACTAAATGTCCAGATCAATACAAGTTTGAAAAGCTCCATGAGGTCTAATCTATATAAAAATATCAAAAGGAAAAGGCTGCCTCCTGCTATTATCATTTCTATTTTGGTAATATTATCTATTTTCATTTTGGTAAACTAGTAACCCTGAATCATACAAAATCTTTATTTTGCCTTTGTGGAATAATATTATTCTCTTTATCGAAAACGGAGGCATACCCTCAAATTCCCTTATCTTCTTTAATTCCTCTTTAAATGAAAAATATTTTTGTTTTGTGGATTTTATAGACTCAAATATTATCTCTTTGTTGTTGATTGCGATTATATCGAATAAACCAAATGAACCACGACACCTCGATACATGATAACCCTCTTTTTCCAGTTGTTTTTTTCTCTTTCTTTCGTATGAAAGGCCATATGATTTATTGCTCATCTCTCTTCAGATTCATATTTAAGATATTTCAAAAACAATTTATCCTCTTTAGTCAATCCTTTGTTGTCATCTTCCTGTTTTACTGGATTGTCATTTATACTCCGATAAAAGATTTCTACTTTCTTTTTCCTGATCTGGTAGTCCTTATCCTGCTCCAATGATGGGGTAGGCCAACCCTTTACCATATAAACACCTCCTTGTTTATCTTCCTTGATTTGTTTTTTAACTTTCATTTTTAAATACATTTAATCTGCTTTAACTCTCTCAATACATTATTGAAGAAGCCCACATGTATAATATACCAAAATAAAAACAAAACAAAACCAAAAAATAAATATCCGAGAATTACTGCAAGTTTGGTATGCCTAACTAATTTGGCATGATCTTCTACCGAATACCCATATAGTTTTTCCCCTGTTTTGTCGTCTTTGTAAACAATGTTTTGGTTTTCATCAATCATTTTCATGAATTTCAAAAAAATGTTTTAGGGGTAATTGGATTTGGGTGTGTTCCTCTTGGGGTAATATTACTCCCTTAGATAAATATTGACCATTTACTTTATATACTATATAGGTATGATAAAAATATTTATGATCATTGGGTATGTTTATCTTGTCAGTGTATAATGCTACAAATAATTGAGTATTATTCTCTTTTATGTTTCTAGTCCAACACAACTCATCAATTATTGTTTTTAAATCAACTATTTTTATCACCTCACTCATTCTCATTAATATAGGTTAGGAGCAACATGGGGAAAAGAGGGTTGATCACATTTATGCCAGTGTGAAAAAACCCCATGTTGCTCTTTCTAGTTTTTTTCGTCCCTAATGAGTAGTAACAGGTGGTGGATGAACTACTTTTCACTTTCTGTTTTTTCAGATGGAGGAACAAGATGTTTTTTTCCTTTTTCTTGCTGAACAATTCCCCAAACAGTGCTTAGGCTAACCTTCCTTGTTTCATTTGTCCCTTTATCAGTCCATTCTACCATTCTTTGGATAAATGTAATTGGACGGCCTTCTGTGGCCATTTCTCTAATCCTCTGTTTTATTTCTTCAGGGATTCTGTATTCTCTTGTCATTTGTGGATCACCATTTAAATGTTTTTATTCTTAATTATTTAAATGTTTCGGATTTTTAAGATACTACTAAAGAGTAGTAACAAAAAAAATGGGGGGTTTTTTGAAACAATTATTCCAAAACCCTGAGTTGATCAGGCTTAGGCTCAAAAATCCTACATTTCGCTTTCATCTTTTGGATCACCTTTTCGGCCAACTCGTCTGTGATGCCTATGGCCTTGGCCAAAGGAAAAAGGGAGCAGTCAGGGTTGGATTGGATGTAATGGTAAGCTTTGGAGGAGAGGTCAGCCATCATCCCAACTAAAAAAGATGGTTCAGGTGTTTTTATTGTTTCGGGTGTTTCAAATGTTTTGATTTGGGGTTTTGGTACCTGTGTTTCCTGTGGAACTCCAAGAGATTCAAAAGATGAATTATTTTCATACGTATTTGTGACGTTTGTGACGTTTGTGTCATTTACACTATGGTCTATGAGTTGTTGTAAGTTTTCATTTAAATGTTTTTAAATGAAAGATTTGAGTATACTTACCTTCTTCTCAA
>ERZ1292625.1229-Hain-H41-01um-R1-1229-length-32088-cov-13_pt4 | contig 13036 bp, 12 predicted proteins | sample MGYA00564400_ERZ1292625 | MGnify/ENA primary metagenome ERZ1292625 (study PRJEB36523, sample SAMEA6512639) | groundwater metagenome | collected 2019-01-08 | study: AquaDiva: Metagenomics assemblies of 32 groundwater samples
GCGAAGTTTTCAACCTGGCTGTATCGCATCGCGACAAATAAGTGCAAAGACTGGTTACGGGTGAAGCGGCCTGGCCAGGGGCTGCAAGATGTCGATGTGGATGGGGTGCTAGATGTTCATGTAGCAGAAGATCGAACCCCGGAACGGCTCCTCTCGCAACAGCAGGTTGCACTGGAACTTGAACAGGCGATCCAGCGGTTGCCGCCGCTCTATCGCGAGGCGTTTGTGCTCAAGCATGTCGAAGGGTTGAGTTACGAAGAAATGCAAGAGATCTTGGGCGTGAACGGCGATACCTTGAAGATGCGAGTGTACAAGGGGCGGGTGCAACTCAGTCGTGAGTTGGCGGAACTGAATCCGACGCGCTCATGATTAGCGATCAGCGCAAGGTGAAGGCAATGAATGAACAGGAACTCATGGTGCAGCGATTTCTCGACCAGGATCTGGCGCCGGAGGAGCGGGTGGCGTTTCTCCAGTCGGTCGATGTCGATCCCGCGTTACGTCGGAGCTGGCTGAATCTCGAGATGGTGGTCGTGGAGGCGGCACAACTGCCGAGGATTACGCCATCGGCTAAGTTTATGAGCCAGTTGAAAGCGAAAGTGGCATCTCCTCCTATCCGTCTCTGGGCTCGTGTGTGTGCGGCGATCACGGTGCCGCGCACGCTGGAGTGGAATCTGGGAGGAGCGATGGCCGCGGCCTGTGTTGCTGTCGTGGCGATGGTGGGAGTCGTCAAGATGGCGCCGGAGCGAATCGTTGACGTTCCTGTGGTTGCGAACCCGGTTCAGACAATTGCCGTGAACACGGATCGGGAGTCAAAGGTGTTTGTCCGGCTGGTGTTGCTGCAACCGGGTGCGCAGTCTGTTGCAGTCGCGGGTGATTTCAACGGATGGAATCCCGGGCAGACGAAACTGGAGCGGTCGGAAGGCGGCCTGTGGACTGCTACGATTCCCCTGAAGCCCGGCCGGTATCAATACATGTTTGTGATCGACGGCAAGCAATGGATTGCCGATCCTCTGGCGGGTGAAGCGTCCGGCGACGGCTTTGGCGCGGAGAATGCGGTGCTTGATGTCAGTATCTAAACCTAGGACATGCTTCCTTGCATCGGATTCGGCTGTCGGGTACTCTGCGGCCCATGATGAGCGGACTCAGAATCGCGATGGTGAGCCTGGCGTTGGTGGTGGCCATGAGCGCCTGTGCGTCGACGATCAAGCCTGATGTGCCCAAGCCGGTGACGGGCGGGGTGCGGTTTACCTACTTCGCACCGACAGCTAATACCGTGTACGTCGTGGGTTCGTTTAACGGGTGGGTCAAAGGTGCGACGTCAATGAAACGAGAGGGCAAGACCGGGATCTGGATTGCCGAGGTGATGCTGCTGTCTGGAGAACACACCTTCATGTATCTGGTTGACGGAAAAGAGTGGGTGGTGCCGCCGCTGGCGGAGGATTTTGTGACAGACGGATTCGGGCAAACCAATGGGGTCGTGATCGTTCGATAACACTATGCGCAGCACGATGAACATACCGGTGTGGCTGGTCGGTTTGGCGATGTGTCTGGGTGCGTCGCCCGTCATGGCCGATTCCCTCTCCAACCAAGACCGGGAAGAGATCAACCGGCTGCGCTCGGCTCAAGGACATTCTGCGGAAGAGGTGAATGCCCTTCTTGAGCAGGTGACGAAGGCCGGTGAAAAAGGGATTCCGACCGAACCGCTCGCAAATAAGGTGAAAGAAGGCCTGGCCAAAGGGGTTGAGCCGAAGCGCATCGATCCGGTGTTGCGCCAATTGGTGACCCATTTTGAGTCGGCTCATGACGTATTGCAGGAATCGGTCAGCAAAGGCATGGTTGATTCATCAGGTAATCGGCAGCGTGCGCTGGAAGGGTTGGCCGAGGCGTTGAGCCGCGGAGCGACCGCCGAAGAAGTGCGTGAGCTGGCGAAGACCGGCCAAGGAGCGGGCGGCAAGGTTCCTCAGGAATCGCTGGCGTCAGGCGCGAAAAGTTTAGCGATTCTCAAGGAGGCCAAGATTTCGGCAAAGGACGGGGCGGCGCTGGTGGCGGAAGGGTTACGGCAGGGCTATCGGTCTGCGGAATTGGCCGACCTGGCACGGGAAATCAAGCGGCGGGGCCCTGAGTTTCAGCAGGGGCGGCTCAATGTTCAATCCATTCGTGACCAGGTTTCCAAGGGCCAGCGGGCGGATCGGATTTTCCGCGACGGCGATCACAGCGGATCCGGGAGCGGCGACCGTATGGATCGAAGCGGCAGCTCGGACCGCGGAGGCCGGGATGATCGCGGCAACAGTGGCGGGCGTGATGACCGTGGCAGCCGGCCTGATCGGAACGGAAGCGGCCACGGCGGGCGTGATCACTAGCGGAGCGGTTCCCCAACCTCCAGGCCTGTTTCTGTAGCCTTCCTCCTTCTCGCTCTTGCTCGCAATTTCTGGACAGCCCTCTAGCCTCCTGATACATAGTGCCATTCAGGTGTTCCCCGGATACAAGTTCTGTCAACGGAGTGGATGGCCGCGCGTTGATGAGAGCACGGGGGCTCAACCTTTTATCCTAGGAGGTACCGATGAAGACGATGGTATTGACGGTTGGCGTGTTGATGCTTGGCATGAGTGGGATGGCCTTTGCCCAGGCGGAAACGCCGGTCATCGATCAACGGCAGGCGAATCAGGAGAAGCGGATTGATCAGGGGATTGCCAGCGGCCAATTGAATCAACGGGAGGCCAACCGGCTGGATCGGCAACAGAACCGAATCGATCGCATGGATAACCGTGCGAAGGCCGATGGAGTTGTTACAGACAAAGAGCGGGCTCGAATCGGCGCCGCTCAGAATCGCGCCTCGCGTCATATTGCACGAGAAAAGCACGACGGGCAGGGCACCCGGCACCGGTAGATTCCCCTCGCCCATAGCGAACGAAGAGGGGCTCACGACATCCGTCGTGAGCCCCTCTTGTCGTTCTCCCCCGACGTGTTTACCGACCGCGGCCACCACGGTCAGCGCGGCGGTCTTCCCGGCGGTCCTGTTGGCGATCCATCTGTCGGTCTTGCTGGCGATCCTGTTGCCGGTCCATCTGACGGTCTTGCTGCCGATCTTCCCGCCGGTCATTCTGCCGGTCTTCCCGACGATCTTCCCTGCGGTCTTGTTGCCGATCTGCACGGCGGTCTTCCCGCCGATCTTCCTGCCGGACGTCGGCTTGCGCCGAAGCGATGCTCGGGGCCAGGACTCCGGCCGTCGGCATGGCAGAGAGGATGGCGAGACCCATCAGAATGCTGGCTTTTACAAACGCTGCTGGTTTCATCATAAATCCTCCATGAGAGCGTGAAATAAGTTGCTAGGTACTGGCAAGGGAGAGGCGACCCGTCTGCTCTCTGGAGGAGAGCCTCTCGATGCCGTTCTGTTAAGTTGGACGAGGTGCAACGCAAAACGTAAACAGAACCAAGGGAGCCTGTAAAAAAAGAGCCGGCGGCGGGAGGGCCACCGGCTCTCGTGGGGCTGCGACGATCTACCGCAATGCGCCGGAGAGTACGGCGCTGTTGGCTATGGTTCCAATGCTGATGATATCCCCGGCCTTCAAGGTGGGCACCGCCTGGCCGTCCTGGGTGTTCAATTCCAGTTCGCCGCAAAGAAGCGTAGGTGTGGCTGGGCAGGCAGCCAACGCCATCGTGCCGACCTGAGCCGAAGCATTGACGAATACACCCAGCGCCGCCGGAGTAGTGCCGGGAAGATCCTCAGCTTCGACGTTGAGGCGCTTGCGATTGCCACGTGCTCGATAATCCGCTTTCCCCGATGCCACACCCGATATCATCTTGGCGCTCAAGCGTGTTTCAGCGTTTTGCGCCTGGGCCGGCAGCGTTGACGCAATCATCACACCGACGAATGCCACGAGAGAGAGTGAGAGTCCGATCTTTGTCATGATGACCTCCAAGTTAAGTTATATGGCCACGGTCTTGCCGCACATTCCCTGTGGCCTCCCCCACGGCACGATGGATGGAGAATGGGGCGGAGAAAGACACGTGGCCTCCTGGAGAGTCAGACGAGAGAAATGCCAATTCGTAAATAGAAGATCCTAGTGAGTGGTTTCTTTTATCGAGGAAGGCAGTGTTGTGTAGGCGGGAGGAGTCAGATGAAGATGAGCGGCAGGAAGGATTGGGTGCAAGGCAGCCGATGGAAAGGTTGGTTTCGTGGACGGAATGACCCTGCTAGAATGGCGATATGGAAGTCGTGACGACCCACCACAATGCGGATTTTGACGGTCTGGCGTCGATGGTCGCCGTGCGTAAGTTGTATCCCGATGTACGGTTGGTGCTGTCCGGCGGGGCACAGGAGACGGTGCATGCATTTCTCTCAGCGCATGATCTGAATCTCACCAAGCTGAAAGATCTCGATCTCGCACAAGTGACGAAGTTGATTCTGGTCGATACCCATGAGCCCGACCGTATCGGTCCGTTCAAGCAATGCTGGCTGGATCCGAAGGTCGAGGTGCTCGTGTTCGATCACCATGGAGCAGACCGTAGCGCGACCGGGATACCGGCAACCGAAAAAGCCATCAGCCAGGTCATCGAGACGGTCGGGGCGACGGCGACCATGCTGATTGAGCGGGTGCGGGAGGCTGGTGTCCCGCTCACATCGGTGGAAGCGACCGTGTTGGCGCTCGGCCTCTACGATGAAACCGGGTCATTCACATACTCCTCGACCACTCCGCGCGATCTGCAGGCTGCGGCCTTTCTCATCGGCGCCGGGGCGGACCTGAAAGTAATCGCTCAGACGCTGCACCAGCCGCTTGACCCGAATATTGTCGCGTTGCTGAACGATTTACTGCAGCATAGTGAAGTGCACTATCTGGAAGGCCGGAAGGTACTCGTGGCGACCAGCACCTTCGATCGTGATCGTGTGGAAGCGGCCGAGGCGGTGCATCAGCTGGTCGAGCTTGAAGGAGTGGACGCGGTATTGGTTGCGGTGGTGAACGAGGAGCATGTGGAAGTCATCGGGCGCAGCCGCACGCCGGAGATCGATGTTGGATGGATCGCACAGGAGTTCGGCGGGGGTGGCCACGCAGTGGCGGCGGCTGCGATTGTCAAAGGGCAGACGCTCACAGAGGTGAAGGAGCGGCTCGTGCAGTTGTTGACGGAGCGGTACCGACCGACGCTGTTAGCGAAGGATGTCATGACCAAGCCGGTCAAGACGGTCAGCGGAGAGGCTACGGTCAGCGAGACGGAACAGCGGATGACCAATTACGGCGTGAACGTCCTGCCGGTGTTGGACGGCAAAGATCGCTATGTCGGGTTGGTCAGCCGGGAGCAAATACAGAAGGCGCTGTTTCATCGATTGGGCAGGATGACGGCGGCCGATATTCTCCAGGCGGATCAGTTCACCGCACATCCGGACACCGACTTCCATACGATTGAGCAGGCGATGCTGGAGCGGAATCAACGATTCGTGCCGATTCTTGAGGGCGCGAGCGTCGTCGGGGTCATTACGCGTACAGATCTACTCAGGGCCTGGCATGACGATGTCCTGCGTTCCGTGAAGATTCGTCCCAAACTGACGGACCCGACCGGCGTGCCCGGGCTGTTGCATCATCGTAGTCTCAAGAGACAACTGCAGGAGAAGCTGCCGCCGCGCCTCTTCACGCTGATCAAGGAGGCCGGACAGCTGGCTGATCGGCTGGATCTGCCGCTCTATGTGGTGGGAGGCTGCGTGCGCGACCTGTTGCTGGGGATCGAAAATCTCGATCTCGACCTGGTGGTTGAAGGCGACGGGATCGCGTTTGCGCGCAAGCTGGCGGCGGAACAGTCGGGGCGTGTGAAGGCGCATGACCGATTCGGCACGGCGGTCATCGTCCTGCCGGATGGATTTACCCTCGATGTGGCCACGGCCCGAACCGAGTACTACGAATATCCGACGGCGCTTCCGACCGTCGAACAAAGTTCTATCAAGAAGGATTTGTACCGCCGGGACTTTACGATGAATACGCTGGCGGTCCGTCTGAACGGCCGGGGGTTCGGAGAGGTCCTCGATTTCTATGGCGGTCAGCGGGATCTGAAGAATCAAGTCATCCGCGTCCTCCATAGTCTGAGTTTCGTCGAAGATCCGACCCGCGTCTTCCGCGCGATCCGGTTCGAGACGCGTTTCGGGTTTCACCTCGGCAAAGACACCGTGGCGCTGATTAAGGCGGCGGTCAAGATGGCGCTCTTTAAGAAACTCTCCGGCCACCGGCTCTTAGAGGAGCTGAAGGCCCTCTGTTCTGAGCGGGAGCCGAAGTCGGGGTTGAAGCGGCTGGCCGAGCTCGATCTCCTTCGTTTCATTCATCCGAAACTCGTCTGGACTCCACGGCTGGGGAAATTGCTGTTTGCCGTCGAAGAAACGCTCGATTGGTATCGGTTGCTCTATCTGGATCACAAGCTGGAGGCCTGGCTGGTCTACATGATGGCGATCGCGGCGGTCTTGCCTGATCGCGGGGTGGCGGATCTGTTGAAGCGGTTTCCTTTTAGTGAGCGCGAAGCGACGACAGTGAAAGCCATGCGCGGAGGAGCCCATCGTCTCCTACGGCAACTCAGTAAGCAGCCGCCGTTGAAACCATCCGGGGTCTGCCGGGTATTGGAGGGAGTGCCGGATGAAGCGCTCCTGGCTATCATGGCCCAGAGCCCGTCCGACCGGGTGAAGCGGCAGGTGTCGGCCTATCTCACCGCCTGGAGGCAGGCCAAACCCAGACTGACGGGGAAAGATCTTCAAGCCATGGGTATCAAGCCGGGGCCGATCTACAGCAAGGTACTCGGCCAGCTTCGTGACGCGCATTTGGATAGTCTCGTCAAGACAGAGTCAGACGAGCGGACGTTCATCGAGAACTTCATCCGCCGTTGATCATGGGTGGGATTAACTCGACGGTGAAATCGTCAGCGAGACTTCATTCGGAAGTAACAACGTCACGTTGGCGTGGTTGGCCCCATCCGGTTGAATGATCGCGAACAGCGGAACCGGTTGCGGCACCGTGCTCGGCGGCATGGTCAGCAGGGCCGGGAAATCGATCAACGGTGAGATCGTGGCCAGGCTCGCGAGTCTCAGTCTGAACGCTATCAAGACGTCGCGCAACCGTCCGGACTGCTCTTCCTGGGAGAGCGATTGATTCGTGACAATTCCGATATCCCATAACGGCTTGGTGATGGTGACTGGAAATGTGAGACCGAGCTCCTTGGCTGTCGGCGTGACATCGATCAATATTCCAGACTGAATCGCTTCCTGCCGATCCCTGATGGTCGGGACGCCTGGTCCTGCGGTTGTATCCTCTGCCGTATCAGGCTGATTCGGAATTGTCTCCGGGGCGCTCTCCCCTTTAGCGGATGGAACCACCGGTAGCTTCGCTTCCAGCTCAGCGAGCACGGCATCGACTTCTGGATGCGCCGCGACGACGTCCTTTGGCAAGGCGTCCACAATACCATCGTAGATCACCCGTGCAGAGGCCGACCAAACGGGATTAAACGGGCGGCCGGCGAATGCGGCGTCCGCAGCCTTCTTTTCGTCATTCGTCAGTGTTTTGGGAGTGGTGTTGTTTGTCATAGTTCATTAGATAAGCCCGATGATCAGAAGGTCAAGGGGCGGGGGAGGAGGCAAGGTGAAGCCCGGGGAAGGCTCGTGCTATAGTTTCGCGCATGGCGCAAATGGACTACTACCGCGTGCTGGGCGTCTCGCGTGAGGCCTCCGACGACGAGATCAAGAAGGCCTACCGCAAGCTGGTCTTCCAGCATCATCCTGATCGGAACCCCGACGCCAAAGATGCGGAGGCGAAGATCCGCGAGATCAACGCGGCCTATGAGATTGTCGGCGATACGGAGAAGCGGCGCAGCTATGACCGACTTTATTGGGGTGACGAGCCCCGCGCGGACTTTGTGGATCTGTCGGTCATTCTCCATGAGATGGAGCAGAAGCTCTTCGATGAGGGACGAAAAGAACTGTTCGCGCTGCTGGTGAAGAATGTGGCCAGAGTAAAAGCCGAGTTGGCCATCCTGCGCGAGCGGACCGTGGCGGCGCAGGGCTATGACACATTTAAAGAGGATCTGGTTGCAGAGCGGGGTGCGGAGGTGATGGATGATTTTCTCACCGAGGAGATGGAGGCGCGCAAGGGGCGACTCGTCGAAGTGGCTGCCGAGATGATGGTGTCGCAAGGGGTGGTGAAGAAGAGCGACGAAGGCGGATTTCGCTCATTGCGAGGACAGCTGGAGGACAGCTTCCGAAAAGGCCGCATCCACGGATACGCCTCGGCCTTGGAGCTCTTCTACGAGCGGCGGTAAGACGTCAGTCGTCACACGTCAATCGAGAGGAGCAGAATGACGTTTCCTCCGTTTGCGAATGACGCATGACGTCATTGTGCCAACGATCCTGCCACGAATTTGCCCGCCTGCATCACACCCATGATTCTGCTGCGGTCTCGCAAGTACTCAATCCGCTTGAGCGGGTTGCCATCCACAATAACCAGATCCGCCTGCCGGCCTCGCATCAGGGTGCCAACCGTGTCATGAATGCCGATTAAGCGCGCGGCGGCCGCGGTTGACGCGAGAATTGCTTCCATCGGGCTCATGCCGAACGCCACCATCCGTTCCAGTTCCTGCGCATTGTCTCCGTGGTAGTTGAAAGGGGTTCCTGCATCGGTGCCCATGGCAATGCAGAGTCCGCTCTGATGGGCCTTCTTGAAGCTCGCTTGATGGCGTTTGGTCATCGCCTTGGCCTTGTCGAGCGCGCTGACGGGAATGCCGCAGCCCGGCCGTCCCGCCGCAGTGGTGGAAAGTGCAGAGAGCGTCGGGACCATGTAGACCCCGTGTGTTTTCATCAATTCACCGGCCTCGTCATCGAGCAAGGTGGCATGTTCGATGGAGTGGACGCCGGCGCGAATCGCGTTTTTCATGCCGGAAGCCCCGTGTGCGTGGGCGGCCACTTTCTTCTGTGCTCGGCGGGCTGTCGCGACAGCGGCAGTGAGTTCGTCCATGGTCATCTGCGCCTGATCCGGTGACGTACCTGGAGTGAGGACGCCGCCTGAGGCGATGACTTTAATCACTCCGGCCCCGGCTGCCAGCTGGGCGTCGACGGCACGCTGGACTTGCTCGATTCCCTCGACTTCCTGACCGATGAAGCGGGCATGGCCGCCGATCATGCAGATCGCGAGACCGGCGCCGACAATGCGAGGACCCGGCAGGACTCCCGCGTCGATGGCGTGCTTCAAAACAAAGATGGAGTGGTCGCGCGAGCCGACATCGCGGATGGTTGTGAAGCCCGACTCCAGTGTCTGCCGTGCATGGCGCGCTGATTTCAACAGCGTCATGGAGGGAGCATCCGATTCGACCGTGGCGACGACGTCCGGCTCTCCTCCCAGACAGAGGTGCACGTGACAATCGATCAAGCCGGGGATGACCGTCAGGCCTCGGCCGTTGATTCTGGTCACGCCTTTCGGGATCGTCAGGGTGCGGCTCGATCCCGTGGCGACGATCTTACTGCCGCGGATCAGAATGGTGGCGCGTTCGATCGTGTAGCCGGTTCCGTCAATGAGGCGAACATGCTGAATGGCGATGGCCATGGGATTATTCTCCGACCGGGAAGGTAATGACGATGCCGCCCATCACATCGTTCAATTTGAAATCGCGGCGTGGGCTGTTGGAGTGCTGGTTGTGGCAATCGACGCAGGCTTGCGAACCGGCCCGGTCGGCATAAATGGCTTGGAAGTAGCGCGTGCCGCCTTTGGTGATGTAGCCGTAGTGCGGTTTGTCAGGGTTCTTGTCCACCGCGGCGAGGCCGAGGCGTTCAAAGTCGCTGTTGGGGCCGTTCCAGACATAGATCGGTGTGAGGCTGGCTAGGCGGAATGAAAACTTCAGATCTTTCAGCGAGACGAGCCGACCGGATTCCATCAGGTATTGGGCCGGCAGCGCGACGCCGCGTTCGTCTTTCCAATGTTCGTGCGCCTGAATCCCTTCTTTCTGCAGTTTCACCACGACGTTGTCCGTATAGTTGTTGCGATTGGCTTCAAGGATAGCCTGGATGAACGCCGCGACTTTTTCCGGCGAGACCATGTCCGTCTTCATGGAATTGGCCAACGTCAGTTTGAAGATCCAGAAGAAAGTGACGCTCATCAACGCGAAGACCACGGCCCCTAGCACCACTAAGAGAGGACGGCTCATGCTGTGTACTCCTTTCGCACAGTTCGGCTATAGACTCGTGCGGCAGCTTGTAGCGCGACCCCCGGCGTGGAGAGCCAGCCGAATCGGATCAACACTTCTTCGAGTGCGTTGAGGAAGGTCAACACGTTCGCTTCCGTGCTGGACTCGCCCATCAATCCGATACGCCAGACCTTGCCTTTGAGCGGACCCAGCCCCCCGCCGATTTCAATGCCGTAGATCTGGAGCAGCTGTTGGCGGACTGCGGCTTCATCGATATGCGGAGGGATTGTCACGCAGGTTAACATCGAGAGCCGATGCTCCGTCAGGGGAAGTGGCGTGAGCTCCAGCTCCATGAGCCCAGCCACTAATGCCTCGCCGTTGAGCCGGTGACGCACAACGCGGGCGGGCAGTCCTTCCTCCTCCACCAGTCGCAGCGCTTCGCGTAGTGCGTAGATCATCGATATCGGTGCGGTGTGATGATAGGCGCGTGACTCTTCGGCCCAGTACTCTGCGACCAGCGCCATATCCAGGTACCAGCTTTGGCAAGGGGTGCGACGACCTTTGATGATGGATAGGGCGCGCGGACTCAAGGTGAGCGGCGCCAGTCCCGGCGGGCAGCTCAGACATTTCTGCGTCGCGCTGTAACAGACATCAATCCCCAGGCGATCGACATCGACCGGAATGCCGCCGAGCGAGGTGACGGCATCGACGATCAGCAGCGCGTTGTGATCCCGGCACAGCGAGCCGATCGCGTCGAGCGGTTGGCACGCGCCGGTTGACGTTTCTGCATGGACCAGTGCCACGGCTTTCACCGGTCCCGACCGGCGCAAGGCCGACTCAATCATCTCCGTGGGAATAACCTGGCCCCAGGGTATCTCCAGCCTGATGGCTTTGCCGCCGCATCGTTCGATGACCGTGGCGAGGCGCGTGCCGAAGACGCCGTTCACCCCGACGATCACGACATCCCCTGGTTCGATCACGTTGACGATGGCCGCTTCCATCCCGGCCGATCCGGTTCCGGACACCGCAATGGTGAAGGGATGGGTGGTGGCGAACACGAACCGGAGTAAGTGCTGCACATCGTTCATGATCCCGAGGAACGCGGGATCGAGATGGCCGAGCAACGGCGTGGCAAGGGCCTGCAAGACACGGGGGTGCACCATGCTGGGACCGGGGCCGAGCAACAGGCGCCGGGGAGGAACAAAGTTGCGCATCATACCGAAGTCTCCGAACGGTTTTGCGGGGTTAGTATAGCCAAGTCCGGCGTGAGAGGCCACGTGATAGTGGCGGGATTTTGGCCGCGTGCTGACAGGCTGTTCAGAAGGGCCGTTCAGCCAGGCCGCAGCGAGTGAAGAGGCGAGGCGTACGCTTCGGTACGTTGAGCCTCTGAATGAAGCGAGAACGCCGCTGGCGGACTTTCTCAACAACCTGGGGGAGAGGATCTAGCCATTTCGAGGGATAGGTGCCCGCGAGGCGCCGATGGTATAGTCACCCCTATGATTGATGCATGTAAGCAAGAGGACGACCAGACAGGTTTTGCCGAGACTCCTTCGCCATTCAACGGGCCCGATCGCCCGCGCTTTTCGTTCGGGGTCAGTCTGTTTGCCGCGATGCTGCTCATCACGGCCTTGGGCGCGCTGCTCTGGTTGTCTTCCAATTCACCCAAGCTTGATCGATTTGAGGATCCTGAGCGGGCGCTGGACCTGATGGTCAGCCGGACGATGGAGGCTCAAGACGGCTTGCTGCTTGCGCCGGACTGGCAGCAGCGAGTTACAGCTTGGACGGCTGGCAGCAATGACGTCGAGCGGACGCAGGTGATCCAGTGGTATCAGGAACTTGTGGCAGCAACCGCCTCGCCGGCAGCGAAATTGCGGTTGGCGATTCTGCAAGCCGAATCCGGACACCCATCGGACGCGCTGGCCGCGGCCAACATCTGGGCCGGTGAGGATGCGCCGCTGTCTCTGTATGCAGAGTTCATCGAAGGTGCCTATGGCGAGGGTCCGCTCACGAGCGAACGTGAAATGGAATTGCAATCTGCCTTGGCGGAGGCCCTTCCGGCCGGATGGTTTTACAATCATCTCGCGGCAGCTTTGGCTGAGCGAGCGGGTGACGTGGCCTTGGGCGCGACCGTGCGCGAACAGATGCATGCCCGCGGGGCGCGGATTCAAGCGTTCTCACGACTGCTCACGGGCCTGGAACTGCTGGGGTTGATCGGCGGGTCGCTCATGGTGCTGCGATTCGCCTGGTTGAAGATTCGACGGGTCGACGGCCTGCGGTTGCATCAGCCCGGGGTGCCGCCGCCCTGGCCCGGAGGCATCGGCACGGCGGTGCTCTTGCGAGGCGGCGCACTGGGCGCGGTTCTCTCACTGACATTTATTTCAATGGCACCGTCAGAGAATGTCTCGCTGCGCGCCGTGGCGATTCCGATGGCCAACCTGCCGTTGTTGGGGATGGCCTATTACTACTTGCTGAGACCATCGGGATTGAATATCGTCACCGGGTTTGGCTTGCAGATCCAGTGGCGGCAAATCGGGCGGCTGGCGGGTGTGGTGCTCGCGGTGGTCGCGGCCGGGCTGTGGGGCGAGTGGGTGATGGGGCGGATTGCGGAGTCGCTGCACCTGGCCAACCACTGGACGGAATGGTTCGACCCTGATTTGGTCTGGGCCTCGGGATCGGTGTTGACGATCAGCTTGCTGGAGTATGTGGTCTTTGCGCCGATCTTCGAAGAGCTGGCGTTTCGCGGCATCTTGTATGCGATCTTGCGCCGCCGGCTGAATCCGTTGCCGGCGGCCCTCATCAGCGCCGGCATCTTTGCCCTTGCGCACGGGTATGGGCTCATCGGCTTTATCAGCGTGCTGTGGAGCGGCGTGCTCTGGGCCTGGCTCTATGAGCGAACCGGCAG
>ERZ1292625.1440-Hain-H41-01um-R1-1440-length-28223-cov-10_pt2 | contig 13031 bp, 15 predicted proteins | sample MGYA00564400_ERZ1292625 | MGnify/ENA primary metagenome ERZ1292625 (study PRJEB36523, sample SAMEA6512639) | groundwater metagenome | collected 2019-01-08 | study: AquaDiva: Metagenomics assemblies of 32 groundwater samples
TTCCCGACAGCGAAACGTCTGGCCTCCGTTCCTCTGTCTTCTGTCCTTCAAGCGTGGCAAGGACTCGGTTATAACCGCCGAGCGAAGATGCTGCATCACGCCGCACAAGAATTATCTAAAATACCAAAATCATCCTATAGGACGTATTTTGTAGAGGGAGGTATGACAGTGGATGAACTGCAGAAATTGCCGGGCGTGGGGCCGTATACTGCAAGGGCGGTCGCCGCATTCGCATACAACACAAACGTCATTTTCGTGGAGACGAATATCCGTACGGTCATTATCCATCATTTCTTTTCGAGACGTTCTGCCGTCGAAGACACCGAGGTACTCGAGGTGCTGAAAAAAGTGTTTCCAAAAGGACGCGCACGAGAATGGTATAGCGCGCTGATGGATTATGGAGCATCCTTAAAAAAGTTCGGGGTGAAAGTAAATGCAAAAAGCAAAACGTATGCAAAGCAGGCAAAGTTCGCGGGGTCGCTCCGCGAAGCACGCGGCGCCATCGTGCGCGCGTATACAAAGGGAACAAAATCGCGCACTCGTCTGATTGGTGCTCTTGGCTCTTCGCGCAGAAAGCAGATGAAAAGGGCACTCGAAGCCCTCGTAAAAGAAGGATTAATCAGCGAAAATCTTTTATAAGAAGTGTTGTCACAACGCCAGCGATGGCGATGAATCCTCCGGTGAGCAGGAAGAACAGCTCAAAGTTGCCGAAAATAAGAATGACGCTTCCGATAATCGGTGCGGCCATTTCAGTGAGCGGCCAGATACTACGCCACACGCCAATCGTATTGACATCTTTTTCCGACATACGCCGAAAGAAATGCCCCTCGGTCATGCCCTCTATAAGCGCCGCGCCCACACGCGATGCAAAGAGTACGCCTGCGATATATATAAGCGGCGTTGCAGTTGTGAAAAGGCCGATGGCGGCGAATGAGACGCCCGCAAGGATGAATCCGGTAAACATTAATTCTTTGTCGCCCAAAAAACGGTCGGCAAGGACCCCCGCCGGATATTGGATAAGCACGTAGGGCAGAAGCATGACGGAGAACATCCAACCAAGGTCGCTCCACGGAATCCCGAGTTCCATATGGAGATATATGGGGGTATAGAACGGCGCCCATATAAGGAAGAGATATACCAACAAATGGCCGAATGTTACCGCCGCAAGGTCGCGGTCGCGCACGATGCATGCGACGGTGTCTCGCATAGTGGAGAGTCTCGGCGGGGAGCCTCTCGGGAAGCGCCGTGTCGCGAAGAGGACGATGAACGGCACCAAGGCCGCCGCCGCCACAAGGAAGACGCGGCTGTAGGCGTCGCTTGACGCGAGCAACACGCCTATAAGTAACACTGCGACGAGAGCGGCGAGATTCCATGCGGTAAGGAAAAGCGCCCGCACGCGCCCGGTGATTCCTTCTTCGGCGGTAATCGTTTCAAGAAGAATATCAAGCTCATAGGCAATAAGGGGCTGGAGCGCAATAGTAACGGCGATAAGAAATACGGCGGCGAGAGGACCGGGAGATGCCGCAATCGCGATAAGCGCGATTACTTCTAATGTTGCGAATACGAGAGAGAGTCGCTGTGCGTCATATCGTGCGACAAGCTTGGGCATAAACGGGAAGACCAAAACGGCGATAAGAGCGCCACCGGCGATGACGAGGCCGGTATACGCCGCCGGCATGAAGGAGGAGAGATACGAAAGTTGGACAAACGTGATAAGAGCGACGAAAAGCGAAAAGAAAAAGTTCCCGATGTAGAAGACAACGCGCGGGTGCATTGCCTCCGAGCATACCACAACATCTTGCGAAGATGTATAATAAAAAATCATGACAGAAAATTTAAAAATTCCTTGTCCAACAAAAGCAGAAGTAAAAAAATATCTCGAAATTTGGGATAGTAATGAAAATTACTGCAAGCCAGCAGAAGCATTACAGAAACTATTTACGGTATATCTATCGACAAATAAGCATATTGAGGACATCCTTATAAAGACCTATGCATTGAATGATGCTTTTGGCACAAGTATCTACTGGCCTGTTGATGTCGCGGAAAATATTTTAGCCATGAAGATTAATGATGATTTGTCTGAAGGGAATAAAAGTGTGATTGGAAAAATAGCGAAGAAAAATGGTAAAGAAAAATTTGAATTTAAAAGCAAGAATGGAAAAACAATCAAAAAAGAATTTTATTCATTCGCCACGAAATATGCGAGTTTCCACCAACCAGACAAGTATCCTCTCTTTGATTCCAACGTAGAAAGAGCACTAAACTACTTTAAGAACAGTTGCCCCGCAAAATTTACATTCAATAATGGAAATTTAAAAATATACAAAGAATTCGTAAGTATCGTTAGAGAATTTAAGGAATCTTTTGATCTGAGCAATTCTCCTTTTAGGGATATAGATAAATACCTATATCTTGTCGGGAAAGAGATAAAAGAGAAAACGGACGAGGCAAAAAAGAAAAAACCATGAAAATCTTTTTTAAAATAATAAGAGAGTTTCGGACAAGCATATTTGCAGAGTATCTGCCGATACTTTTTGTCGCATTCGTGTCTGTTTTTGCACTAATGTTTTTTGTTACAAAAGGTGTCTCATCGGATATTGAAAAAGAAGAGATGGCTTACGAAATGCCGAGCCTTCATCTACCATTGCGATATTTTCCGAGCAGTAGCTTTTCTTGGGGGTCAGCAAATACTAGCATTGAAGATACGAGTACTTGGCGGCTTGCCGCAATAGGCGGAACAGACGCTTTTCAATCCTTTCCAACCCAAATTATAACTTTGAGTTCTGACGACTTTTCTAGCAAAAAAGAGGAATTGCCACCACTGAAATCACGCCTCAAAATTTTATTTGAGACGGGCATATTTAAAGAATCATTTGAACATCAAATAGACGAGTTCGGTGATTTGGCAAAACGATTTCTTCCTGATTACCACATAACGGATATTAAAAAATTTGACGTTAATAATGATGGAAAAGATGAGGCCGTAATCGGCCTTTGTAGTGGCGGCAATCATTGCCCACATGAGATGGTTATTGTGCAAGGCGATAAAATAGTCTTTTCTGTTTCTGCTGGTCTAACTGGTTTGGATATCCAGAAATCAGAAACGGGAAACGGTTTTTATGTGCATTGGGTCCCGACAGATGATAAATGGGACGAAGGACTTTGTTGTCCAATAGGTTATATAAAAACAAGGTTTGTTTTTGAGAATGATACATTTGTACCTGTTTATGAGCAGGAGGTGTTGTATTTCAAGGTAGAGAATACGGATTAGTTTTGAGTAGTGGTAGCTATCTCTTCCATTCCATAATCCCCTTTTTGGCTTTGACGAGCGGTAATGCAACTTGACCGACACTCCGTGTCCATCAGTCGCTTTCAGTTACAGATTGATAAATTCTTCTGGAGAGTAATCTGTTTCTCGTAGAATTTGCCGCAGAAGCCCGGGACCAATGATGCTGTGGAGCGGGACGCTCGTTGGCGGGCGGCTTTCGTGCTCAAACCACCTATGGCTTCCTTTTTGGCGTACGAAATAATACCCGCCGCGTTCAAGTTTCTTAATGACGTTCTTCCCGGAGAGGCGCGGGAGACGAGGCATGCTAGGCCGCTATCATGTGCACACTAACTTGCATGTCGCGGTTCACAATCTTTCTGCCAACGCTTTCAAGACAAAGCTCAGTTGCTTCTTGAACATTGGCGAGTGCTTCTTCCATTGTCTTGCCTTGGCTATAACATCCTGCGAGCGAAGGATTGACCGCAACAAAGAAGCCGTCCTCGTCTTTCTCAACGACAATTGGGAACCAGCGATTAGGGTTTATTTTTTTCATTAGGTTCCAGTATACCACAAACCCCCGCGGCGCTTTGCACTGCGGGGTTGCCATATTGCTAGAGCCTAGTACCTGAGTTCAGGCCTGTTTACATTCCTATCAACACAGGAATCACCATCGGGGCTTTGTTGGTGCGCTGGAAGAGGAACCCGGCCATCACGTCGGTCAGATTATTTTTTACATAATCCAAGTCGATGGGGTTCATATTGCGCGTGGAGTCTTCAACCGTCTTTTTGATGAGAATCCGCGCTTCATTGAGGAGGTTCTGCGATTCGCGCAGGTAAATGAAGCCGCGGCTGATAATGTCGGGCGATTTGCGCAGTTTGCCGGTCTTCAGCGCGACGCTCGCGATGATGACGAACATGCCGTCTTTCGCGAGCGACTGGCGATCGCGCATAACCACTTCTTGCCGATTGCCGATGTTGAATCCATCGACGATGAGCGGAGAGGAGGGCACTTTCTGCTTGTGTACGTTCAGTGTTTCGCCGTCAATGATGTCGATAACACTGCCGTTGTCGGCCATGATGATGCTCTCGCGCGGGCGCCCCGCCTGCTCAACCGCCTTGGCGTGCGAGGCGGTCATTGAGTAGTAGCCGTAACCGGGCATAAAGAATTTCGCGTTCACCTGTTTGTTAATCCACACGAGTTCGCCGGTGTTGCCGTGGCCGGTTGAGTGAACATCGCTTGAACGGTAGTGGATAATCGTTACTTTGTTTCTATACAGATTGTCCTTCAATTTCTGAACGGATTCTTCGTTACCGGGAATGACCGACGAGGAAAGCACGACGGTGTCGCGCTCATTGAACGTGATGTATTTATGCTGTTTGGTCGCGATACGCATCAAGGCGGCGAATTCCTCTCCTTGCGCACCGGTGCAGAGAATCACGAGCTTGTCAGGCGGATAGTTGCTGATGTCCTGCGCGGGAATAATGGTGCCCTTCTCGACTTTAAGAAGACCTGCCCGCTCCGCAACTTCGATGTTGTTTTTAATGGAACGTCCTTCGGTGACGATTTTCTTTCCGTATTTCTCGGCGCTCTCAATGATGCTCATCATTCGCTCAAATTGCGAGGCGAAGGTGCCGATGATAAGGCGGCTTGAAACCGTTTTGATGATTTCATCGAGCGTTTGCTGCACCCGCTTTTCCGGAATCGAGAACCCCTCGCGCTCTGCGTTCGTTGAGTCCGCGATGAAGAAAAGATTCTTATCTTTTGAGATATCACCCCATGTTTTCACCTCGCGTTCGGAGGGGGTGCCGTCGTCGTGGTCAAGCTTCAAGTCTCCTGAAAGGACGACGTTGCCGTACGGGGTCTCGAGAGAAACGCCCATTGAATCAGGGATGGAGTGCGTGACAGGGAAGAATTTCACTTTCGTGTGAGCGATGGTGACGGATTGTCCCGGCTCCACGAGGATGATGTTCGGCTTTGGCACATCGGGATATTCTTCCTGCCGGCGCTGGATCATGATGGAAGTTAGGTTCCGCGTGTAGATGGGGGGATTGCCGAAGCGCGCCATAAGGAAGGGAATGCCGCCGATGTGGTCGAGATGGGCATGCGTGATGATAACGGCGCGCACGCGCTCCCTGTTCTTCTCAAGATACGAAGTATTCGGGAGCGTGTAATCGGCGCCCGGAATATCGTCTTCTTCTTTGAAATGGAAGCCCGCGTCCATCACGATAATGTCGCCATTTATATCGACGGCAACCATATTGCGCCCGACTTCTTCAACGCCGCCCAAGGGGACGATGCGCACCACATTTTTTGCTGGTTGTTCAGGATAGTAATCAACGGTATGACTCATGCGCATGGGCATTGAGGTCGGACGGCGCAGTATCCGCTGGATGCGCCGCGAGGCGCCCCCGGGGCGTGATGCGTTTCGGCCTAAAGGACGGCTCCCGCGTTCATATCGCCTCGGACCTAGATGCGGTTCTCGCGTTGGCGGTCGTGCGGGAGCGGGAGCTGGTGCTGATGGTGGATTCATAGTGATTGATTGGTTACGCGGGCCTGTAATGGATGAATAAAAACCCGTATGAAAAACTTAACGATTCTGATTTGCAAAAAAGGACCACACCGCATCAGTGAAGCGATACCACGATACAACCGTCGCGAAGCGGTCGGCGGGAGTGATGATTTGAGGGAGAACGACGCCCTCAAGGTCGCCCGGTATCGCATACGTAAAATCCGGTGCGTACAAGAACGCTGCCGGATAATCAGCCGCGACGATATCTTCAATCTTCTGCAAAGCCGCGGAACGCAGGGCTTGATTGGTAGAACTGCGCGCATCCTCAAGAAGAGCATCGACCGTCTTGTTTGCATAGAGCGCAATATTGAGACCGGGGTCGTTGCGTTCCTGCGAATCCCAGAACGCATAGAGGTCCTGGTCGCGACCGATGACCATACCGTAGAGGAGCGCTTCATACTTACGCGGGCGGATGACGTTCTGCGAGAGGTCTCCCGGCTCATAGAGCTCGATATCGACCGGGATGCCGAGCTTTTCCCAATCGGCCTTCACCGCGCCCGCAACATTCTTCAGTTCAGGCATGTTCGACGTGCGGAGCGTGATGCGTTCGAGAGTTTGTTTTCCGCCGGAGGCGGACCCGCCTTTGGCGGGCGCTTTCAAAACCCACAGGCGCGCGGAACCGTCGTAGGTCCATCCGGCCGACTGAAGGACCTTAGCCGCCGCCGCGGTCGTGTTCTCTGATTGAGGAATCGACGCCTGCTTTATTCCTTTGCCCGGCGGAACCGGACCTATGATTGCGGTGGCGTAGCCCCCGAGCACCGAAGAAACAATGGAAGAGCGGTCGAGAGCGAGCGAGAGGGCTTTCCGTACTTCAATGCGCGAATAAACCTGTTTTTCGCTCGGGTTCCAGAACACGCCGAAGACGCGCGCGTACGGGGCGGTCAGGACTCCCTTGTTTGAGACGCCATACGCATTTTCGATTGCGCCACTCGCGAGCGCGTTCGCGAGGTCTTCGGCGCGCGAATAGAAGTTGAAGCGGATATTGTCGAGATACGGCCGACCGAGTGCGAAGTCAGCATTCGCGGCGAGCACAACGCTCTTGATGAGCCCGGACGCGTCCCGGGAGATGCCTGCAACCTTAAAGGGTCCGGCGCCGACTGGACTCGTCTCGAGATTAGAGAAAGGGAACTCTTCGTTTGAGATATTTTGCCAGAGGCGTGACGGGAGGATGCCTAAGGTCGTGAGACCGAGGAATGGCGCATACGGCTTCGCGAGGGTGAAGCGTATAGTGTGTTGGTCAATCGTCTCAACGCTTACGCCCGACCAATTCGCGTATTCTGGGCTTTTAAGACCGGAATCTTGGGCTTTTTTTACCGTAAACGCGACATCGGTCGCGGTAACCGGCGTTCCGTCTGAGAATCGCGCACCTTCTCGCAAGGTGAAGGTGTAGGTTGTGCCATCGGCAGAGATGATATAGTTTTCTGCAAGTACGGGCACGAGTTTTCCCGAACCCGAGAGACCCATGAGTCCCGCATACGTGAGCACGGAGAGGTCACGGTCGACATCACTGATGGCGAGAAGCGGGTTTATAAATCGCGGACTCCCGACTTCGCCTTCGACGAGGGTGCCGCCGTAGGTCGGCACCTCGACGAGGAGCGCCCGTTCAAGCGCGTAGAGACCGACAAGGGAAGCCATACCAACCAAGACCGTGAGCGTATAGCATATCGCGCGATCGCCCGGAGAAAAGGTCTGCACGTGTTTCTTTATGCGTTCAAACGCAGGGACGTTGCGCACCTGCAAAAGCCGTTCTCGCCAGAACTCGTATCGTTCGCGAAAACTGCCCGCATCGTTCATGACCCCGCCAGAAGGAAGTTCGCTATCGCCGCGAGCACGAGTAGTATCGCAATACCGATTGTCGCATTGAATAGGAATTTCTCGGCGCCTCTGCGCTTATAAAACGTCGACGCGAAATTATCGCCTCCGAAAGCTCCGCCGAGAGTCGCTCCGCGCTGCTGCAGCACGATGCCGACGATGAGGAGTATGGAGAGGGTGATTTCCGCGTACGGCAGTGCCGATACGAGTGCCTCCATCTGTAGTTAGAAGAATAGCACAGGTGGGGAAGTATGTGCAAGTTAGCGAGCAGAACAACCGTACAATGGCGTAAAGCAAAGACTTATCAGAAAAACTAAAGAAAAATTAGGATTACCAATCGTACTCACCAGACATCAATTTTGATCACCTTTTATCACTTTTTGGGCAACCCGTGGGCAACCGATTGTCGTGTCGGTCTCCAGCGGTATTACCAACAAGGACAGCACAGGCAGAGAGCGATAAAAGGCAAAACTCCAAAACACTGCATGACGGTGGTTTTGGTGTCTCGGAAGGTGGAGTTTGTTTGAGTCCTTACTCGTATTAGGTTGATAGAAGAGTTATCCTAGACCCATGTTTGAAGATATACGGAGAGCATTCCCAAATATCCCTGAGGAAGCAGTTCGATTGTGGATACTCCCACTGGCACAAAAAGAGGGGTGGCCACCAACACGACAACACCAATGGGATGTCCGAGTCACTGGGAGACTTTTTTCTTTCTGGAATGCAGCGGAATGGGAGAAAATGGATGTCAATCTTTCAGAGATTCCTTATTCTAGAGGATTCGCCGATTCGATGCTCGGCCTTCGAGAGGCTTACTTGCTTGGAGTTGAGAATGATTACTGGAGGCTCTTGGGAGAAGACGGCAGACGACGGTTCAATGAATGTTATATATACATACTTAAAAATCAACATTTTCCCCAGCCTCCCATTCTGTCCCTCAATGACACTGGAAAATACGATGTGGTTGATGGTAACCACAGGTTCTTAGGATTTATTACGGCAAAAAGCGCTTATAAAGCATACGAGGAAATGAATGTCGCCCAGCAACAAGAGTTTCTTGACTCACTCAATGTTGAGAATCTTTCTTCTCCGAATAGCACACAAGAGGTCTGGATATGTAAACCAAGATGAAAAACATTTTATCTATGCAGAATCTTTAATGTTCTGCAAATCATTCTGTTTCAGGTTTGTCAGTCTGGAAAGGTCCTTTGTGACGGTCACTCATGCTGTGAATTGGTAACTCCGTCCACTCAATTATGAGTAGAGACTCCTTGGAAATGCCACACGCCAATGACCCCTCGATAAACTTCTTTTGGGCTGTGGTGAGTCTGTCTTTACCTGTTCGTTTTGCCTCGCAGAATAGTACCTGATCGTTGCGCCACGCGAATACATCAAAACACGCTGTGGTTTTTGCCGTCTTCCATATTTTCTGCAACAATTCTTCTTTCTCCGCTGGAATTGACACATGTTCCGACCCTAACTTCCATTCGTTAGGCATAGTGCGCAGATAGTGTGTTCCTCCGTAAGTCTCTACCCACACCCCATCCCATCCGTGTTCAATCAAAATGCGTAGAATTACGAGCTCAGCAAAACATGCTTCGCCCTTGTGATCCAGTACTGGCTTCTTTCCATAATCAAATCTTACTGGAGGTCCATTCCATAGCGGAAAGATAGGATGGCACACCGGTAGCAATACCGTGGTACCGTTCGACAGATGAACTTCCATCGTTCCAGTCGGTTGCAACTCCTTCGGGATATCCATAATAAACTTCAGTTTAGCATTTTGAGTACTGCACGATACTTCGTGAGGAAAAGTCCTAGAAAAAATTAAAAAATAATTTACGGCCAATGAAAATTCTAAAACTATATAAGAGTGCATTTGACCCCAAACTTCTCGAATGGACAGTGTTTCTCGCTATCGTCAATTACCTGTGTATCTTTTGTACCAAGAGACCCTTTCATAACTTTTAAATCAGCTCTCTTCTTAAAGAGGGTTGGAGCGTCAAAGTCCATCGCATACTCAACAACAGGGTGGACAGAAGCCAGTCTGTATATGGGCTTGCTTGGATGTATTTTCCCTAATACTAAGACCGGATTATTTTTACCTGTTGACATTAAAACTGAAGACCATACCTCTGGTAAAGGTAATCGTGCTGCAAATTCAACATTCACTAAAATGGTTGTGAGGTCATCGTACGCACTGTTTGCTGCAAGTTTTGTACTAGCAACGAAATCCGCAAGAGTCAGTTTAGCTGAATATTCGGTATAAGTTACAACTTCTACGTCTTGTTGAAAGCACCATGGCGCCTTCCCATTTTCTGAGGAATCGCAACACAGCGTTCTGACATCAGGTGATTGTTCCAAATCCGAAACACCCTGAAGCCAAAAAGGTCTCTTATGAATCTCCTGCATGGCTGCCATCGCGACTGCTACTGCCATCATCTCTTGTGCTTTTTTTGGTGGCGGAGTATGAGCAAAATCAGATTCAAAGTGGGCCGCCACATTCAGGGCTGGATACCAGATGTTATCTATCATCATTGCGCGCATCGAAGTTACTTTACCACCCCCCTTTAACACAATATGGCCAAAAATGGCGCAGAATTTTTTATGGCCATTGAGAATTTAAATCCTAGGGAAGGTAATCCTATTTCGTGGCTTAGATACTAGGCGTGATGAGAATATTGTCCGCCGTCCACGTGGGAATAGTACTAATCAAGGAGGTCCTATCTACGGAGGAGGTGATGCGACCACTCCGGATGGGGGTCTTCTGAAGAGCATACGACTCTAGTGTTCGTTAGATTATTATTAAACGAAAATATAATGTACATCCAACCAATCCTCCGTCGCGTATGGGATGAAGGTCGCGGCGAGGTGATCGAGCTCCCAGAGATATACGGATTCCAAGCCCTAGACAAATCCGGTGCTGTCGTCGGAGAGGGCGAGAACCGCGAAGAGAAAAGCGGCGCCGAGGATGTATTTTTTCATGAAATAGGTAAAGTTTTGATAACAGAAACATTGTATCACCCCCCCCAGCGTGGACAACCGCGCAGGTGGATAGTGGTTTGAGGCGGGGGTGATACACTATCCGCACATGTTGACCAAGGATGACAAGAGCTGGCTTGTAACTTCATTCGTCACTCGAGGCGAACATCATGCCGATATAACTGAACTAAGGGAATCTGGTTCTAGAATTGAAAAAAAGGTGGATAAACTTCTAACTAAATTTGATGGGTTTGCTGGTAAACTCGCCGATCTCGACCAGGAGAACAAAATGGGTGCGATTACCACTCGTCGTCATGGTATTCACATTCAAGAACTCGCAAAAGCGACCGGCACCGCGCTCTCCAAATAAAGTTGCATAAAAGTGAGAGATTCTCTATACTCCTCTCATATGGCAAAAAAGCTTTCATTCAAGCCGCTTGGCGACCGCGTGGTGGTACGGCCTTCCGAAAAGGAGGGTGAGAAGCGCCTCGCCTCCGGCATCATCATCCCCGAGACGGTAGATAAAGAGAAACTTTTGAAAGGCGAGGTCGTCGCCATTGGTCCGGGCCGCCGAAACGATGACGGGAAGCGCATCCCGATTGAGGTGAAGCCGGGCGACACGGTTTTTTTCAAGAAGCCCTGGGATGAACCAATCAAGGTGAATGACGTTGAGTATTATGTGTTTCCCGAATCCGACATCTTATTAATAAACGCCTAGTGCCTAAAGCCTAGCGCCTAATCAACTAATTCATATGGCAAAGCAGATTCTTTTTTCAGAGGACGCCCGCAAGGCCATCGCGAAGGGTATAGCGCAGGCCGCTCGCGCCGTGAAGGGAACACTCGGCCCTAAGGGCCGCAACGTCATCATCGAGAAGTCATACGGCGGGCCGCGCATCACTAACGACGGCGTCTCCATCGCGAAAGAAATTTCTTTGAAGGATAAGTTTGAAAATATGGGCGCGGAAATCGTGAAGGAAGTCGCGAATAAGACCAACGATACCGTCGGCGACGGCACCACGACCTCTGTCGTACTCTTTGAAGCGCTCATCGAGGAGGGTCTCCAGCACGTGATGAAGGGTGCGAACGCGATGAGCATACGAAGCGGGATGGAAAAAGCAAAGACCGCGGCGCTCGCGGAATTGAAGAAGATGGCGAAGCCGGTGAGCGGGAAAGCAGAAATAAAACAGGTCGCTTCAATATCGTCAGAGTCCGAGGTGCTCGGAAGCATCATCGCCGAGGCGGTGGAGAAGGTTGGCAGCAGCGGCGTGGTTACGGTTGAAGAATCGCAGGGGATGGAGCTTTCCTACGACATCGTGGAGGGACTCCAGATTGACAAGGGCTACGTCTCCGCCTATATGGTCACGAATCCGGAGCGAATGGAGGCCGAAATGAAGGATGCGCTCGTCCTTCTCACTGATAAAAAAATCGGCAATGTACAAGAAATTTTGCCCTTGCTGGAAAAAGTCGTGCAGTCGGGGAAGAAGGAACTTGTGATTATTGCCGAGGATGTCGAGGGCGATGCGCTCTCCACCTTTATCGTGAACAAGCTTCGCGGAACCTTCAGTGTGCTCGCGGTGAAGGCGCCGGGCTACGGCGACCGTAAGAAGGAAATGCTCGCCGATATCGCGACGGTAGTCGGCGGCCAAGTCATCACGGAGGAAGTCGGCATTAAGTTTGAGAACGCGACGCTCTCGATGCTCGGGAAGGCGACGCGCGTTGTCGCGACAAAAGACGAAACGACCATCGTCGGCGGGAAGGGCAAGAAGGCGGATATCACTGCACGTGTCGCCCAACTCAAGGCGCAGATGGAAAATAGTGATTCAAAGTTTGACAAGGAAAAATTGGAGGAGCGCATTGCGAAGCTCTCGGGCGGGGTGGCGGTCATCTCGGTGGGCGCGGCGACCGAAACCGAGATGAAATATTTGAAAGACAAGATTGACGATGCGGTCAAAGCGACGAAGGCGTCTATTGAAGAAGGCATCGTGGCGGGCGGCGGCACCGCGCTCGCGAAAGTTTCCAGGAAACTTTCAGTCGCGTCCGCCGGAGGCGGATCCGCCTCCGGCGGAAAGAAGCTCACCGCTGATGAGCAAATAGGTTTCAACATCGTCGTGCGCGCTCTGGAAACACCTCTCGCACAAATAGCGCTGAACGCCGGCAAGGACGATGCCTCACTCATCGTTTCTAAAGTGCAGTCGGGCAAGGCGAACGCCGGCTACAATGCGCTTACGGACGAGATTGTTGAGGATATGCTCGCCGCAGGCATTGTGGACCCGGTAAAGATGCCGCGCATGGCGCTGGAAAACGCCGTCTCTGCCGCGGCGCTCCTCCTCACGACCGAAGCCGCCATCGCCGACATCCCCGAACCGAAAGCTTCTTCCGCTCCGGGCGGCATGGGC
>ERZ1292625.2863-Hain-H41-01um-R1-2863-length-14994-cov-6_pt1 | contig 13028 bp, 33 predicted proteins | sample MGYA00564400_ERZ1292625 | MGnify/ENA primary metagenome ERZ1292625 (study PRJEB36523, sample SAMEA6512639) | groundwater metagenome | collected 2019-01-08 | study: AquaDiva: Metagenomics assemblies of 32 groundwater samples
TGGAAAAATTAACTTTTCATGATCGTATTTAAAGTTCTGTCCAATTATTTTAATCTCTGGATCGTTGAGCAACTTGATTAACATGACCCAGATTTCATCTAGATCATTCTCTGATAATCTTAATCCCTTACCAATGCTAGGAACATTCCAGAGAGGAACTGAGATTGCATGATGAGGAGAGAATGCTAATCCGATGCACGTCGGGATGCATCTCAGAGCTTCTATATCTACTGATAATTCTCTTTTATCAGAGTATGTTCTTAGGAAATTAAAAAGATCATTTGCTCCGTGACATACTTGTAACACCCTGTTAGGAAGTTTAAATTCTTTGTATGTAGATTCTGTGATGGCACGTTTAAAATCATGACGAATGTATTGCATCGCTGAGTATGGCATCTTAAAATCGCCATCTGAGCCTTGATAGCTTAGCGCGGCCGGATGTATTGTAGGGATTACTTTAGGGAAGTTATCGAAGGATTCGAGGATGCTTCCTCGATACTTTAAGATTCCGCTTTTTCCCGTCAAAGCCTTTAATGATTCGTTTCCTAGTGCTAGGATAACATTCGGAGCAATCGTCCTAACTTCTTTGATAAGAAGGTCACGTTCCCATTTTTCATCAATTCCTAATTCTTTGTAACGGTATAAGTTATTATCAGGTGGTCTATACTTGTGAACATTAGTCCTATAAGTTTCATGCCACATCATTCCAGAAGATTCTAGAAGTTCCTTAACTTGTTGTCCAGTTGGACCAACAAGAGGTTCACATTTTTCATCTTCTACTTTTCCTGGAGCTTCGCCTACTATCATTAACTTTGCGTCAGAAGCTCCTACTCCTGGGACGAAGTTTGGCATTTATCTCTTGACTCCCTCACCACGACGAGCCTTTAAAGTATTTTGCATTTCTTTCATAAGTTCAGGTCTTAGATTCTCTATATTCTCCAAACACCATATGATATAATCAGTAGGAATCTCATCAATGTACTCAGCCTTATACTTGCCAAATGGCATACGAAGTCTTTCTTCATTCATTTACTAGTTTCCCCATAAATGACTCTATTGATTCATATGACGTGATAGTATTTCCAAGCATCGTTAGAATTATTAATTGTCCCTTCTCGGCTTCTTGAACTGTTACCACGTAATTAGTTTTAATGTAACCTATTTCACCTTCTGGTCCAATTATTTGTGTAAAGACTGGTGCGTATTTCATCATTTTCTAAACCTCTCAGAAAAAGATATGTAAACCTTGGCATCATCTGCTGAGTCTTGTTTGAAAATCGGCCGTGTTAGACGAATGATTTTAAAAGCGGCTAGCATCTCCGCGACGAGATCAGGAGGAAATAACTTTCCAACTTCTGGGTGTCCACATTCATAATAGTTTCCATCGTGATAACGATTACGGAAAACTCCTTCCCAAGCTAAGCCGATTGCTTGATGACTTAGAAATGGGTCTCCATAGATTTTGCCACGATCTTCTTCTAGAGTTTGGATCTTATCTCCATAGCCTTTTGGAGTTTTAATATCCTTAAAAGTAGGAAGATTAACAGGATTAGTGTAAGCTCTCAAGAATATCTCTGAAATACTTCTCTTCCTTCTCTTTCCTCCTCTCACTCTTGAGCTTCTTTGATTCTTTGACGAGATCTTTTGCTTCTGCATTTGTTAGCCTCTGCTTTCCATGACTCCTTACGATTTTCCTCAGCCTCATCTAAAAATCTTTCAACCTCCGTGTTGACACGTCTCATGATCTTAGTTACTAAGTTCATTAGAATTGGTGTCAATTCATTAGTAGTTGGATTTTCCATCTTTGAGATTACAAGAGCAGTCAGATAAACTTGACTCTCACCATACTTATGAACTGCTTTGCTACTCATATAAGTAAATAGATACTTGAGACTGTTATGATTAGTAGTAAGACTCCCCAAAACAAATCTTCTTTTTTCATCATCTACTCCTTTGCCACGTTCTTTTAGAGACTGTCCCTTCCCATATGTGAGGAACTAGCACCATCAGATTTAGATTGTAGCAGTTTGCATAGGCATCTAGATATCTTAATATCTCTTTTGCATATACCTCAATCTCAGTTAAGGAGTGGTCTATGAAAGAGTTAGCAAGATTTCCACACTCATATATGATTAATGTTAGATACTCATCTGGAGGTAAATTCCCACTATTAACTTCAGTGAAATCATCAATCACAATTCCAAGTCTTGCTGTGAAATCTAACAGATAAATCACCGTGTCGGCGATTGCATCCTTCCTCTTAAACTCTACCTCATTCTTATTTAATCTAATCCCCTGCTTGTCTTTCAAGTGGGCATGACAAAGTTCTCCTAATTCTTCAGCTATTCCAAATAGACAATTAACTGGATCTTGATCTCCGAAGTTTTTCTTACTCCAAGTTAACACTTCTTGCTGAATCTGACTTAAATTCTTTACTCGTTTCTGACAGTCGCTTTCCATAGTTCTCCGATCTTATCATTGCGAATTTTACGCTAGCAATCACGTCCTCTTTATCGGGATATAAGTCAGGATTATTTACAATAGAGTTAAGAGAACCTATCATAAATGCTAGCATAGCACGCGCAGAGATGTCTCCATAAGGAATCTGAACGTCAAATCTCTTCTGTGCTTCCATTTAATTTCCTCTTTCTTATTGTATCTAAAGCGCTATTTCTATCCATCTTGCGATACTCATCATTCATGAACTTCGTCAAAGTTATAGCTTCGTAAATCGCCGCCTTTGAAATGTTAAGTTCTATTGCTGTTCTATACGGAGTGTGAGAGGGATCTTGAGATACTCTTATCTGATTATAAGTGGTGATTAACTCTGCTCTCTCATACCACATGAGAGGAGTTAGAATTAACTTTAACTCATCAAGGGTTAGATCGTTCTTGATTATCACGTTTCCTCATTATGTCAAGATGGTCAGTGTTCTTACAAGACGGACAAGTTACTAACTTGATATCCAGACTATGAGGAAAGCTGTTGCCACAATTGCAGCAGATTAGTTCTAACAAATTTACGAAATGTAAGGATTCATCTTTGATTAGGATCATTCGTCATCTTTGTCATCATCGTCGAAGTCGGCAAGATCATTTAATTCTTCTTCTGACAATTCACCGGCGTCGATCTTTCTAAGAATCTCTGCCTTCTGATCTTCTCGTTCATCCTCAATTTCTTCATATTCATCATTTCCTGACATGAGGTTCTCCTTTTAGAAATTAGCTTCTTCGATTGCATTTAGAAGCTCAGCGAGTTGAGGATTAGAATTTAGTAGGTCAATAGCTTTATCTATTTTATCTAACCTTTCTGTGAGAGTTTTCTTGTTGTAGTACAATCTTTTAATGGTGGTAATCGCTTGTGATTCTTCATCTGGTTGAGGATACAACCTACCAATTGCTTGATTTATCATCTTCCTTTCTCCTCTTTCCTTTTAATTCTTCTTCTCTCAACTTTAGACGAAACTCTGAAATCAAGATATGAATTCCACATTCATATGGATTATGAAGTGGATCACAATGACATCCAAAATCTTCAATCTGTTGCAGCATATTACCTAAGATTTCATTACTCACAAGAAAAACTCCTGAAACTGACCGGCCTCATTGGAATAAATTACTCGTCTCACGGCATGATCTCTCATTGTTTTGAGGCACTTTAGACAAGGAAAGGATGACTTGATATTGCCGCTTCTGCCGATTCGAATGTTAATCAAAGTCAATCCCTTCACAGGCTCAATAGACTTCAAAGCTCTAACTTCAGAATGTTCTACCCAATTATTAAACTGACAAGTAAGAATGCTTCCTCCCTTTACTATCAAAGTAGCGTGCTTATGAAGTCTCTCAGACTTGAGAGCAGTTTTTCTTAGTCTTGAAAGTGCAATGGGCATATGATTAAAGTGCCGGTTCTTTATCTAGTGACTCCGGCAATTTCTAGAGGAGGATCGGATGAACCTAGTTTTGTTAACTCAGGCTAGGGCAACTGAGTTTAGATTTTGTCTTTAGCTGTAGTAGAAGCTAAGACAACGGTCTAAAATCGGTAATCTCGTCGATGATCCTTCCTTCGTATTCACGATTCTTGACGTAGACTTCCAACTCTTTGCCTTCTGTAGCAAAGATATTGTAAGACTGTCCAGGAGCCAAATCTTTCCCATTGTTGCAGGCTTTGAAAAAAGGAATGGCGAATACTTTCGCATTATCCTTTTCATTGAAAGACTTGAATCGTGTCCTGCCCGTGGCATCTGATCCAGTGAATGCGAAATGAACGTTAGCATTCATGGATCCATCTTTCGCAGGCTTCTTCTCAATCTTAGAAACCTTGGCGGGATACCATCCAGGGACCATAGGTTTCGTTCGATCAAGGTCACCTTGTGAGAACTGAAATTCAAAACCTTCCATCTTTTTCCTCAAAGTTAAACGTCGTTAACACAAGACTACTTCTCCTTAGAAGTAATCTCCTTTATCATACTATAAAGGCCCTTTTCACTTACGTCGATGACGTTCGGAAGTTTCGTAAAGATCGTTCTTGCTGCGAATTTATCAGATGATCTAGTACGAACTTTGTAGATCATGTTGCCTTCTAAATCCTTGTCAATGTAAAAGTAAAACACGTTGTCAAACGCGCCGGGAATCATAGGGGCGATGCTCTTGCCACCAGTCACTACTCGCGCCGGCATTGTTGCATCTTCACTTGGAAGAAGATGAGCAGTTACTATGACTGTTTTCCCTTGATTCCTAAGTCTTTGAACGGCATCTAGTAGACTTACTATTACGCTTGTTTCTCCCCCGTAATCTTCTATGTCAGAAACTCGCCATCCTCCTAATACTTTTCCCTCTCTTGAGCGAGATCGAATCATATGATTGACAGCGTTTCGAGCAAGAAAAGTTAAAGAGTCAAAGCATACTACATCATAAGGACAATCCTTAACGAGTCCTTCAACCTTTGACTTGAAATCTAACATCCTATGAGTGGGATAAGAATCATACTCAATGTCATCACCGCGATGAGGATACCTCGCTGCTAATGTACCAAGGCGGCAATCAAAATCATGAATATAGATTTTGCCAGGAAATGATCCTATAGCATCGGTCTTCCCTGAGCCTGTTGCTCCTGTGAATAGATACGTATTAGGAAATTCTACTCCAAGTTTTATATCAGATAATTTCATGTTAACCTTTCATTTTGCCTCAAAACTCTCACTCCACCAGCAGCGATGTCTCCAGGATTCTCTTCGAACAAATGACTCCCAACAAGTATCACAGAATGGAATTATAAGAGATATACGTTTATCAACGCTCAAGTACGGAAAAGCATCTTGAGCGTGTCTCCAGATGATATAATCATCTACCATATCCTTGACTATATCACATATAGAACATCTTACAGTCGTCATTATTTCCCCAAATGAGATAATGCTTCCTCAATGGCATCGAAATCTACGCCCTTGTTCTTTAATCTTTTCTTAGAACACTCATGGCAAGTTGGTTTTAGTACCATGAGAGATTTAATTAGAACGAAGTCTACTCCACAATCCCAGCAGATTGAAGATTTTCCCTCGACTAAATTCTCATTGGGCATATAATGAGGACAATTAGGAAGGGCGCAACGATAAACTTTATAAGGTTTTCCCCTTCCAATGTCTACTCTATGATACTTATGTGGACCGTCATGATACTTCATTTTCTTCCTTTGCGAAAATATCGAAGTTAGCATCTCTCCTTTTGAAAAACATATCTAACTTGCTCTGCCTAGTCTCAGGCAAGGAAGAACAAATGTACTTAGCATATGAGCAGAACTTACAAGCTGAGATTCTCATAGGCCATGCTTGTTCTTTTCTTACTTCCGGATAGTTCATCTCGTCACTCATGTAATGAATAAGAAGATCCATCCAGCTATCTACTGTGTTCCTTCTCCACTCCTCAATCTGAGACTCGTCATAACAGATTGGATATCTCTTGAATCTTTCATGAGGCTTTTTAGTCTTTTGAAATCCTATTGTATTGATTAGGAAAATCTTTTGATTTAACCCGTAGCAGTAAGCAAATCCTTGATTACTTAGAGGACTTGGATCTTCAGTCTTGCTTACCTTCTTATGATCTATGATTGCTATTGGATACTCTTTAATCTTTGCTACTAAGTCAATCTTACCTTCGAGTAGAATTACGATCTTATCATTCTCGAAAAGAATCTTAGAGAATGGCTCCTCGACTGCGAGCGGCTCCCATCCATCATTGGCTGAGTATTCTAGATACTCTCGGCAATTTAATGTAACTTCCTCTAATTGCTCAGGAGTCAACTGAGAATCAATCATTTCAACGCGGCCATATTCTAGAGCTTCATTGATTCTCTGGAGATTAGACTTTTCATTAGTCATCAAATCTCGATAGTAGTATTCAAGAATACTATGAACTCCTACTCCTAAATCAAGATGAAATGATCGTGTTACACTTGGGACTCCTGTGTACTGACGATCATAAAAGTATTTTCTTGGACACGTTTGGAATGAGTCTAAGGATGATGGAGAGATTGTAAGATACAATCTTTTATCTTCTTTGATTTCTAAAACTGCTTCTTGACTCATAATCTCATTCACCAATCCAAAAGGGGGTATATCTACTTCTATCCATTTTAGTTGTGCTGTCATAATTTCTTTGGCTCAAATTTCTTTATTTTTGAAGGCAAAATCTGCCATTGATCTCGGACATACTCTGGAACAGGAGTAGAGAAATCAGTTCCTAGTCTCAAATCTAATTTGTCTTTCTTTTCTTTTTTCATCTCTTATCCATGAGCATGAAAATAACGAAACCTAAAGAATAAGAACATGAATTGAAAGTAAGTCATGGCAGATTTTGGAAGAAGTCTTTTACTTTGTTATCTTGAGCTTGATTGATGCTCCATTTCCATCCAGAAGAAATGGCAATTGATCCACAGTTAGAACAATTCCCATGCTGATCTAGCTCTCTTGTCATGTCACAATCTGCACAGTAGCCAAACATTTTCATTTTTATTTCCTCAAAAAGCTATGATACCAAAAATTATTATGGCAATAATGATTCCTGCAAACTTAAGATCACCTTTGAGGATCTTGATTTCTTGTCTGAGAATCTCAATATCTACTTTGAGAATCTGAATATCTATATCGTATGATTTATTTACCATAATCTACCTCGTGTGCTTCATAACCAGCATAAGGATTAGCTTCATCCATTCTATTTTGTCTTGCCCAAGAATCATTCTGTTTAAGAAAATGCTTTACAGCTAAGATGATAGCAGATCGTTTTGAATCGGTTTCTATTTCAAGATAATCTCGACAATAATCTGGTTCTTGCAGATCATGATGTTTTGTCCATTCAGGGGATATAACGTAGAATAACTTATTTGTCATACTCCCACACCATCTTTAAAATACAAAAATCTGTTATACAGAGAAGAATGAAGTCAATAAGATTAGTAGTACTACTGCTAAAAGAAAAATGTATTAGACTTGTCAATGCCATTAGTTTAAACTCGCTTGAAAAAGATTATCATTTTGATTTTGGTAATCAAATCCTAATTCTGAGATTAGCTTTATTAGTTCGTTCTTATCTGACATTTCCAACACGAAGATTCCATCTCCATGAGGAATGATGACTTGATATTTTACTGTGAGAATTGCTCTGATTGGCAATCTCATTTCTTGCCTTCTTGGTATTCTTCTTCAAATTTTCTAGTTCCTTTTTCCCATTCGATTTCTTCTAATGTTAGTTCTTCTTGTTCCTCATAAATCTCACATTCACAATCTATGGCCTGACAGCCATAAAAGTAAATCATTTCATGCAAATCTTCATCGTATTTTTCGATCTCTTTATGATAAGAGAAGCTATGTCCACATTTGCATGTCATGATTTATCTCCACTCACGTGGCAATCCTTCAGTCGTTTTAAACTTATCTTTCACAGGAAACTTTGTCCTAGCAATTGCTCGTTGGATTAGTCGAGACTCTCGAATCATATCATCACAGTGATTGAGTTTATGATTGAGTCTACTCCTCCTCATCCTTCCAGAGAATCTAGCTTTCTCCTCAACCTTGACCTTCTTTTTCTTTCTCTTTTTGACTTCTTCGTTTTTCACTCAAAACTCCTGAAATTATCTGTCAAGTCTAAAGTATAATTCCAAGCTGGAAAATCCTCATTATCCCATTCAACGTATGAGAATTCTCCAGACATGAAGATAATTGTTCCTCTTAGTTGTTTTAGCTTATTAGGTTTAAAGTAATTATCGCCAAAGATTTTATGAAAGAATCCGGCCGCCAAGGCGACCTTGCTCCCTGGCCTCACGGCCGGCCGGCTGAGAGGCTCGGATCCTTGGGCGTAGATTGACTAAGGTCCCTCTCCGATCGTCGCTCCTGTGGCAAGCTAGACGCCTTTAGACGGCAAAGGACAGCATGAGCCTGTCTTGCTGTGTCAAAGACGTAGGGCTTACGCTCCCCAAAGAGGTATGCTTGGAAGTAACTTATCTTTATCACTCTTAAAGGTTGAGAGTAAGATGATCTTACTGCGTAATAAAATTGCTTACTCATTCGATTCCTTTAAGACTTCAAAAAACCCTCCATTAACAAGTCAGCTTGAACTAAGTGATCCTGTGCTTCGTTGATGTACTTTTGAGCAAGATTATTGCAAAACTTTCTATTGTTTTCGTCTAGCGATTGTCTAGAAAGTTCTTCTTTTGCGATCTTTAATGCATCAATTGCTCTGTTAATGTATGATAAACTGGTTTCTTCATACATAATCGTAGCCTCTCTCGTCGCACCATGTCTCAGCCAATTCGATAGTATCAAACTGAAAAACTCTCCCTTTGACTGGACTGTGGCCTTCTTCATCTTCTAGGATGAAAAAGACTCTGTTATCCTCAGAGATTGGAATGAAACCTTTCTCTACGACTGGTACGATGTAGACTCTCATTTTCTTCTCAAGCGTACCAGAAGTATGTCATCTCATGCTTTTCGCGAAGAATTTCCAGATCCTTCATGAATTCAGGATCAAGTTCTTTGAGACGCTCCTCTAAAAGAGAATCATATTCAAGGTGATATGTCTCTCTATCATTACGAGCTTTTTCTAATACTTTAATCTGCTTATCTGTTAGTTTCATACTGACCACCGTTTTCTATTCTCTCTAGCAATCAACGCGGCAAGGTCACGGATTATGCTTTGCTCGTTGTAGACCGATACATTTTGTCCCTTGTTGAGAGTGAAGGACACGTTTTCTCGTTTCCGTTCCACCAGATCAATCATGAATTCGTCAATGGTCTTTGTTGCTGTGACATACGTAATGTCAACGAAGCTAGCTTCTGATCCAATTCGAATGAAGCGACCTTCAGCTTGTTCTTCGTTCGCAGGGTTCCACTGTCTCTCCATGATGTATGCATCGGAACATGCTTGAAGGTTTAATCCTTCACCGCTTGCTAGCGTGGATGCAATGAGGATGCGATCCTTTGGATCAGTGCTAGGCCAATGAGAGGTAGCACATTGTCCGATCTTTCTCCCACGCTCAGGATCTTCTGCCCAGAATCGAAGGGGTTCTACGCCGATTGATCGGAATTTTGCTGTGAGCATGTCTCCGACGTCGATATGATGATGGAAGATTGTTAGCTTCCTACTTTCATCTGCTTCCAAGAATTCTTGAGCAAGTTCAAAAGTCGGATCGACCTTGGAGTAACCTGTCAAGTGTCGCATCTTGTTTAAGAATGCTAAGATGCACGCTTGATTCTCTTGTGATCCGATACTTTCCTCGTTCTCATCGTAAAACTTTTGAAATTCTCCGCTCAAAGCGGCATAGGCTCGTGCTACATCATCGCCAAGCGGGAAGAACTTGTGGCCGCGTCGGAGTTTTGGAAGGTCTTTGAGAACATCCTCACGACGATGTCTAATTATGAAGTCTGCTGTGTCAGAGAAAAAAGTAGAATTGCGTCTCAGGCCACCATATTTAGCGTAGTAGCCAGAGTTATACATATCTACGTAGCGATTGAGATAATGACTTTCGTAAGCGAACCTTTTAGGTTGTAGGATGTTGAGAATTGGGAAGTATTCTTTAGCGTTGTTTTTGATCGGCGTGGCTGAGAGTGCGATGATCCCTGTATGCGTCGCCACGTTTTCCTCAATCGCAATTGTTCCTTCGCACCATGCGACCGCGTTTCCCGATCCTCCGATTGACTTAGCGCATTCTGACCAAATCGGCCTATGTCCTGCGCCCGGAGTTATTGCGTGTGCAATCTCATGCAAGATGGTATCTAGGACATCATCCTCAGAGTCTTTCTCAGCATGAGATTGAGAAACCGTGATGCGTCCTTTGATGATGCCATCGGCCACAGCGCGGCATTCGCATAGGCCGAGGCGATCCTTGCCGATATCTTCGAAGAACAATTCGAAGCGGTCTACTAGACCATGATGGCGCATAAGATCTTGCGCCATAGTCTTGATTTTTTCTCTCTTTGCTAGGTCTACGTTGAATGTTCGAGGTTTAGTTTGATTAGAGACTTCCCGGATTAGACCTTGCAATGCTCGCGTCCGCTTGCTATCAATGTTCTTGATAGCTTGACATTCATCAAGGATGATTAGCTTGGGCTTATACTCTCCTTCGTCAATCCATTTTGCATTCCTGAGAGAATCGTAAGAAATGATATGGATCGGGAAGAAGTCAAGCGGGCCATCTTTTCCATTCTTGATTAGTTGAGAGATTATGCCAGTCCTGTTGTGAATTTCCACGACCCATTGCGTGCGCAGCGCGGCCTTGCAGACTACTAGACAAGGGAATAGCTTGTTTTTCAAAGCTATTGCCAAACCTGTCAAGGTCTTTCCGAGTCCCGGGTCATCGTTGATTAGGACGCGGAAGTTAGCAGACTCTGCTAAGGCTACATCTTCGTTTTGGAAAGGGTAAAGCGGCGTTCCGTCCTTGAAGATAAACGAAGTTTCTTTGACTTCGATTTTATCTTCAATGAAAGAATGGCCGCACTTGTAAGTTATTAAAAGTGCTGATCCTACCATGTCTAGACGGGAGGATTCTTCTAGAATCTTGTTACAGGTTTTGCAGGTTTGAGTTAGCTTAGCCAAGTTTTTAAAACTTCGACTCTCTCATGATCCTTACGAGACTATCAAACCTCTTTCTTTGCTTACTTAGGGTTCGATGCTATGACCATCGAAGCGTAAGAGCAAAAGCGAATTTACTTGATAGTCTCGTAAGAATTATGACTTTTTCTCTCCCTTGTCGAACTTCCCGGCATTGACTAGCTCGTTTAACTTTGCGATTTTTTCATCACTCAATCCGAGAGAAATGAGAGAATCGTAAGCGGCTTTTCTCTTGTCCATGTTGAAGGCGACCTTGCTAGCTTCGCCATTCTTGTCTCTCTTGCGAAGTGACGCACGGAATTCTTCGTCGGCCTCAGTTAGTATCTGAGCCTCAAGAGCATACATCGCCTGAGCATGGATCCGAGTTACTCTTGCTAGGTTCTCAAGAGAGACTCGACGCTCTCTAATCAAACGGATTGCAGCCTCGCGAACTTCGTTCTCTTTCGGGAGACATCCGTTTGGAAGTAGAGGAATTATTTCCTCCTTCGCCTTGAGAACCTCGGCGATGTATTCTTCCGCCGTGTTTTCCTTATTGTCCATGATCCTTCTTGACTACTTAATAGTTACTTACTTAGGAGGTTAACTCTGTAACCTCTTTTCCCTGCCACGGGACAAGTGATTATTTATTCTTAGGTGACACTAAGAACTATTTATCACTCCTATAACTAAGTAAGTAACTATTAAGTTTTCAAAGAAGTATTTAATCTAGGTTTGGCTAGATTTTGGGGAGAACTTGTGCCAATGCTCCCCGATGTTTTGTTCTTCGTGGCTGTCTCAACCTAGGCTATGTCAAGGGCCGAGCTAGACTTAGTCCTGACCCTCCCTCCCTCTCTACCTTGAATATAGGCTCCGTGGTCCTTTTTGTCAAGGGAAAGTTTTGTGTCATGTTTACCATGTGTCAGGCTAACCACATGTGGCTGCTGAGACACGTGGATTTTTTGACACGTAGTAAAAAGTGGACATGTGGTCTTTTTGACACATGTGTCAAGGGAGACACGTGTCAAAATTGACACAGTGGAAACAAGGGATCGGCTGAGGTTATTTTTTCTTTCTTTTTTATATATGTATATATATATTATAATAAGAAAGAAAATCTGGAAGGCTAAGAAAAAAACCTGCGGCCCTAGCCTACCTCCCCGACTGAGCCAGGGGCCATGCTCAAAGGGTAGAGAGAGGGAGAGGGAGAGAGCTAAGTGCCTGAGGCTCAGAGACTTAGCTCAGGTTTGCTTAGTCAAAAGGGCGGAAACATCGGGGAGCATCGAAGCAGAATCAAGGGAGAATCAAGGCAAAACCTGTTGACTATCTTAAATGGAAAAGAACCTGGTAGATTGAATTTCTACCAGGCTCTTTTGATTCTTTGATGTTGTGAGTTAGCTTACTTCGAGCTGCTTGATCAAAGCTGCGATCTTAGCGAGGTTTTCGGGCGCCGTTGACAGGCCCTTAGCCTCGGCAAAGTTCTTAGCGGAACGAAGCAGTTTCTTTTCGACTCCGCCAGCTGCGATGTTGACTGCCGCGCGTGCGCCCGCCGAGTAATAACGCTCTGCATAGGTTCGCAGGGCCTTATTAAACTCGTCAGTGCTGTTGCCGCACAGGCTCAGGAAGGTTTTGCCGTCCGAAACGGTCGGAACGAAGCAAACCTTCTTGTGGAGCAATCCTTCGGAATCGCGCTTTGAGAATTCCTGGACGGTCCAGGTGATGCCGTTGACGTCTACCTTGTCGCCTTCGGCCTTGCCGTCGGCGTCGGGGGCGTCGATCATCTTGGAGGTTTTCTCTCTTGCCATTGTCTCTTTCCTCCTTTCTCCCTGGCCACCAGGGCTGCCCGTCTTTCCGTCTGATTGGAATATAGGCTCAGGAGCCTACTTTGTCAAGAGGTTTCTTTGTGGTATGTTTGTCACAGTCGAAGATGAACGAGGCCATGAGCAGCGACA
>ERZ1292625.3402-Hain-H41-01um-R1-3402-length-13026-cov-4_pt1 | contig 13026 bp, 7 predicted proteins | sample MGYA00564400_ERZ1292625 | MGnify/ENA primary metagenome ERZ1292625 (study PRJEB36523, sample SAMEA6512639) | groundwater metagenome | collected 2019-01-08 | study: AquaDiva: Metagenomics assemblies of 32 groundwater samples
TAGATACCTTTGTGTATGATACTACCAAAGATTCAGATGGTGGAGCCTGGACAGGATCATTGGGATCACCAACATCTAGTCAGCTGTCTTGGTACACAGAAGCAAAGGATGATGGAGTCACTGATACCTGTGTAGTCTCAACAGATGACAGATGTGGAAGAAGTGCATTTCCAAAGAAAGCAGTAATAGTCGCTGATGCTTCTAATGTATATATCTTTGATGCACAAGACAACACACTTTGGATGAAGTTTTCCCAGAATGCATCTGGTTACCAGGTTGGAGTTGATACAGACAATAATCCAACAAGTGTATATGCTCTTAATGGAAGTGTGTACATTGGACACTCTGGTGCTTCCACCATTGGTCTAGTCGAGATTGATTTCAAAAAAGATCGTTCATTCACATATGACACAGTAGACAGATCCCAGGGAAACACATCAATTGCCAATCGTAACTCTGCTACTACCTACTCTACAGACAACAATACCAGCCTGGCCTTGAGTGACGCCACCATCAACGACGTCCATGCAGTACTGGTTGACGGTAAAAACCTGGTGGCAGTGGGGACAGATAACGGGATGAACCTCATAGACCGACCAGCTAACCAAGTCAGAATCTACTCCCAAGCCGAAAATGATGACTACAACTCCATCTGGTTAACCCAAAGTGGTTCACTCTACGGCCTGAATGAAACCTCCACTGAAGTAAACCGTTATAAGAATATACATAAAGATATTGGTTCCCGCCGTTATGTCCAACCTGACCGGGTCTTTGGTGCATATGGTGAACCCTCCCTCAGTGCCACACTTCCCACCATATCAACAGCTGCCCCTTCTGCCCTCTACATCTCCCCCAAGTCCTCAATACAAAGTGCAAACTCTGACTCCATCTATGTAGGCACCAACCAGGGCCTCTCAGCCATCAACGACGGCGCCAGTGGCAGTGGCAATGCGGGAACCTTTGCCACTACCAGCCAGGGACAGATACCTGATGTCGTTCGCGGTTTTAGTGGGACAGCAACTGCCAAAATCTCCGGCACTCAATACATCTACCACATTGGTGGTACCAGTAATGGAGGTGCCACAATTTACTCCACCGTCTACAAGGCTACAATTAGCTCTACTGGTGATATAGGTACTCTCTCCACCACCACCCAAGCCCAGTTGTTAGCCAATAATGGTTTCGCACCTATTTTAAGCGCCAATATTAGTGGTACAAACTATATTTACGTCATCGGAGGTTGGAATGCCAATAATACTGAGGTATCTACTGTCTACAAAGCCAGTATAAATAGCACTGGAGACGTCCAGTCTTTTGCGACCACCACTCAATCCCAACTGCCAGTTACTCTTGCCGAAACTTCAGCTAACATCGCTCAAATAGGAAGTTCGACTTATCTGTATGTGATTGGCGGTTATAACGCAGGTGCAACAAAAGTTTCTACTGTTTACAAAGCTACCATAAACTCGTCTGGAGATATTAGTACTGCCTTCGACACTACCAGTCAAGCACAATTGCCGGCAATCATGTCCAGCCACAATTCAGCCATTGCTAATATTGGTGGTAAGAACTATCTATATGTGACCACTGGCAATGGCAATGCCGTCAACGCAAGTATTGTCTACAAAGCAACGATAGACGAATCGGGGAATATAGGAACTTTTAGCACTGTCGGACAAGGACAATCACCAGGGAATGTTACTTATGCCCAAACTCTTGTCGCCAAAGTCAATGGACAAAACTACATATATATTGTTGGTGGTCACAATGACACTACCCCTATTTCTAATGCTTACCGTGCCTCACTTAGTTCGTCTGGCGATGTAGGTGTCTTCAGCACAGTAGGACAAGCACAACCAGCTATTGCTTTAAGCCATTTTGGACCAAATGCCAGCAAGATTGTTAATATTGGGGGTACTCAATACCTTTACCTGTTTGGCGGCTACAATGGTAGTGCCTACACATCCCTTGTCTACAAATCCACCATAGACAGTGACACCGGTAGTGTCAGGAACTTCACCCAGACAGGGGTAACTGAAGAAATGATTGGGGATGTCAAAGGAACCTGGGGATTCACCGAGACTTCGGGAAGTCTAGCTGATTCTTCTTTTCGTGCTAACTATCTTGAGGATGAAGTAGCTCCTACCTACTCTGTCCGGGGAGTGAGAAATACTGCTCTAACTTTTAATGGCACATCTCATCACTTGTGTTCTGACACTAATAATGACGGTACTTGTGATAATGACCCTGACTTTGATATGGGAACAAGTAACTTCTCCGTCTCTTTGTGGTTTAACCATGCTGCAGCCATATCCGGCACTGATACTCTGGTAGACCACTACTACACCACCACTCCTGCTGCCAATGGTGGTTGGCAGGTATATATGAACAGCTCTGGTCAACTGGTGTTTGCCATTGATGACGATGGGACTCTAACTCCTGATGATACTGCTATTGGTACCACTGATCTCTCTGATACCCAGTGGCACCACTTGGTGGCAGTTAAGAATGGGGTTTCCAGTATCTCTTTGTATGTTGATGGAGAGAAGGTGGGAGAAGATACATCCATTACTGCTACAGGTACCATGACTGGGGCTGGTAGTGGAATTATGGGAGTAGGTTCTGACTGCTCTGTGGGAGCTGCTTGTACCACTGGTGCCAACTTCTGGGATGGGAGTCTTGATGAACTGGAGATTACAGCTGAAGCACTTTCTCCTTCCCAAATAAAAAACTTGTATTTGTCAGGGAAGGGAGCTCTACAGTATAAAACAGTAACTGTGACTGATGCTACCTCTGTCTCCTCTACTACCATTGGTGATTCTGGTGAGAGTTGGGTGGCTAATGAGTTTGTTGGTGCTTTTGTTGAAATTACTGGAGGGACTGGGTTAGCTCAGAGTAGAAGAATAATATCTAATACAGCAACAGTTCTAACTGTCTCCCCTGCTTTTACCACTACTCCAGACACAACAAGTGACTTCCAGATCCATCCTCATGAATTGTATGGAGCGTCTAACACAGTAACAGCAATATCAGGAACTCCATCAGTACCAGGACAGGCTGAATACATCTATGTTGGTACCAATGATGGCAATGATGGTGGAGGAGTCACCAAGGTAAGACGTGACGCTGATTATGTTGTTGACCTTTGGCATGGGAATGCAGGAAAGACAGATGATTCAGGAGCTGCCTGGAATACCACATCCAACTACGATAACATTACTTCACTCTCACACAATGGAGACACTCTAAGCATTGCTGCACAGGATCAGTTCTGGACTGAATACCAAGCTAAATCCTTTACCCAGAAGATTGATGAACTGACAAACAAGGTCAACTCCCTTTACCTGGCAGGAGGAGGAGTCACAGCCAACCATACCCAGAATGATACGATAGACAATATTGACCAGGGACAGACTGTAATGAGGAAGGGGTGGGGGTGGGTCTCGACTGCCAATGAACTTGTTTACTACGGCATCACGTTTGACGATATTCCCATGGTTCTTGCTAATTCAGCCGGTACAGCAGCAACTCAACCTAACTCTCTTCTTGATTGCACCGCTAGCCCTTCAGATGTTTATGCCCAAACTATAACAAAGAGCAATTTTCTCATAGCAAGAGACGCAAATAATTATTGTTACACCTGGCTTGCCATAGGCACATCTGGTGGAGGGACTTCTTCTCCATATGCTGGTGGAGCTGATTTGGCTGAGTACTACAAGACTTCTGATTCTACACTCTCTGCGGGTGAGGTTGTTTCAATTAATAAATCTGGTGATATTAGTGTAGTAAGGAGTGAGGGTGCATATGACCCCTCAGCCATTGGTATCGTCTCCACTAAGCCCAGTTTAGTCTTAGGCCCAGAGACAGGTCTCACTCCTGGGTACAAAGAATCAGCCGAAGGTGGTGAGACTAGTCGAACCATTGCTGTAGCTCTTGCAGGTCGTGTTCCTGTGAAGGTTTCTCTTGAGAATGGGGTGATTCAGGCAGGAGATCCTCTAACCACCTCCTCTACCCCTGGTGTTGCCATGAAAGCTACTAAACCAGGAAGTGTCATTGGTAAGGCAATGGAGAATTTTGATGGGAGTAGTACCATAGTGGCGCTGGGAACAAAGGATGCTGGTGTTGAAGGCTTTGAGCCAACCAAAGATTCTTTTGATGATCTCAATCATGGAATTGGAACCATCATGGCCTTTGTCAATACCAGCAGCTACATGGGGAGTATCACTGAAGGTGGGGATTTGGATATAAACACTGGTTTGATAGCTCGTGATGTAACCATTGAAGGTGAAGATGGTGAAAATGTCTCAGTATCTGAGACGCTTAGAAAGCTAAAAGAAAGAGTGAGTACAATAGAAAAAGAAGTACTCCTTCTTAGGGAACCAATACATACTGACCTGACCAATTTTGGAGATACAGTCATCACAGGAAAACTGGATGTGGGGACACTACAGCTCTCAGGCAACACAATTGATGCAATTGGGACACTACAGATACAACCCTCTGAACTGGGGAGTGTGGAGTTCTTGGGGGGGAAAGTGGTATTTGATAAAGATGGGACAGTATCGCTAAACGACAATGTTAGAGGTAGTGAGATTCTTCCAGCAGGTCAAAGCACGGTGCGAATTGAAAGAAGTTGGAAAAGTGTACCCAAGTCGGTAACGATAACACCAAGCTACAATACAAATTTCTGGGTTAGCGAAAAATCAGAAACAGGCTTTACTATCAATGTAGCTGCCTCTCCCCTTACCAACACGACCATTGACTGGGTTGCATTCTGGTAATTGACAATCTCTAGAAAACCATGTCAGAATGGTTTCAGAAAAGGGCAAAAATGTCTACTTTACTAAAACCAATAATGGTTCGCAAAGAATTATTGAGGCTAGAGATTCGCACATTTCAGCCAGCAATATTTTCCAAAATTTTTGAAGTGTCCCCACTTTCAACTAAATATTTTCTTGAAAGGCAAACTCGAGAGGGTTTATTTTTACGTCTCAAAAAGGGCTTATACACACTCAAGACTGACCTACCAAGTGAGGAAGAAATTGCCAACGCACTCTATAAACCGTCATACCTTTCTTTCGAATACGCATTGGCTTACCATGGCTTAATCCCGGAAATGCCTTACGCTATAACCTCAGCGACGACAAAACCAACCCGGGAGTTCATTGTGGCACAAAAATCATTCTTATACTTAACAATAAAGAATGAGGCATATACTGGATACAGTTTGATAAAATTAGAAAATAAATCATTTTTAATCGCAGATCCAGAAAAAGCCGTGGCAGATTATTTGTATTTTGAGAGCTTGGGTAAAAAAACCCACAACGACCGCCTAAATCTTGATTCAGTGAATAAAGATCAACTAAATAGATATATGAACTTATATAATAGGAATTTATCATGATAACTAGCGATAAAATAAAGGCAATTGCCGCTAAAAACCAAAGCTCAGAATTAAATATAAGACGGGAATATGTTCAAAATATTTTTCTTTCCTACTTCTATGGCCAACAGAAAACAACCAATATTTACTTTAAAGGTGGCACAGCTCTGCGATTAGTCTATGGAAACCCAAGATTCTCGGAAGATCTAGACTTTAGTTCGCCATCTGAAAACATTAAAGACATTGAAAAAATTATCGAAGACACGCTGATTGAAATTGAACGTGAAGGAATAAAAACAGAAATCATCGAAGCAAAGAAAACCAGTGGTGGTTACTTGGCGACCCTTGGTTTTAGTCTAGGTTCAGAAAAAGTTACCATACGAATAGAAATATCTTTTAGAGAGAAAAATGTAAAAGAGGAGGTTATTACTATTGTTAATAATTTTATTCCTTCCTATACAATTTTGTGCCTTGCCAAAGAGCAGCTAATAAACCAAAAAATCCAGGCCCTTTTAACCAGGCAGAAACCTAGAGATTTCTATGATTTTTATTTCATCCTACGAGCACAGCTGCTTCCAAAAATAGAAACCAAGGTCTTAAAACTGGTCTCGGAAAAAGTTAAGAATTCAAGAATATCTTTTGATAAAGAATTGAACGAGTTTCTACCCAAAAGCCATTGGAATTTAATCAAAGATTTCAAAATAACACTCGAAAGAGAAATACAGAGATTTATATAAATGGAGAAAGGTACTTAGAAATTCATTTTCTTATCAAATCTGTTAAGTAACTGAATTTATATATAGCCTTAACAAAAAAAGCAATTCGTCTTGCAGTTTTTCTTTCACCCAAGCTTTTTGCTTTGGAGTTTCCAAAAGCTCTCCTAACCCCTGTAGGAATTGATATTTACTGACAGCTTCAACTTTTTTTATTGCCTCTTTCAACGCGGCTTGGACTGAGAGTGTAATGCTTCTCTGTAGCATCAGAAAGCACACCCAGCTCTTCCAAAACCTTCTTTAGTTTCGCAAATACAATTTCCTTTTTGCCTTCATCAAGCAAATCAAAATCCAGGTCTACTGAAAAACGTGGCAAATCGTAAAATAGAAGTGCCGATGGCCCTCCCTTGAATCCTAAATTCGTACGAAGTTCTGGTTCAGAATAAATGGTCTTTAAAACACGGAGCATAAACTCTTTGTGCAAACTTTTATTTAACATTATCCTCCTTATAGAGTTTATAATATCTCCTCACCCTTTTTTCAAGCGATTTACTTTGGTAAAGAGATTGCAACTCAAATATTTTATCCCAGTCAAGCAGCGCAAGATTGTCAAAATAATAATCTTTGTACAAAAATATTGAATCTAAGAAAGCCCTTTCTTTAGTAGCCATAAAATAACCTGTTTTCTCTTCTATTCCCGTTTTATCCATGATTAATTTCTCTGGCATCTTTCTGTACTGCAATAAGTGTCCATCAACACTTATTTGCCTAGATAAATAGGTAGCTATAAATAAAGTCTCGTAGTATTGAAAGACAATGTTTTCTTTTTGCAAAACTGTTTCAAAAGAAATATACGAAGGCACATAAATTTTATTAGCCAGCTCAAGAGGATCATATTCACCTTTTGTATAAATACCCCTTCTAACTTTTTTGAGTTTCCCTACTCTCACAAAGTACCCTACCCTACTTTTTAAATCTAAATATGGGGTATCTGGGAAAAGAAGAGAGATTTCTTTTAGAGAAAAGACAGTTTGTGTCCGACTATATAGAGTTAATATGAAATCATTAGCCATATTGGGACTGTAAGATATAAATACTCTTACCTACAGTTCTTAGTATAAGCGATTATAACCCAAAGTCAAGAGTCATGTTTTTTAAAAATGTCAATCTCGACAAATGATACCAAGTTTACTATCCTGTACTATAATGACCCAAATAAGTAAAAAGTATTCTTTGGCATTTATATTCTTCATTTTAACTTTACTCATTGCCATTAAACCTCTTTTTAATAAAGATCTTATTTCAGGTCATGACATTGCCCCGCATGCAATCTGGGTTCAACTTTTCTATAATGCTATAAAAGAAGGACAGTTTCCCGTTCGCTGGATTAATGGTATTTTGCCGGGACTAAGCTATCCCCAATTCCAATTTTACCCTCCCCTACTTTACTATCTCACTTCCCTATTTCAATTTTTTGGGGCTAACTACATAACCGCAATTTACATTTTAATTGCAATTTCAGTAGGTCTTGGCTGGTTGGGAATGTATTTATTGGGGAGAAAGCATTTTGGCGAATATGGCGGAATTGCCTCGGCAACGCTTTTTGTCTTTACTCCATATAGATTTAGTCAACTCTATGTCAGAGGCGCATTTGGCGAACATTTAGCCACATCTCTCATTCCTTTTGTTTTTCTTTTTAGCGACAAACCAATTTTATTTGCCATTTTTCTAACCCTAGTTCTTCTCGCACATCAGCCTACATTTTTGATTATTTCCTTGCCTGTCCTAATTTGGGTAGTCTACCACTGGCTAAAAACCAAAGACAACAAAATAATTACTAACTCTCTAATTAGTGGTATTATATTTTTGGGTTTAACTTCTTTCTTTATTTTACCTGCAATTTTTGAGAGAAAATTCATTCATTGGCAAAATTTAATTAGTGATTACTATGATTTTCACCAACATTTTGCCACACCACTACAACTTCTATACTCTAAATGGAGCTATGGAATTTCTCAGGCGGGGCCAAAAGATAGTATGTCCTTTCAAATTGGAATTATAAATTTATTAGTTATAATTGCCACAATTGCTACATCAATACGTCTCAAATTACAAAGTAAGATATCACTTTTGATTTTCCTTTTCTTCTTTGCCTTTGCATTTTTTATGTCAACTAACCTGTCTCTCCCCATCTGGGAAAGATTTCAGATCTTACAATTTAGCCAATATCCATGGAGGTTTTTACTTCTGATAGCTTTCTCGACAAGCTTCTTGGTTGGCTATGTATTTCAATTTACAGATAAATTTTCCAAAAACACGAGACTTGCAATACTTTGTGGTTTCGGAATTACTGCTATGATTTTTAATCTTAATTTTATAAAACCAGGAACTTATATCCCCCGAGATACTTTTAAACTTGGCAGTCAAACTCTACAGGCTGCCAGCTCTAACGACTTAACTTTCAGCTTAGAACCAGGCTATTTGCCAATTTTTACCAATGTAGTCAGCCCCAAAAGGCCAGAGACAGCTGCGGCTCTAATTAGCGGCGAAGCGGAGATTAATATCGTAAAAAATAATATAGTCGACAAGAAAATTGTCGTTGATGCAAGGACGGAAAGTACAATCCACCTATTTACTAACTTTTTCCCGGGCTGGACTGTTAGGACGAATAATAGAACGAGAGTTCCCTATACCCTTACGGAAGATGAAGGCTTTATGGACGTCAAACTTCCCGCAGGCAGGCACGAATTGAGCCTAAAATTAGAAAAGACACCAGTGAGAGAAATATCTGAAGCGATCACGTTACTCACACTTTTAATTTTGATAGGGCTTACTACAAAGAAAAAAATTAACCATAGTACAATTGATACATGGTTCAATCTAAAATAAAAGATATATTTGCTTACCTCAAACAGCATCAGCTTATCTTTATCATAATTTCTACTTTCTTTGCTTATGTAAACATTTTCCAAAATGATTTTGTAATCGACGACCAAGGGCTGATTCTCGACTGGCCAACAATAAGAAATTTCAACAATTTACCTGCGCTTTTACTGGGCGAACTACCACCAAACTTTCAGGGAAAATACCGCCCACTTAGAAGCGTTCTTCATTTAATTTATTACCACATTTTTGGTGACAATCCATTCGGATACCATCTTCATTCGCTCGTTGTTCACATAATTAGCACCATCATTATTTTTTTCATCATTAAAGAAATTTTTGAAAGACTACAAAAAAGAACGTCTATCACGCCCTTTGCAGCTTCATTATTATTCGGACTACATCCCATACATGTAGAGTCAATCACCTATATTTCTGCATCTTTAGATAGCACCGGGATATTGTTCTTTTTTACAGCTTTTCTTTTCTACCTAAAATCACTTAAACATACCAAGTTTTTACCGTATTCACTGGTCTTTTCCGCATTAGCCTTTTTTACAAACGAAATAACGCTTACACTACCATTAATAATCGTTCTATATGATATTACCCTCGGCAAAATTCCTATATCTGATATCTCCAAACGGTTACGGATTTATGCTTCTTATTTGATAATCGCCTTCTTATTTATTTTTTCCCGAACCTTCATCGCTCGAGTTGGATTATTAAACGGAGACTATATGGCCCACAGTTTTGTCCACACAATGATAATGATGCCCGTCATTTTTGTCCGATATATATACATGTTCCTTTTACCGACCGGACTTTCGTATGTACATACTTTAGCTCCTGGATTTGAAAGCTATATGAATCCTCATTCAAACTTTCAATCAATTTTAAGTAAAACATTTTTAGATTTTGACGTTCTATTCTCTATAATCTTTTTGCTTGGCTTAGCAAGTCTAGCTATATATTTTTATAAAAAATTTACAATCTTCTCGTTCAGTGTAGGTTTTTTCTTTATTTCTCTATTACCTGTATCCTACATCGTCCCCGCCGGCCCGGGCTTATCAGAAAGGTATTTGTACATCCCTTCTTTAGGTTTTGTTTTGTTGCTTGCCTACTTAATCGATTACCTCAGCAAAAAAGTAAAAATTGGTTTTGTGTTGACACTTTTATTTCTAATAGCTTCGCTTTATGGCATAAAAACACATCTTCGTAATAAGGATTGGAAAAATACCGAATCACTTTGGCAAAGTGTAATCAGGGTATATCCCAACAGTCTACTTGGTCACTTCAACCTAAGTAATGCCTATACCCAAAATAATAAATTAGAATTGGCAATACAAGAAAGCTTTGCGATATTGAAAAGCACTCCAAACTTTTGGGAAATTCACTTTAATATTGCCAACAACTATTACCGTCTTGGAAAATTGATTGAGGCGGAAGAAGAACTTAAGAAAACGTTTTCGCTATCACCCGACTTTCTGGATGCCTATATACTTCAGGGGCAAATATATCTACAAAGACAAAAGTTTGACCAAGCAATAACGCAGCTGCAGCGAGGGCTTAACACCGACATTTCCAACTATGAAGTTCTAGGAAAGAAAAAGACCCAAGAAGAGACAATGGCTAAACTTGCCAGAATCCACTTCCTATTGGGACAAGCATACGAAGCTAAAAATAGCCTCGGTTTAGCTAGCCAATCCTATACAGAAGCGCTGAGGCTAACTCCTGATTTTTTTGATTCAGGTATTTGGAAATCATATTCTACCGGTCAAGGAATATTATTAAGTTACCCGCAAAGCTGGCAAGTCAAAGATCTCGGTGAAAAAATAGTTTTTGATGTTATAGCCAGCGGCTTTCGTGTTGAACTCAGACTTTTGCAAATACTTTCGTCGTCAACCCCTGACCAGTTTCTTTCAACTCAATCTCAATTAGGTACCTTGGTCAATCAGGGCCCTGCTCAAATACCAAATTTTGACTCAGCGTATTTAAAAATTTGGGAAACAGATCAACGCACCACGATTTACCAGTTTTTTCTCTTTAAAGGAAAGAAGTCGTTGGAAATTGTAGTCTCTCCTGTTAATACAACCTTCGACAAAAAAAACTTTGACATGTTTGTTTCCTCAATTCAAGTCAGATAGACGGAGACTTTATTAACTCTTTCACTTTCTCCCTTGCCGCTTCAAAGTTCGGATCTAATTTTAAAATAATCGAGTATTGTTCTAGCGCCTCAGCTTGCCTGGATTCTTTTAGATATATGTTGCCCAAATTGAACCTAGCTTCTACCATTCTGGGTTCGAGCTCTATCGCTTTTAAATATACTGTTTTAGCCTCATTAAAGCTTCCAGACTCTGCCAAGTGGACACCCAACATATAAAAACTAAGAGAACTTTTTTGATGCTCTATTGTCAATTTTCTCCAAAAAGTAATCTCGTCTTTCCAGTCAAAGTTGCGCATTATGGTTAGCGTGCCATAGACAACTGCCAATAAAATAAAAATAATTGCGACAAGTTTCTGTCTCCTTATTCTCAATATTAGGTACACCAGAGCTAAAATAAATCCCAACGAAGCCAAGTAGAGATATTTTTCCGACATGGCTATCCCCTGCGAAATGACATATGAAACCGGTAGAAGCGAGACAAAGAAAAAGTAGATGGAAAAAGCAAGGACTGGAATCTTTTTGCGAATCGTAAATCCAAAACCAGCCAGGCTTAATAGAAATGCAAGCGAACCAACGACTCTGAAGTCAAAAATCGATAAATCTAAAATTGAATTCAAATTTGAATAATATGTACTGAATGATTCAAAACCAGGAGTCAGCTCGTGAATATAGGAAATCTTGAAAGGAAAAAGTAGTAAAAAAATGTATTTAACATAGACTTGAAACATCACCAGTTGAGTGTGATAAAAACTGTAGGCCAAATAATTACCCCTCGAAGTTATTCCCAAAAAGCCAACTCTAGTTACGAGATACGTCGATATTATTAATACGAGCGATACGTACCAAAAGGCCAGTTTTTTCAAACTTCTGATCTGAAACTCCCCCGCGAAATACTCAATTCCCAACATTATGAGTGGTAGGACTAATGTAAGCTCGTAGGAAAAAATGGCCAGAGAATAAAAAAGAACAAAAAAAATCTTGCCAAATTTTGGCTTTCTGAGATAGAAATATAATGCAGCAAGCATAAAAGGAACTCCAACCATCTCCAAACTTGCCGAAAGATAGGTAATTGCTTCTGTGTGTATTGGATGAAGGGCAAAAAGCAAAGAAACAAAAAACGGTAAGTTTTTGTATCTCAGTTTAAACCTGGTTGCAATTTCTTTTATTACCAAATACACAAGAAGACTCGAGCTCAGATGAACTAGAATCGAATGCATATGCCAACCGACTGGGTTTTCTTTAAATAACTGGTAATACACTTGTTGAAGCAAGGTTCTTACCGGCCGGTAAACTCCTTTGTGTATATCCGGAACTTCACCTTTTAGGTCTGCAACTAAGTTGATACTTCTTATACCAGCCCAGTCATGTATAAACATCTTGTCATCGATAACAAATTGGTTAGGTAGAATATTTAAATAGGCAACCAACGCCACGATAGCTACAATTACAATTTGAATTTTTTTACCTGGCATTTAACTCCTTTATCTTTGCCGCTACCTCGTAAAAGGTAGGGTCAACTTCCAGCGCTTTTTGATAAAAACTGACCGCCAACTTTGTATCCCCTTGCTCTTCGTAAACTAAACCTAAAGTCGCCACGGCAACGGCAAACCGAGAATTAATTACGTATGCTCTCTCGAGAGCTACTAGGGCCTCCTGGGGCCTGGCTTGGGTGCGATATGCATTACCCAAACTGTAATATCCATACGCAGAGTTTGGATAGGTAGTAACCTCCTTGGACCAAAGTGTTAAGTCATTTTTCCAATCAAAGTTGCGAGTTATGGTTCTAGCAAAATAAAGGCTCGAAAGAATTATAAAAAATATAAGTGTGGCTGTTTTAAAACGCAAATAAAACTTATCTAAAATGTAGGCAAGAATCAGAA
>ERZ1292625.3403-Hain-H41-01um-R1-3403-length-13025-cov-10_pt1 | contig 13025 bp, 26 predicted proteins | sample MGYA00564400_ERZ1292625 | MGnify/ENA primary metagenome ERZ1292625 (study PRJEB36523, sample SAMEA6512639) | groundwater metagenome | collected 2019-01-08 | study: AquaDiva: Metagenomics assemblies of 32 groundwater samples
GGTGGATGAACTCCGCAGGCAAGGCAGCGCATTCCTGTTGGAATAATCTCAAATTGGAAACATCCGCAGTTGCATTGCCATATTAAATCGTCTCGATACTTCCAATGAGTTCGCCGTAGTTGATCACTTCTTCGAACACGACCAGCTTCTATGCTTATGACCTGCCCCATTGTGTGCCTCCTACGCTCCCGCCAAGAGTCGAGTCAGCGCGTTGTCACTGCTGGTGTCCGTTTCAGAGAGTTGCTTCGCCGCACCGGCCAACGCCGGAATCCGTTCCGCCATTGCGGCCTGTTGCTGCTGCTGTGCTCGCTGGTCCCGGATGGTCTGCGCCTCCTCGATGGAGCGCACAATCTTGGAGGAGACGCCCATCATGTCGCCGTATTCGTTGATCACTTCATCCGCGTTGACGCGGTCACGCACTTCCGGGAAGGCCGCCATCATGTTGCCCGCAAAGGCAATGAACCGTTCCGTACCAGCCACACCCACCAGCTTTTGCGCCTTCGCCATGATCGATTCGTATTCCACCTTCAGGTCTTCCCCAGCGATTTCTTCAGGCGGAGGCGGGACCATCCCCGACTGCATCATGATGATGAATTGGATTTCGGTCAGCGGATCTAACAGCCCGTCGTTCGTGCTTTCCAGGACCGGCCCCAGCGCCAAGAGCTTTTCCTCGTGCCGCTCGGCAATCTCTGCCTCGTTCCTCGGCTGAATCCCTTCCATCTGCGACAGCATGAGAAACAGGTCGGCATAGAAACAGCGCGAGATCCGGCGCTCCATCCGCTGAATCCGCTGTTCCACTTTGTCGATCGCCATGTTCGTTTCATGGATCGGCTTCAGCCCGCCCTTCCCGTTGGCCTCACTGACGTAGGTGATATCACCAGCCAAGAGCGAGGTTTTCTGGTTGCGCAATTCAGGAGGGCCTTGGAGGGCAGGGTTCAACTGCTTCTCAATCGCTCGGCTCACGCGCTTTTCCGTCAGCTGTAATTCCTTCGTCGTCGCCAGGGCGTCCATCCCTGGGCAGGTCGTCCCATAGGTATCCTCACCAGTCTTTTCCCATTGCGGGGCCAGGATTGGGAAATAGGCAAACCCTGACTCCTTCAAAAATTGAGTATCTTGCACATCGGAGGCGGCATACTGTCCGCCTCGATTCATCATCCCGGCTTCGTAGTAGCAGGACTGAAACGGCTTGCCGTACTTCGATTCGAGCCGACGCGGGTCATAGTCCATGTTCGGCTGAATGAGATGGGAGACGTAGATCGAGGTCTCGTAGCTCCCGCGCTCAAAATGGTTCTTCACTTCCGTGCTGAAGTTGTTCCACTTGGCCGCCTCACTCGCGCGCGGATCGCCAAACTTCATCACGAGCTGCCGCACCGTCATCTGATATTTGTACAGAAACGTATCGATCGTGCCTCGATCGTTGCAGGCCAGCCAATACGACCCGATGGGGTAGCTGTAGCACCGCATCATGTCCTGGGCATCCTCAAAGACGCCGATGGCCCCACCGGCAAAGATCCCCATGTCTCCGTACAGGATTGGGTTCACCTGGTAGAAGTTCGAGCGCAGTGTCATCGCCGTCATGCGTTTATTGATGAGATACAGCCAATCTTTGACCGGTCCAAATTCCGCCAGGTCTGGATCTGGCGTAGTCAGTCGTCTCCACGGACGCGCAGGAGACGTGATGCCCGCAAACATGCCGGAGCGCAGCGTGCGGGCTTCCAGCATGCCGTGCTCGTTGATGATCTTGCCGTGTCGTTTGTCCCCGCGATTCTTATCCGTCTGGGAAAACCGAGTGCGACGAGGCGCAAAATGTTCACCGAGTTCTAGGAGGTGTGCATCGAAGGAGACCCGCTCTTGATAGAGCTGGCCTTCGAGAATCACAAAGCGTTGTCGTTTGGTTTCGGCCATTACACGTGCTTCCAGGTGGCCCGGCGCTTAATCGATGAAATCACCGTCTGAGAATTCGAAACGCTGTCGCTCGCTCTCGGTAATCATAGGCCGAGGAGAACCTTCGGTGCGTTGCTCTGGTCCGTGGGAATGCTCCCGAGTCCTTGCGTGAGAATCGTGGAACTCCGCCCCACATTGGCGTATTGCCTGCGGCGTTGTTCTGCCGCCACCCCCGCAGATTTCTTTTGTTCTTCTTCAGATGTGAGCGTCTTCATCAGCTCGGCTTGCTGGGCATCGAGCTTATTGGCCTCTCCGTGCGACTTGTGCATCGCGGATTGACCAGAGGCGACGGTATAGCCGGTGGATGCCGCTGAGATTGCGGCCATACTGACAAGCGCAGTTACGCCCATCTGTTCACCTCCGTAGATTATGGATGGCATAGCATGGGGCGGGGGAGAGGGAGGTTACACCTGTGACAGGAGTTTTTGCACTTCTGAGCGGGGGATCTTGTAGGGGCGAATGGTAAGGAGCGGAGTCACGGTCCCGCGTTCGATCCAGCGGTAGACGGTCATCCGAGACACACAGCACAACAGCGCGACCTCACTCGGCCAATACCAGGCTTTCGTGAGGGTCATTGATCGAGCCTCTTCCCGTAAATCCCATCGATCAAAGTATAACCCACCGCCTCGAAGAATTTGCCGACTGTGCTTGTGATCTTGGCATGCTGATAGACCACCTGCACGCCTTCAGCTTTCAGTCGTTGCTCGCAGAATTCTAGGAGCCGCTTCCCGAACAAGGCCCCGCGCTTCGTCTGATCAACAAACAGAATGTCTTGCACAGCTTGGATTGAGGTCGAGTAGCGCAAATTTGGCCGCACCATGAACACACAATAGCCGACGAGCTCCCCGTTGTAGCGAGCCGTGAAGCAACGGAGCAGGCCCGCCTCTTCGCATTGCCGATAAGCCCCCTCGTTAATGTCGAGTGGAATGTCCTGATAGTGCGCGACCTCACGATAGTGCGCCTCAAACAAGGACCTCGCTTCGTCCAACAGCTCGTGGGGTCTCTCACGTTGGAACGTCAGCCCGCGCAGTTTGCGGTATTCAAGCGCAACGAGATCCATAATCAGGTGAATGCGGGGAACGTGGCTGAAGTTTTGGACCGTGTGCGGCTTCTTGTGATTGAACCACCACAGCTCCCCTGGCAGCATCTCTTGCCGATGCCCCTCCACGTAGAACGACGAGGCCCCAGCCACACACAGATGGAATCGATCGTACTTGTCCGCATACGGCCCTTCATCGACATGCTCGGCAATGTGCCCGTGCGGCGCGAGCCTCACGAGAATGACACGCCCCACGTCTGGTTCCTCGCCGCATCCAATGTGCCGCAGCGCCGACTGAAACAGCGTGCCGATCTCAGGTGTGAGATCCAGCAACGGCGCAAGCTGGTCCTCGCTCTCTAGACAATGGAAACTCCCGGCAACACTCTGATCCGTGGCCCAGCGTAGATAGATAGTCTCCGTGTCCTTGTGGGCTGACCCAGGATAGGATTGTCGTTCGATGCGGGCCATCCAGAGGCACGGCTTCTCCGCGAGCTTCGCCAGTAATGGTGCTACAGCCAACCCATCAGCAATCCGCTTGAACCGTTCTGACATGCCGACTCCTTTCATGCTGGCCCCGTGGGCGCTCGCTATCTTAAATCCCTGCTGGACACACAGACTTCATATGGATCAATAGAAACACTTTCTCCGCCATTCTCTATGCACAGCTTCGCGGCCTCTTTGGCCAACGCCTCCGTTGAGCATACAGCCTTCACCCAGTACCCAATATCGTCTTGCATTTCTTTAACTAGCCATACGATCATTCGCCACTCCCTCCAAGATATTACGCGCCTCCTGTCTCGTCATAATGTCACCCCTCCTCATCCGGCTCAGTCTTCGCATGCGCCGAGCCTGCATTGATACCATGAATGCCTTTTCGTGGTGCCACCTCTTGCGCGTGGGTCAAACAGAAAGCATCCCAGAGGTCGGGAGACTCGCCCCCGAGCTTGTCCTTGACCTGCTCTTTGTCCTCCACCACGAACACCCCGTTGACGAACGTGTAGGTCGTCGCCGTGGCTTCCCGCACCAGCTCCGGCATGTCTGGGAGCGCCCCGCCGCCCTTCACCCATTCCGCGGCCTTAAAGAGCACTTCTGCCCGGCGATTCTTGTACCGTCGATCAATGCCGGGCGCGCCCACGAACACTTCGAACATCTCGACCCCTCCGCGCCGACAGCTATCCACCACCCCGCCAGCCCACCCTCCCGAGGCGTCGATGCAGATACCGTCCGGCGTCCATTTATTGTGCGCCTGCACAATGCGAGCCGCAAACGCGCCCGTCCAGTCTCGTTCCGACCGGTTCGGCCTGAGCACCACCGGGGTAAACGCTTGCTGTCCTTGTCGCGGGAAGATCACGCTACGCGCCCCACCGAACCGGCCCACGTCGATCCCTAACATCTTCGGTTGCATCGCATAAGCCGAGGCCTCGTAGTACCGCTTGATCGCGGCATTCATCTCATCCGGACCCAGGAGCGAGTTGATCGAGGACGGCGGGAAGTGCCCGAACACGTTCACGAGCACCCACGGGTTGTCGCGTCCATACTTCTCGATCTGCTGCCTCGCCCATGCCACCGAGACACGTGGGCTCCGCTTCGGATTGTCGGGATCTCCGGTGATCTCGATCACATGCCACAAATGGCGCTCTGCCGTGCAGGCACGATACAGCGGCCCCGCCAGGTGCGTCGGATTCCCTGCCTGTAGAACGCGATGCTCGCCTCCTTCGGTCGCGAGGGACGCATCCGCCGTCGCCGCCACGCCGTCCGGGATACCCCCTGATTCATCCAGGACCGCCATCGTGTAATCCGCATGCAACCCCGCCAAGGTCAGGCCTTGCGCATTCGGGTCCGCCGATTTGGACCAACTCCGTGCACTCATCCACCACGTTTCCGGATGGTCGTTACAAATAATGCGCGTCTTCTGCCAGGTGAAATACTTCGAGAGGTAGGGGCTCCGTTGCTGCCACTTCGACATTTCAGGCCAGAGATTATCGCAGAGGTTGTCGGCAGAGATGGAGGTCGCCGCAATCTTGGGATGTGGTCGCGTGGCGAGGAAAATCCAACAACAAATCGCAAGCCCCGCCGTCTTGCCGGGACCTTTGTTCGCCTTCATCGCAATGCGCTGCTTCGAGGGATCGTTAAACGCCGTGAGGAGGTCGAGCTGCGCTGGGTCCGGGACAAAGTTGAAGAGCTTCCGTGCGGCATAGACCGCATCCTGTCGCCAGCGAGCGATTTCTTTTTTGGCTTCGGCTTTGGTCTCTCCCGGCGTCATCACTTGGGCGGTTCCTGCTCCATCGATCCGAGTACCAGCTCTTCCATGGTCGTATGTTCCACCTCAAATTTCTCCTTGTACCATCCCATGACCTTGCCAAATTCCAGCAGCGCCTTCAGCTTCGGGGTCAGCTTGTATTTCTTGGTATAGCCGACATGCACCGCCTTGTCACCCACCTTCTCGAAATTCTCGACCAACTCAAACCCCTCGACCATGAGGGCTTCGTTGTCCCCCAACTCGTGAATCTCCAGCGCGTTCCCTGGTCCGGTGAACATCTTCCGCACGTCCGAGTGAAAATACCCCTCCATCTTCTTGAGCCAATCCAGGCGCGTAACCTGAACCCCCCTCACAACATCCCGTAATAGCTCGTCAATCCTTGCCTTCACCTTGTCGTCAGCCATGAGCCTGCTCGCCTTCTCATGTACCGTCTTGGCCTTTGTCTTCGGCCCAACCCTGTAAGCGATCCGGTACGCATCCGACTGATCAACCGCCTTCCCGGAGACGATCGCATGGCAGAACTTCTCCAGCTTCGGCGTCCACCGCCCCACGTGCGGCACCCGTTGTCCGGCCTTATTTTTCTTCATGATCAATCCTGTCTTCACACTCAGGCACCTTACAGGCTGCTGCCAATGGTAATGATGTTGGTGCGTTGGCTTGCCCCAGGCAAATGCTACGGGTTGTGATATCGTCGGTATCTGTGCGATATTTGCTCATCTGTGCTCCTCTCCGCAAGTGACCAACCAAACTACCATGACGGTAACCATGCCCCAGGCATACCCTGACCAAAAATAGACGTGCACCATTATCACTTCCCTTTCTGCATCCGGGTGAGCCCTTCCAGCACGTCATTGCACGCCTCAACTCGCATGTCCCAACAGAGAGAATTGCCTCCCTCCTTGACGCAGGCACGCGCCCCGACTTGCCACGCATGGCGTTGGCTCAACACCTCCCGTCGTATCCTTGCGTGGTGCCGACGGAGAAGCGCCGCCGCCCAGTCCTCAATGCTTTGCATCGACTGGGTTTCCGTCCAGCCGTCCGGCCTACGCGTCATTTGCCCAAACGCATCACCCTTCATGTGGCCTCCTGTAGCGAACGGGTTTCAAGGATACTCTCAAAACTCACACTGCCATGATGCGTTTCTGCAAAACGAAACCCACCAATTTTCGTGCGCAGATAACACACGCAGCTATACGTGAGCTGCGCATTACTGTAAAAACAGATCCAGTCCCCCACCTTCGGCTGTGTCATGCAACCTCCTTCTTTTCCGCCCGGCACATCGCCATCATGCGGTTAATCGCCTCACATACGGTAGGCCACTCCGCAGCATCGAGATGGATTGCCTGCGCCGTGCCATCGGCCCGTTCCTGCGAGACCACCACAAATCGTCCCGCGCCCTCATCGTCGATCGCTATTTTCGTTGCCTGCTCAGAAAAGAGCGGTTCCCCACTCGGCACCACCACCAACGCCTGTACGATTGTGTCGTAGACCATCGTTAGCCCTCCCAAAGTTTCAGGACATTGCGAATCGCCAAATGGTAGCCATAATCCTGGTTTGCGCTAGATATTTTCGTTCTGTCCAACTTCCTCACTTGCCGCTTCAACCGCGCCCGCTCAGCGAGGATGAGCGCCACGGCATCATGCTCGAACATGACAGGCATAGCCCAACTATCAGTGAACGCTTTCTTCTGTACTGCCAACTCAATCCGTTGTTTCGTGGTCATCGTTCAACCTCCATAATCATTTTCCCAATCGCTTCGACGATTTGAGGGACCACGCTATTCCCAATCGCTCTAAGTCTGTGTATCCGATGGGGAAACCCATCAGATACTCGCTGACCCTTACTGGCGGGTACACAAATTGATAGTTCATGTTCCACCAATCTCGCAAATTGTTGTTGGCTCCACGTTCTATTCTTACTCGACCCGATCCCTTCCCATCGCATGCCACAGGGCAAGGGACGACCGGCAACGATAAACACGCGGTCACGTCTGAAATGGGCGCCGAAGATTCCCGCTGGTAGACAATCCCATTCCGCATCGTACCCGCACGAGGCCAATCCACTGAGCACATCTGCGAATCCGGCAGTAAGGAGCCCTGGCACGTTTTCAATAAGTATGTATCGTGGTCGAAGTATGCGAATGCACCGTAAAAACTCAGGCCATAACCATCGTGGATCATTTTGAGCTTGACGTTTCCCTGCAACGCTAACTGGCTGGCAAGGGAAACCCCCGCAGACGATATCGACAGGCCTAACGGTTTCCCAAACGATTTTCTTAATATCGCCATAGACTTGTATAGTTGGGCGCTCCGCCATAAGTAACGCTTGACACCATGGATCAATTTCAACCTGCCATTCTACGCGCATACCGGCGCGCTCTAAACCCAAATCAAATCCACCCATCCCGCTAAAGAGTGAACCAACTTTCATGCGATATCTCCGTTATAATGTCGGTACAATCGGGTACCGCGCCAACAGCGGCCCCATTTCTGCATCGGTTAGCGCTGGCAACTGCTGTGCCAATGTCACCCGTAAGGCGTCCCGCCGCGCCTTCAGGTCTGGCAACCGGTGCCCTTCGTTGCGATGGATCACGCCAGCAATCTGGTCCTGAATGCCTAGGATACCGCCAAGGGTACGAACCGTTTCGAATAGATCCATCCCGAACTCTTCGCGGGTGCAATGGCCGGTGTACATCAGGCAATCCTCCCAATAATCTCAAGCGTTTGCTTTGATGGAGCAGGCAGCATCGGCACTAAGGTCTTCGCATAATCGTAAGTGATCTGCCCTTTCGACACCGCCTCAAGCAAGGCCCCTTCTCGCCCTTTTGGATCATGCCCTAAGCTCACCGTCCAATTCGGTTTCATACCGGCCATGCGAGCTTTCTTGACCAACGCTAGATAGGCCTCCCTGAAGGCAAGGCGGGCCTGTACCGTGTCGGCAGCTAATTGTGAGGCCACGCCATACGCTTCCCGTATTTGATCGGTCCAGACCAACGTGAGGGCTTCATTGCCTATCGCCTTCGCAATCAAAGCCCAAGCCACTTCAGGTCCTGGGTGTCCGGAGGGGATTCGATCAAGGATTTCCGCAAGCGTCAACCGACCTTTCAAACTCTTCCGGCATTCATTCAGCGCGATTTTGACATCTTCTAGACGATACTGACTCAGCTCCTCTGCGACTGCCCTAGCTGCATCTTCCGACCATTCTGTTCCGGTGAGTTCCGCTGTGACGGCAATCGCTTTAATAAGCTCGCTCATGCTTGCGCCTTTCCTTCTGCTTCCTCGATCAGTTTATTCCAGACCTGTCCTCTCGCAGCCTTCCCGTCAGCCTGTCTCGCCTGCGTGGCTGTCACTTGCGTATTTGTGGCCCATTCCGTCCTGAGCTTCTCGGCATCCACGACCAGCAAGTTCACGGGATGCCCTTTGGTGACATACCACTGGCTGTTATGCGTCACATAGAAGGCGGCGACCATCGGGGCATCACTAGACCCTAACTTGTCGATCACCTGGCAGAGGCCGACATTGACGCTGCGATTTCTCACGGGATCGACGCCATAGCGAAACCGATACGCCGATCGATACGATTCCCAAATCATCGCACTCTTGGGTGTGGTCGAGCGTTCCTTGGGAACCTCGACATGATCTGTCTCTGAATTATCTGTCTCTGTCTCTGAATACTCTGTCTCTGTCTCTGAGAGAGCATTTTGTTTCAAGTGCCTCTTTGAAATGCTAGTCGATTGCTTGCGCGATGCTATCAAAAAACCTGAATCAAATAGCTCCGTTAGGTCTGGGTCAATATCGAGTCGCATCACCTTTCGCAGATACTTCATGTCGTTGGTTATGAGGTTATTTTTACGCCCAGCGATGAGTAAGAGTGTCATGTAGTGATGCCGAGACGTGATAGACATAGAGATAAAGTCGTCATCGTCAAGCAATTCATAGTACAGTTTAATCCACGGAGGGTTGCGTTGCTTGTAGTGCTGGTACTTCTCGAAATTCTTAATACTGAGGAATGGTGGAGGCATGGTGGACCTCCACTAGGCTGATTGTTTCAGCCGTTCCTTGATGGCTTTTACCTCAGCGTAGTTACTTTTCGCGTAACCTTTTCGGCACTGAGAGCATTCAGACGTTGCGGTATCTCGCAAGGCAATGTGTCCATTCTTGCAAGGTTTCCCTGTAAAATACTGAGGCTCGTTCGCTTCAATCGCTGCTGCCCTGCTATCCTGCATAGTTCCTCCTGCATAATAAGATTACATGAAGGGAATATACACACAACATGAAGGTCTGTCAACTACTCCTCTACGCCTCTGCCTGGCGCACGTCAAGAGGGTTAGCCAAGATTCAGGACCTCCTGCTGTAACCGCCGTGCCGCGATCTCGCAATACTTCTCCTCAATCTCAATGCCGATGCACTTGCGGCCTAGGTCCTTGGCGGCGCGGAGAGTGGTACCGCTGCCCATGAAGGGGTCGAGGATGGTGCCCAATGGCCCCTTCATCATTAGGGCTGCGATAAGCTCAACCGGCTTTTCCGCGGGATGGTAGCGACCGCTATCTATTCTCGCATTGAAAGACAGGACAGATGAGGTACGCGGGCCACTAAATCCGATTCCGTTGATATAGATCTCCTCAAAGTCAGGCTTCCACGGAAACGATAAATCGCCCATGCCTGTATGCTCGCCTTTGTTCCATATCAGAACCGCCTTACATGATGGACGGGCAATTCTAGGAGAACCAAAGATAATCCAAGGGCACGGAAAGATTTGGATCACCCAATCACGCAACGTTGTATCCTTATCCCCTGCGATCTCAAACTTGTCGTAAGTACCTCCCCACCCAGTTGTAGCAGCACAGCCATACGGCGGATCAGTCAGCACTAGATCCACCTTGGGGAGTTGCTGCAAAATCTCACGGCAATCTCCGTGATAAATCACGATGCCGCGGCCATCGTCATAGTACGGAACAGGTAAGCTCATCGGGATTCCTTTCATTTCAGCCGTAACAGGCTCCAGTTGAGGCCCACGACACACATCCAGTAGAACGCCTTGGTATAGGCCCCGGACCACGCATAGGTCACGCAGGCCCCCGCGTTCAAGGCGATGAGGGCATAGACGAACCAATCGCCAGTCATACAATCTCCCATCCATGCGCTCGTGCGCCTGACATATGCCAGGCACGACGGGCCATCACGAGGCCACGCCCCACGATAAAATGATCGCAAATGTTATGGACGACCCTGACCGATGGCAGTCGCCTCCCATGTTCTAAGTCGCAGAGATACTGTGGACTGATCCCGATGCAGGTAGAAAACTCCTTCCTGGACATGCCATAGTCAGCGCGGAGTTGCGTAAACCGCTCGGTAAACGTGGCATCCCGTCTCATAGTCCCACCTTCCTCTCAATGCACAGCGTCCCGTCCTCCTGCTTGTCCCAGGCCCAGCGGTAGCCATTGGGTGCAAAAAACTGCGTGTTGTTAAGCCAGAGTGTGCGGCCATCATACAGTACTTGTAGTTGATTGCTCGCCGCGATCCTCTCCCACCGCTCCGGCGCGGAGACTTCGACGTACTCAAACTTCGACACACTCATTGTTATGTGAGCCGTGTTGCTTGGTGCGACAATAATCCACGTCTCGGGTAACTCCTGCCGCACTTCAAGCTTCGGCGCCTCTGTTGAGTATTTGCTTTGCACATAGCGCATGGCCATTATAGCTTCCTCCGTAAGTTATTCAGGGTCATGGCGCGTCTTCCCTCCTTACATCAAGCTTCTTCAGTTCTTGCTCAATCCGCCCTTCAATAGCCTGTATCGTGCGCCACTTTCCATACGGGAAATACTCCTCACGGTCTTCCGCATGCTCGGCGACGGCAATGATGTAGAGGGCGTCAGGAATTTCGACTGTGGCATGCACGAACTATTCTGCACCGTCCATATCACGCATCATGCAGCGCAGGCCGTCAACTACGGGTTGACGGTCACTCAAGCGGATGCTATCCATCACTTCCCCCTTCTTGTTCGCCCTATCGCCGTTATCCGCCCCAGAGCCCCCCCAACGAGTAGTCCGACGTACCCCGCCACAAGCAGCCAGCCCCAGAAAATCATGGTCGCACCTCCTCAAGAGATATCTGCACTCGTGGAACGTTTCGATTTATGGCATGTCGTCTCCATTGCACATGATGCACCAACCCATCATCTTTCAAGGTTTTGGCATACACGAGCAGATGAAACAGTGCGTCGAGTTGTCCGCTCACGTCCCGCGTCCGCGCATCGCCAGGCGTATAATCCACCGTCAAGAACACGGGCGTGGTAATGGTGGGATAGCGCAAACTTGGCAACTGTTCTGCGAGGGCTCTGTGGCATCGTGACCGCCAATTCGTAAAGGTCTTATTCGGATACTTATGCACCCGTCCATTGCGGAAGAGTAATTGCACCTGATTTTTACCGGAAACGAGCTGACCGTCGAGCGTACAGGCATATACCGTTTTCATAAATCCTCCTGAATTGATTGACGGCCACCTGGCCTCGCTTGTCAATGGGTGCGAGGCGACCACATAGGTTACTTCTTCTTTTTCGACAGCTCCTTAATCGCCTGATCCTTGGTCTCAATGAGCTTACTGCGCTCATCTTTCGTCAAATACAGGCCATCAGCTTCATTCATCACCGCTGCAATTTCCTTCACCGACTCGGAGAGATTCAACCGATCACAGGCCTCTCGGAATGTGATCTTGGTTTTGGGGGCAGGAGCATCCTGCCTTAGCGTGGGGGTATCCTGTACGGCTTCTCCCGTCTTTCGATCCAGGCCGTCCTTCTGCCCTGGCTCTCGTTGTGCCTTGAGCTTGGCTTGCGCTTCAGCTAGGGCGTCAGTCTGAGGTGGCGTCTTCTCCACAGGCTTTTCTTCCTTGGTATATTCCGCCCAAGTGGTATGGCCATCCTGGATGCTCTTGCAGATCCCGCGCAACTCGGCCAGTTCCTTCGGCGTGGACTGTGCGAACGGATGCCCGATCTTCCGCTCGATCTGCTCGACCGAGACATTGATCGAACCAAAGTCCACGAGCAACCGCTTTCGCGCTGCTTCAGGGTTCTCGCCGGCCGATTTCTCCAAGGCTTGCCCACAGGTAAAGAGGGCATCCTCGATGAGATCCTTGGGGATCATCTGTAAAATGGCGTTCCTAACGAGAATGGCCCCACGTCTATTGGTTAATTCGCGTAGATCGCGCTCATCAGGAACGATCCACCCCTTTCCTTTCCGCTGGATCAATTTCTTGAAATCATCTTCAAATTCGTTCTTCACATTCGACTCAACATCCCATGCCCATCCACGAATGAGCCGTGAGTCCTCATCATCCCTTACAACAGACAGGCCAAATCGGATGTTGCCCCATACCCTCGCAGCCTCCCGTGCCAAGTTTACCGATGGGCCAGTAACATCCACGTCACCACGAGGGAAGCTATACGTGGCGTCTTCTGCGAATGAAGCACGAGAGCAAGCCACCATGAGCTTCTGGAAGCAGGTATTTTCGTTGCGAGGGAACCGTTTGGCGCTCTTGATGGCCGATTCAATCTCGTACTGTTCTTTGGCCATGGCTCCGGCTGTTTGGAGTTCATGCTGCTTTGCTGTCTCGCCACCAACTTCTTGGACCGATATTCCGTTCGTCATGATGTGCTCTCCCTGGTTTGATGTTGACGGCTATACTCGTTTCGACACAGGCGATGGACAGATGCCCTGCCTTTTCGAATGATGATGTCTCGGCTCCACCGCTTACAGATCCAGCACTGACGCGCATTCGCATCACCGCA
>ERZ1292625.3404-Hain-H41-01um-R1-3404-length-13022-cov-55_pt1 | contig 13022 bp, 10 predicted proteins | sample MGYA00564400_ERZ1292625 | MGnify/ENA primary metagenome ERZ1292625 (study PRJEB36523, sample SAMEA6512639) | groundwater metagenome | collected 2019-01-08 | study: AquaDiva: Metagenomics assemblies of 32 groundwater samples
AGATTAAGAGGCTCAAAGCATTAGAGCCTCTTTTATTATTCAAAGTTATCCACAGAGTCTTGGTCTTGACTGCTTTTTCTGTCTCGATTTCTCCCGAGAGTTCCACTTCTTCCGATTTTGTGGCATGATAGATGGTAATATGAATATCGTGAAATTTATATCTGTGGCAGCGATGATCTTTGTCCATGCGCACATGATGTTGGTTACTAATGATAATTACGGCTTTGACGATACCTCGAGTTTTTTTTATAAGATAACGGATAAATTTATGTTTTTGGGTTTGTTTTTAACCATTCTTCCTATGCTTGCGGGCTATGTTTTTAGAATCAGTAAAGATTATGAATTTAGAAAAACAATAAAGATCGCGATTTTTCTTTTGTTTGTTGGATTTTTTATGAATTTGGCGATTTGGGGCATTAAATACGTTTTTTCTTGGAATATTCTTCAATTTGTAGGGTTGTCTTTTGTGGTAATCGCATTTTTAATGAGTTATTTCTCTGAACGCGTTATTTTTTTGTTAAGTTCCGCAGCTATTTTAATGGCTCCGCTATTGAGAAATTTTTTAACAAATATTAGCAATAATTATTTTATTGATATTTTTATCGGCAACATTAATCATTTTATTTTTTGGCCGTTTTTGCCTTGGTTTGGCGTTGTGGGATTTGGATTTTTATTTGCGCACTATCAACTAAAGCGTGGGAACGATTTTAAATTTAGAACAATTTCATTGTTTTTAGGCATTGCGTTTCTTGTATTTGCCGTGGCGACAAATGTAATTTCGCCGCCCATTAATAACAATAATGTATGGAGTCCGGACATATTTCAGCCAAAAACTGGATTTGTTCTGGCGACAATGGGATTGTTTTTGGTTCTTTCTGTTTTGGGAACGTTTTTTTTGGGAAAAATCAATTTTAAGAAATACGGAATTATTAACAGTTACAGCAAGGGAATTTTGTGGATTTATGTTTCAATGATGTTCGTAAACGGCGTTTTTCATTATGCAATGAAAGACCGTTTACCCCTGAATAATCCAGCAAGTATTTATTTTATTTGGATGATTTTTATTTTTGCGTTCAGTTGGGCTGTCGGCGCGTTAAGTATAAAATTTTTAGATGAAAAAAAGTTGATAGTGTATCTTAAGAAGATAAGATAGAATTAATATAATTTATACAGAAAAATGAAAAAGGATTTTTATTGCAATAATAATGATGTTTGTATTGTGGGAATCGGTTGCGTATTACCAGAAGCGAATAATCCAAAAGCGTTTTGGGACAATATTTTAAACGGGCATTGTTCAATAAGGGAAATGCCCGAAGAACGGTTTAAAAAACATTTATATTTTAGCAGTGATAAAAACGAAGAAGACAAGGCGTACTCCAATAAGGCGGCTTTTATTAGCGACGATCAGCTTAAAGAAACATGTAAAAATTCCGGATTAGATTTTTCAAATAATAATAGATTGCAAATTATGTCGATTGAGGCGACTCGCCAGGCTTTATCTTGCTTGCGTTCGGGATCACTGAAAAAGGCTCAAAAAAACACATCTGTGTTTTTAGGGTGCATGGAAATGGAAGAATCTTTTATTCTGGAGAAAATTTTCTTGCACAGAGAAAGGTCATTTAAGGAATACATTAAAAGGGGCAGATTGAAAAATGGCAAGCGGATTTTTGAGGCAATTAAAAAACATTTTAATAAAGACGATAAGTTTAATGAGCGCGCCAAAATTGCCTCTGCTTTTACAACTTCGGTTTTGAATGCAATTAAAAAAAGATTTGATATTGGCGGTGAGGGGATTCTTATTGATGCGGCCTGCGCCTCGTCTTTGGCTGCTTTAGATGTAGCAGTTGGAGCTTTGAGAAGCTATAAAACTGATCTGGTGATTACGGGTGGTATAGAAGGTAATTTGAGCGTGGAAACTTTTGTTTTATTTAGTAAGGTTGGCGCTATGTCTGCTGGGATATGTCATCCATTTGATAAGTCGGCCGATGGATTATCGCAGGGTGAAGGAGCGGTTATTTTTATTCTCCAAAGAGTGGAGGACGCGCTGAGGGATAAAAATAAAATTTATGGCGTAGTAAGATCGGTAGGCGGTTCAAGCGACGGCAGAAGTTCCAGTTTATTTTCTCCATCTTTAGGCGGACAAATCCTGGCTTATGAGCGGGCGTATGACGGAATTGATAAAAAAAGCGTTGATTATATTGAATGCCATGGCACTGGCACCAAAATAGGCGATGCTATGGAAATCAAGTCGTTAAATGAGTTTTTTAATAAGGGAAGAATTCCGATTGGTTCGATAAAATCTCTTATTGGACACACAAAGGCCGCTGCTTGCGCCGCTAGTATTCTTAAATGTATTTTGATGCTTGAGAATAAAGTTATTCCGCCTTCGAAATATATTAAATCGTCACTAGCGCCTCAAAGTGGAGCGGTTTATTTAAATAATGCTCCGGTTAATATTTTACGCAAAGATAAACCTTTGCGATTTGGGATTTCTTCTTTCGGATTCGGGAACATAAATTATCATTTTATTTTAGATGAATTCAGGGGCGGCGATAAATTAATTAGATTGGAAAAAAATAAAATACCGCAAGAAAAAATTTCCATAATAGGAAACGGTTTTGCGCAGCCCGATAAAATTAATATCAAGTCGCTGGCGACAAGTTTCAAAATTCCATTAAAAAGCATTCCTTCCATAGACAAGACTCAATTATTGGCGCTGGCTAGCGTGGTTGATGCTTTTGAAAGATCAAATATTGATATAAATTCTTTTGATAAAGAAAGGGTTTCGGTCATTGCCGCATTTTCGTTGGGGCTAGACTTCGCTTTGGATTTTGTAGAAAGGATAAGATATTTTGAATTTAAGGACGCTTTAGATTTTGTTGATAAAAAATCTTTAGATTATATGGTGAATTATAAAAATAGATTTCCCGTGATTACGGAAGATACAGGCCACGGAGTTTTAAACAATGTCATTGCCGGAAGAATTTGTAATGCCTTCGATTTTAAAGGGAAAAACTTTAATGTTGATTCAGATCTCTGCTCTTTTCCGGCAGCCCTAGGCATTGCGGTAAGAGAAATTGAGAGATGGGGGAATATTATAATTTTAGTTTTTTGCGATGAAAAATTAAACAAAACAAAGACGCGCGTTGAAAGAAATAATATTTCTTGTCTTTTATTGGCGCCTCTTTCTTTGGCGAAAAAGAATAATTATCCGATTTTTAAATTAATTAAAGAAGTGAATTACAATGAACAACTATAAAGGATATTATTTTGGGCGATATGGTATTTCAATGGATGAATATTTAGGCGTTGATTTTTCCCGGCGATGTTTTATTTTTCCCGGTCAAGGCGGAGCTTTCCCTGGCATGTTTAAGGAAGAATATCTTAATTTCAAAATAATCCAAGATAAATTTGCTCAGGCGGATTTGCTGGCTAAAAAATTTAACCTTCCTAAAATATCCGATTATGTTTTGAATCCAAATAAAATCAAAAAGGAAATATTGCCTGCCGTGGCAAATCTTGCCTTGTTCACATTAGAGCTGGCTATTTTTGATATTCTTAAGTCGCTTAAGATTTATCCTAAAATTGTTACCGGGCATAGTTTTGGAGAATATGCGGCCATTGTAGCTGCCGGGATAGTATCTTTTGAGGAAATGTTTGAAATTGTTTATTACAGGGATCATTTTTGCCCCTCAACGAATTTTGCGGGTTTTATGATTGCGGTGAACACGGATGCCAAAAAATTAAAAACTATCTTAAATAAAGAAGATTATTATATAAGTAATTTGAACAGTCCCAAACAGACCGCAATTTCAGTTTCTAAAAATGCCGTAGATAATATTTCTAAAATATTGGAGGAGAAAAAAATAAGACATAAAATTTTATACAACATACCTCAGCCTTACCATTCGCCCTATTTAAATGATGTCAAAAAGAGAATGGAGAAGCATTTTCAGCACAAAGAAATTTCTTGCAAGGCGCCGGAGATTCCGATATTTTCATCGGTTTTAAATAAATTAATAGACAAAGATAATTTTCAAAAAAAAGATATAAAAAATATCTTTTTAAATCAAATTATAACCAAGGTTGATTTCATAAGCCAGATTGAGAATATTTACAGTCTAAGATGCTTTAATTTTTTGGAAATCGGCAATAAAAAATTATTTTCAGTTTTTGCCGATGATATATTATCTTCCGCCGGAAAAGAGGTAAAAATTGAATTAGCTTCCGATTTTCTTAAAAAAAACAACGAGGCGATTATCGGGTCTAAAAATCCAATTAATAGTAAATTATTTTCTTTAATAAACAAGGCGATTGGTAAAATTACGGGTTATGAAATTGAAAAAATATCAATTGAAGATAAATTTCAGGAAGATTTAGGCATAGATTCAATTAAAAAGGCGGATATTTTGCTTACTGTGCTTAATGAGGCAAATATTAGACCGGGCGAAGATTTCAACACCTCTGAATTTGTAAGCGTAAAAGATGCCGTCTCCTATCTTGAAAGGGCGGAAAAAGGAATTCCCGCGAAATCCGCCCAACTAGCAAAAGAAACAAATTTTAAAAGATATGTTTTCTCGCCGGTTGAAACGCCCTTGAAAACCTATCCATGGGATGAGGAAGGCAGCGGAAAACTTTTTGCGGTGGATATAGCGGATATTTTGGGAAAAAGTAAAGATGTTTTGGGAAAAATGGCGGCATTGTTTACTAAAAAGAGAGCAGAGAAAGAGCGGCCAAATATAATATTACAAGCCGATGGCGTTGAATTGGATTTTAATAAAATCCAATATATTTTTAGATTTTTTAGAAAGTTAGTAAACACGATAAAAACTGACGATTTTAATTTAATATTGCTTTCTTCGGGAGACCCTACCGGTTCTGGAGCGAGTCCGTATATCCAGTGTATTATGTCGTTTTTAAAATCATTAAAAAAAGAATCGCCCGGGATGTTTGTTAAATCCATTCATTTTAATAAGACTAAAGATGCCAAAACTATTCTTGATATTACTGCGAAAGAAACGCGTGACTTTTCCGCGATTGACGTTTTATATAAAGACGGGAAAAGATTTGTGTTTGAACCTAAAATTATAAAAAATAAGAAACAAGAAAAAGTTGACTTAAATAAAGAATCCGTTATTTTGGCGATTGGCGGAGCGAAAGGCATTACTTTTTTGCTTGTGAAAAAGATTTCTCAAAAATACAGACCGATAATTTATCTTGTCGGAAGAAGCGTGGGGAAAAATAAGCTTGTAAGCGCCAATATCGCGGAATTAAAAAAAGAAAATCATAAAATATATTATAAAACTTTGGATGCTTGCGACGCTATCGCAATGGAAGGATTATTTTCCGAGATAATCAAAAAACACAAGAAAATCGATTTAGTGATTAACGGCGCGGGCACGGTAAAAATCGCATTTTTGAAAGATAAAACCGATGAAGATATAGATTATGAATTTAACAATAAAGTTATCCCGGCTTCAAATATTTTAAACCTTTCGCTTAAATACAAGCTGAAAAGAATAATAAATTTTTCATCCGTGATTTCAAAATATGGAAGCGCCGGGCAAAGCATTTATACCTCGGCAAACGCATTGGTAAGCGGGCTTACCGAAGAAGCCAACTTGGTTTTAAAAAAAATCGGCTCTTCCGCAATTACGGTTCATTTTCCGCCTTGGGACGGAGTGGGAATGACAGGCGACAAAGGAGTACTCCAGAAACTTAAGGAGTATGGAGCTTCTTTGCTTAAGCCCGAAAAGGCAAATGAATTGTTTTTGTTCGATTTAACCGCCTCCAATAGTAAACCCGTTTATTATTTAGACGACTACGACGACCTGTTTTGTAATTTTCCTTTGAATAATTTAAGACAATTTGAGCTTTTAATAGGTCGATTAATAACAGACCCGTTTGCTATTGCGATGCCTAAGCCAGTTTTTAAAAAATACTTTGATTTTTCCAAAGATGTTTATTTGAAAGACCATAAAATAAATGGCGTAAGCTATGTGCCTGCCAGTGTGGGAATAAGCATGTTTCTTTGCTTGGGAAATTTATATTTTAAAAAATTTCCGATTCTTAAGAATATTGTCATACAGAATCCAATAGTTGTAAAAAATGAGCCGGTGGAATGCCTTTTTGAGGCAGAAAATAAAAATAGGTTCCACGGTTTTTCCATAAAATCCAACATAACTCATTTCTATGGCGAGGCGGAGGGCAATAACCGCCAAAAAGCGTTACATTATGATTTAATAAAGCCGGAGAAAGAAATCGTCAAAGAAGATTTTTATTCGGATTTTAATTTAAATGACAGCATATTATTCTATGGGCCGGCATTTCAAACCGTATCCAAAGCGCTTATTGATAAAGGCGGTAATCTTTGTCTTGTTGTGGACAATTCTAAATTGTTTCCGGTGCTTAGGCTTGGAATTTACGACAAATTGATTCAGTGGATTGATGTTTTATTTCAGGCGCTTGTCGCCACAGCGTTGAATCCCGATTTTAAAATAATACCAGTGAGAATTTCCAAGCTTTCTGTTTTTTCCGATACGAAAATTTCCAGCCGTGTTTACGCCATTCCGTCAGCGGTAAAATTTACCGCGAGCGGTCTTGAAGGAAATGCCGCGCTGGTCAATGAAAAAGGAGAAACAATAGTTGAAATGATCGGCGTTTTTATGAAAAAAATCGGCGAACATAAAGGAAGGAGAGGGGGGCTAACAATAAAAGAATACAAAAATGAATAAATGGGACATAAAAAAACAAAGAGCGCTGGCGCGTTCATTGGTTTATGAATTAACCGGGAAAAAAATCAGGCATTCAAAAACCGGCCGGCCGCTTGTAGGCCGATCAATGGACATATCTATTTCCCACAAGAATGACTTGGCGGGTGTGGGAATAGTTCCGCTGCCTTATAGAATTGGAATCGACATTGAGCATCTTAAAGTTGATTTGAATAATCGGCTTTTTATTGGGCCAGTGATAACCAATAAGGAGGTCGTTTTTTTGAAGAAATTATGTTCCGACAACAATCTTTCGATTTCTTCGGGAATAGCTGTTTTTTGGTCTATTAAAGAATCTTTTTTCAAATGCCTTGATTATGATTTGAAGCCCGGGAAAATAAGCATTTTAAACATCTCAAAAAGCGGGGCGATTCGGATTTGCCTTTCTGAAGAAATAAAAAATTTAATGGCGAGGAGACGACTGGCTTTTGTTTCTTCAAAAGTGGTTTTTGCGGATGGTTATTCTTATTCCGAAACAATAATGAAAGAGCGTTTTTTCTCAGGCCGTCCTTGCCTCTTTAATATAAAGTTTATATAATATTATTGGATATTTAAAGGGTCGGCATTATCCGCTTATTATAAATTTTAGATAAAAATAAAATATGAAAAAAAGATTTAATTCTTGGGGCTATTTGGGATTTGCAGGAATATTAGGGTTTTGGGGATTTTTAAATCCCAGTCTGTTCGGTTTCTTTTTTCTGTTTTTTCTGTTTTTTTTAGGCCTTCTTCCTATAAAATCTAATTCTGAGGATAAAAATATCTAAACCTGCTTTGCGGTCATAACGGGATATTTCCGTGTTTTTTTGCGACTCTCGGCTCTCTTTTTTCTAATAATACTTCTAAAATTTTAATTAAAATTTGTCTTGTTTGGTCAGGCTCAATAATAAAATCTATTCTCCCGTACTTTGCCGCCTCTGTAGCAGATTGTCTTTCTTCAATCTCTAAAATTTTTTCTTTCTCAATTTCCGGTTCTTTTTCAATTTCCTTTTTAAAAATTATTTTTACTGCCTGTTCAGCCCCCATCACTCCAATTTTGGCCGAAGGCCAAGCCAAAACCTTATCAAAACCCAAATATCTTGAGGCCAAAGCAATATAAGCCCCGCCAAAAGCCTTTCTTAAGATCAAAGAAATTTTTGGAACAGAGGCCTCGGCAAAAGCAAATAATATTTTGGCTCCGTGTCTTATTATCCCTCCCCACTCTTGATCTTTTCCCGGTAAATATCCCGGGCAGTCGACAAGATTTATTATTGGAATATTAAAACAATCTGCGAATCTAACAAACCTTGAAATTTTGTCTGAGGAATTAATGTCTAAAACCCCAGCCAAAATTTTTGGTTGGTTGGCGACGATACTTACGACATAACCTGACAATCTGGCAAAACCGCATATTGCATTTTGAGCAAAATTTGCCTGAACCTCAAAAAATGAATTTTTGTCAAAAATTTCTTGAATTATTTCTTTCATATCATAGACTTTTTGTTGTTTCCTTGGAATGATTTCCAATAATTTTGGGTTTTCCTCGCTCTCAAAAAATTCAGCCCAATCTCCTTTTTTAAAAGGAGGATTTTCAAGATTGTTTTGGGGTAAATAAGACAAAAGTTTTTTTACCGCCAAAAAGCATTCCTCTTCGGTTTTGAAAGAAAAATGGGAACAGCCCGAAATTTGAGAATGAATTTTTGACCCTCCCAAATCCTCAAAAGAAACCTCTTCTCCAGTGATTTTTTTTATCACTTCAGGGCCAGTAATGAACATAAAAGAAATTTTATCGACCATAAAAATAAAATCTGAAAGACCCGGGGCATAACAAGCGCCTCCAGCAGAAGGTCCAACTATAATTGAAATTTGGGGAATAACTCCCGAGGCCAAAATTTCCTCTCTGAAAATTTCTCCGTAGCCATCCAAGGCAAAAATTCCTTCCTGAATCCTTGCCCCTCCAGAATCATAAATTCCCACGATCGGACACATAGTTTTCTTTGCTAGGCCATAAACCTTGACGATTTTTTTTCCGTGCGCCTCTCCCAAAGTCCCCCCAATCTTTGAAAAATCTTGAGAAAAAACAAAAATCCCCTTACCATTTATTTTCCCAAAACCTGTAATAACCGCATCCCCGGGAATTTTTTTCCCTTTCATTCCCAATTCTTCAAAACGGCTTTCAACAAGGGGATCTAATTCGACAAAACTTCCATAATCTAATAAAAGATTAATTCTCTCTCTAGCTGTTAATTTCCCTTTTTGGCGCTGTTTTTCAATTTCTTCTTCAAACATAATTTTGACTAATTTCTCTTAAAGCTTTCTTTAAATCTCCGATTATCCTCTTTAAAAATTTTTTATTGTCGACCTCTTTTTTAAATTTCAAGAGAAGTGAAGTTGCCCTTTCTTTTAAATTTGCCGGGAAATTTTTGATGTTTGTGTTGAGGCCGATTCCCAAAACAGAAATTTTTTTCCTGCCGCAAATTACATTTTGGGTTAAAATTCCAGCAATCTTTTTCCCCCTCAAATAAACATCGTTTGGAAATTTAATAAAAGGTTTTTCTCCAAACTCTTCAAAAATTATTTTCGAAATTAAAAAGGCGGCCAAATTTGTCAAAATTTCTAAATCCTCAATCTTTTTCTCCGGCAAAATTATTGAAAAATAGAGTCCGCCTTTTGGAGAATACCAAAAATCGCTTTTTCTCCCAATTCCAAACTCTTGCTCTTTTGCCAAAACTACCGTCCACTCCTTCTCTCCTTTTTCTGCCAATTGCAGCGCCTTTTTTTGAGTAGAATCAATTTTTTTAAGTTCCAAAATTTTCATTCTAAAAAATTATTAAAACATCATCTTTTTTTACACTTTGATCTTTTTTCGCCAAAATTTTTTTTACTTTTCCTTCTCTATCCGCTAAAATTTCATTTTCCATTTTCATTGCCAAAAGCAAAACAAGCTTTTGACCTTCTTTGACAAAATCTCCCTCTTTAACAAAAACTTCAACAATCTGACCTGAAATCGGGGCTAAAACTGAAATTTCTTTTTTTCCTGGGATAAAAACTTTGCAAATTTCCGGAATTTTAATTTTTTCTAAAATTCCGCTTCTCTCAATAAAATCATTAGTGAAGCTACCTTCCAAAAATTCTTTGTCTTCAAGTAGTGTTTTTAAAAAAGGAATGTTTGTTTTTATCCCTTCAATTACTGTTTTGTCTAAGGCTTTCTTCAGCCTTGAGACTGCTTCCTCTCTGTCCTTTCCGTAACTTATCGCCTTTGCCAAAAGGGAATCAAAGTAAGGAAAAATTTCTTGGCCATCGCGTAAAAAGGTATGAAAAAAAATACCATCTCCTTTAGGGGGTAAAAATCTCTTTACTTTTCCATTAGAAGGTTTAAAATTTGAAAAAGGATCTTCGGCGTTTATCCTTGCTTCTATCGCCCAGCCTTGGAATTTAACCTCATCTTGAGAAAATTTTAATTTTTCTCCTTGAGAAATTCTTATTTGATGCTCAACCAGATCAATTCCAGAAATGGCTTCGGTTACTATATGCTCAACCTGGATTCTTGGATTAATTTCCATGAAATAGAAATTTTTGTTTTTGTCTAATAAAAACTCAACCGTCCCTATAGTTTTATACCTTAACGCCTTTGCCAATTTTAAGGCCATTTTTCCCATCTTCTCTCTTAGTTCTTGGTCTATGCTCGGCGATGGAGCCTCTTCTAAAATTTTTTGAAATCGCCTTTGGATTGAGCACTCCCTTTCCCCGAGATGAATAAAATTTTTCCCGTCGCCAACAATCTGAAATTCAATATGTTTTACTCCTGGTAAATATTTTTCAAGAAAAAATTCGGTGTCAGCAAAGATTTTTGACATTTGTTTCCTTGCTCTCAGAAGCAAAGCAAAAATTTCTCCGGTCGTAATTTGCTCGCCTATTACTTTAATTCCAATCCCTCCCCCTCCCTTTCTCGCCTTCAATACCAAGGGATAACCAATTTTGAAAGCCCACTTTTTAAAATCTGTGGGTGAGTTTATAGGTTTGTTTGACATCGGCAGAATCGGAATTTGAAGCTTTTTTGCCAATTTTTTCGCCGCGATTTTATCTTCCGATTTTTTTAAAATCGAATAATGGGGTCCGATGAATTTTATTTTATTCTTTTCGCAAATTTTAGCAAAGAGCCAATTCTCGGCCAAAAAACCATAGCCGGGATGAATGGCGTCAACTTTTGCCTTCTTGGCAATTTCCAAAATTCTTTTAATATCCAAGTATCCCTGAACTCCTTCTTTTTCTAAAAAATAGTATTCGTCTGCTAAAGAAGTTTCCAAAAAATTTGGCTCTTGCCCCTTCTCCGGGCACAAAGCCACGCTTTCAATTCCCATTTTCTTACAGGTCCTAATAATTCTCAAAGCAATCTCTCCTCTATTTGCAATTAAAATCTTTTTGATCATAAAAATACTTTTGGATATAATTTAATCTAATGATAGCACATTTAACTGAATAATAAAAAATAAATCCCGTCTTCCTTGCCCTTTTTATTATCCAAAGTTATCCACAGTTTTGCTATTGCTTTTATTTATTTAGAGCAATACAATTTAAATAAGATGAATAGACTCTATTATAGATTCCTTAGTTTGATTTTAATAATTGCTGTGATTTTCCTTTCCGTCCCTCAACAAGCTCAAGCTGCGCCTGTGGTTAATGTTGTTGCAGATGTGTTGGAAGATATAGTAGATGTAGTAGACACAGTGATAAATACTGTGGTAAATTTTCATCTAGCAATAGCTGAAATTGCAATAGGAGGTATATTAGGCGTTGATTTTTTGAGCAGAGACGGCAATTGTCGTTTAGAGAATTTATCTGGCGCTGTTTTACATACGTACGACGACGAATGCGAAGAGGGAGGAGGAGGCGGTGGAGGAGGAGCGTCCGGTTCCCCGACTTTAAACAGTCAGACAGCGACTCCGATTAAACAAAACGACAGTTGTATTGTTGGCTTCACTCTTTCATACAGCGTAACAGACGCTTATCAATACGCTATTTATCGAGACGGCAATTTAATCACTCAAGCAACCCTTAGCAGTACTGTTCAACCTTCGCCTTTCAATTCAAGTTTCTCTTATGATGACATTAATTTAGCGCCGGCCACCACTTATATTTATAAATTAGTTCTAGTCAGTAAAGACGGCCAACAATTCAATTATCCGGAAATGAACCCTTACACCGAATGCTCTCCGCATATCGTGTTTAACGGGCCTAATATCATAGAATATCCAAATCCCATCACTTTAAGCTGGATAGCCGAGAATGTTACTTCTCTTATCGCTTCCGGCGACTGGTCCGGTTCCAAAGAAATGGGCACCTATCCTTACAAATCAGAATCTCTTTCCAAGCCCCGAGGAACCTATACATTTATTCTTAGCGGTACCGGTCCCAGCGGTTCCGCTTCCAAGCAAGTTACCGTTCAAGTCATTAAAATCCCTCGCTGTACTTTTGCCGCCGACCCGACTTCCATTATTTTGCCCCAAACTTCCGTTCTGTCTTGGTCTTGCAGTTATGCCGATACTTGTTCAATTGATCAAGGAGTTGGTTCGGTTAATTCGATTTCCGGTTCTGAAGAAGTCCGGCCTTCGGCAACAACGACTTATACTTTGGCCTGCGATGGTTTGGACGGAGAAAGAACTTGGCAATCAACCGTAAATGTCGGATTTACGCCGATATTAAGAGAGGTTGCGCCTTAGTGATTAATGATTTATATTGAAAATATGCCAACGATTACTATTCCTAAAAATCTGATAAAAAATGACGATTTGGTGATTTTGCCTCGTAAAGAATACGAGAGGCTTTTAATTGCAAGATTAATACCAGAATTCCAACCCACAACAGCGGAAAAAAAAGATCTTGCAAGAGCTAGAAAAAATAGAGCTCAAGGCAGTTTTTTAACCTTTAATGAACTTAAACACAAGCTGGGTTTTACAAGTTGACCCCGTCGTCTATAAATTTCTCAAGAAAATACTTCGCAAAGATGCCGAACGTGTTTTAATTGCAATTAATAATCTACCGAATGATCCATTTTACGGCGATATTCAAAGAATGGAAGGCGAGAAAGATGTATGGCGAAGGCGGATAGGCGCTTATCGTATCCGTTACGAATTGATTACGGAAGAGAAAGTTATTCATATTTTTCGGGTTGAAAGACGGACATCAAAAACTTATTAATTTTATTTACTATAATATATGCCTCTTATGAAATTTTAGGCGCCAGCGTTCTGGTCAATCTTTTAGGCTCTCCGATTT
>ERZ1292625.3405-Hain-H41-01um-R1-3405-length-13015-cov-9_pt1 | contig 13015 bp, 9 predicted proteins | sample MGYA00564400_ERZ1292625 | MGnify/ENA primary metagenome ERZ1292625 (study PRJEB36523, sample SAMEA6512639) | groundwater metagenome | collected 2019-01-08 | study: AquaDiva: Metagenomics assemblies of 32 groundwater samples
TTGCGAATTTTGCGGATTGGGATTGGATTGAATTCTAAACTCATTATTATCCCAGGAAACGCGCTCAATGCTCTGGCCTTCTTCAATATCATTTGGATAAGAAATGCTTTCAATTTCATTTCCATCGGCGTCAGATAAATAAATTGTTGCCGCGCTGTTAGGCAAAGAAGCAGAACGAACAGCATCAGACGAAACGACGCCGCTATAATTGTTCAACCCAATCAAAAAGAATCTCTTGCTTTTAATTACGGTATTATCGCTTTGCTTTGAGCCGAATTTTATAAGCGATGAAACCGACCCCGAACCGCTGACTAAAGCTTTTAATGACCAGTTTTTAATATCTTTGTCCGAGTTTGTCGGATTATATAATTCAATAAACTCCTTGCCTTTGTCTCTACCTTGAGCGTTAAAAAGAATTTCGCTAATTAAAACATGGTTGATTGTGGGAATTGTTGATGTTGGTAACGGCGCTGACGCGGGTGGCGGCTCTGTTATTAGCGGCTCAGTGGTTGTTGTTGCCGCTTGAATTGTCTGTTCTAATTGCGTTTGCGCCTGCGTTGTCTCTATTATTTGAGTTGTTGACGCTTGAATTGCTAAGGTTGTTGTCGGTATCAATGTTAATATTGGTGTTGGTAGCGGTATTAATGTTGGATTTTGATTTTGGTTGATTGGCGCGCTATTTGCGAATAACTGAATTGGTGTTTTTCTCGCTGTTTGTTTTTTGGATTGTTCTTTTTGTTTAGGCGAAGAGGATTCTGACTTATCGCTTTCCGGCGAAAGAACAACTTCACCAACATACTGAAAATCATCGTTGGAAACGCCGCTTATTTTGCCGAAAAGATTATCGCCGCCGTTAAATTCCGAAAAACCGAAATAAATTCCTCCAATGATAAAAACTATAATTATTGAAAATAAACCGATAAATTTCATAATTAATGACTCTGCGGCTTTTTATTTAAATGTTCGTAAATACTCAACACCGCTTTAATGGCGTCGCCTATCGCTACATTGATTTGATTGTATAAAACATCAGTCACGTCGCCGGCTGACCAAACACCTTCGCAAGAAGTCGCCTGCGTCTTATGATTGACAACTATTTTTCCTTTGTCGTCTATATCAACCAATCCTTCGGCCATGGCGCTATTTGACTGATAGCCGATGGAAACAAAAACTCCTTCTGCTTTTATTTCTTTAATTTCACCGCTGTTTCTATCTTGATATTTAATGCTGGAAACGAATTTATCGCCTAAAATTTCTTTAACTTCAGCCATTTTTATGATTTCAACCTTTCCGGATTTCTCGGCTTTTTCAATATAAACCGGATCAGCCCTCAAAGTATCGCTATATTCCAAAACATATATTTTTGAAGCGTAAGAAAGCAAATCCAAAACCGCGTAAAATCCGGAATTGCCTCCGCCGACAACAACCGTTGTTTTATTTTTCATCAACGGCGCGTCGCAAATTGAACAATAAAAAACGCCTTTGCCTTCAAATTTTTTCTCACCCGGCGCGTTGAGCCGGCGCGGGCTTGAACCAACGGCAATCAAAACCGTTTTTGTTTGATAAGATTTGTCTTTATCGGTGAAAACCGCGAAAACATCTTTTTCTTTTTCTATTTTCGCGACTTTTGGGCCTTCTTCAATTTCAATGCCGCTGTGCGCTCTCAAATGCTCTTCAAAAATCTGTTTCAACTGAACTCCGCTAAGAGATTTGAATCCGATAAAATTGTTTATTTCCGAAGCAATAACCGGCTGGCCGCCGATACTCTCGGCAATTAAAAGCGTTTTAAGTTTTTTTCTGGCCGCGTAAATTCCCGCGGCAATGCCGGCAGGACCGCCGCCAATTATAATTAAATCGTACATAATTTATTTTCCCAATGCTTTGTCAATTTCCGAACGATTGAATCCGACAATAATCGCGCCATTGATATCAATCACCGGCACGCCCATCTGATGCGACTTATTAATCATTTCCTCGCGCGCTTTTTCATCAACGGAAACATTGGCTTCTTCGTATTGAACGCCCTTTTCCTGAAAATAATTTTTCGCCATTACGCAATAAGGGCAAGTTTGAGTGGTGTAAATTTTAATCATTTTGTTTATTTATATATTATTATACAATTATACATAAATAATCCAGCCGTCTTTTTTAAGGCGGCTGGATATTTTAAAAATCTTTTATTGAGGCGTTGCCGAGGAAGAAGAATCGCCGCTGTTGCCGCCGAACAGCGACCACAAAGCGAGAATAACGACCAAAACTCCGGAAATCACATTGCTCCACATTGCCGAGCTAAGGCCGGAAAACGCGAGAACAAAAGGCGACAACAAAATCCAAAGCCCTAAAACTAAAACAACCCAATTAATCAATTTCATAGATATTTTTGAATTATATTCTTCGCGACCTTTAGATCTTTTTTATCATTATAGCAAAAAAATAAAAAACAAGAAATAGCTGTGGATAGTTGTGAATAGCTTATTAAAATGATAATATAAAACAGCATGAATCAATGCTTATCTCTAAATTAAAACCTCTTTTGGCGGCTTTCGGCGATATTATTATCCTTTATAGCGCCCTTGTTTTAACGCTTATGATTCGTTATGGACTAGCCGGCTACGGCGAATCTTTTAGCGTTCATTTAAATCCGTTTTCCATAATTTTCATTATCTGGCTCCTGGTTTTCTATCTTTCAGATTTATATTCAAACAAATTTTTTAAATTCAACTTGGCCGCGGCCCGAGCTCTTTTTATCGCCGTTATCGTCAATCTTGTTCTTTCCATTGTCGCTTTTTACGCTTTTGAAGCGTTCTTCCAACTGACGCCGAAAACCAATCTTTTGATTTTCGGAATAATTTTCGGAATTTTTGACTGTTTGTGGCGATTGTTTTTAAGCCGGCTTTTCATTTCCAGCGGCTGGCGCAAACAAATTTTGATTATAGGAGATTCGCCGAATATCAGTTTTGCCGCCGATTATCTCAAAAACAATCCGCAAACCGGCTATCATCTCAATCTTTGGCTCAAAGAAAATTTAAGCGAAGAAAAATTTTCCGATTTGGTTGATTCCATCATTAAAAATAAAATTGAATTGGTGATTGCCGACACTCACATCAAAAAAGATTCAACGAGCGCCAAATTGATTTACAAACTTCTGCCGTTGGAAATCCAAATTATGGACCTTGCCGATTTCTATGAATTGATTTTTCAAAAAGTGCCGTTGGAAGAATTGGAAGAAAGCTGGTTTATAGAAAGCATCACGACTAGCCGCCATTTTTACGACGCCTTCAAAAGAGTCGCTGACGCGATTTTAGCCATAATATTGATTATCGTTTTTTCGCCGATTATTTTTTTAGCGGCTTTGCTGATTAAAACAACTTCAGCCGGCCCGTTCATTTTTAAACAGGAAAGAACCGGAAAAAATAATAAGCCGTTTATCCTTTATAAATTCCGGACAATGAAAAACAGCCAAAAAGGCCCGCTTTGGACAAAAGAAAACGATGAACGGCTGACGGCTGTCGGTAAAATTTTGCGTTATAGCCATCTGGACGAATTGCCCCAACTTTACAATATTTTAAAAGGCGACATTTCTTTTATCGGGCCGCGTCCGGAACGTTCGGAACTCGCCAAACTCTACCAAAAACTTCCTTTTTATGAAATGCGCCATATTATCAAGCCGGGCCTTACCGGCTGGGCGCAAGTCAATTACAAGCCCAGCGCCTCTCTGGAAGAGGCCTATGAAAAATTCCAATATGATATCTATTACATTAAAAACCGCTCGCTGTTTCTGGATTTTTTGATTATTTTAAAAACCATTAAATATATTTTTTTATCCCACCAATAAAATGCTATTACGGTTAAAAGAACTGCTTTTCACAAACAGAAGCGCTCGTCAAACTATCGCTAAAAATGTTTTTTGGCTAAGCATGTCGCAAGTTGGCAGTCGGATTTTTCGAGCTGCCATTCTCATTTACGCGGCCCGCGTTTTAGGCGCGGCGGAATACGGTATTTTTTCCTATGTTCTTGGATTAGCCGCTTTTTTCACTGTTTTCGCGGACATCGGCGTCAGCTCCTTAATGACCAGAGACATTGCCGCTCATCCGGAAAAAAGAAAAGAATATTTTTCTTCCAGTTTTTTAATAAAAATATTTCTGCTTTTATTTACTATTTTATTAGTCATTTTTATCGCTCCTTATTTCACTAATATTGAAAAAGTAAAATTACTTATTCCTCTTGTAGCTTTCTTGGTCATTTTTGACGGCATTAGAGATTTTTCCATTGCTTATTGGCGAGGCCGAGAAAAAATGGAATTTGAAGCTATAACGACAATGATAATGAATATAACGATTATGGTTGCCGGATTTATAATTTTAAGCGCTTCCCCAACATCAAAATCGCTTCTTTTTTCTTATATGGCGAGTGTTGGGCTCGCAACTTTTTTGACGATTTTTCTTCTTTGGAAACGATTTTCAAAAATATTTCTTTATTTTGACAAAAAAATAATTCGCGAAATACTCAACAACTGCTGGCCAATCGCTTTTTCCGGAATGATTGGCACATTTATGCTCAATACAGATATTGTAATGTTGGGCTGGTGGCGAACTGCCGAAGAAATCGGTTATTACTCGGCTGACCAGCGAATTATCGGCGTTCTTTATACCCTGCCGGCTATTATAGCCAGCAGTATTTTCCCGGCTGTTTCAAAATTGATTAAACAAAACGAAAAAGAAAAAACAAAAACGCTGAATGAAAAATCCATTGCCGCCATTTTTTCCATCGCCATTCCATTGGTAATCGGCGGCGTTATTTTAGCCCGACCGCTGATAGAATTATTTTTTGGACAAGAATATATTCCGGCAATCGCCGCTTTTAAAATTTTAATTTTTACGACGCTTCTGACATTCTCGGGCGCCATAATTTCTAATCTCATAATGGCGCATAATCAGCAAAAAAGATTTTTTAAATATGTAATTTCTGGAGCTGCGGGAAATGTCATTTTTAACGCTCTTCTTATACCTTCTTACGGCATTAACGGCGCCGCCATTGCCACTCTTTTAAGCCAAAGCATTTATTACGGCTTAAGCTGGCGCCATGTTAAAAAAATAGACAATTTTTTCACATTAAAACATTTGAAAAAAATAATCGTCAGCGCTCTTATTATGGGATTTTTCAGTTTTCTGCTGAATAAATTCGGACTAAATGTAATAATAAATATAATTATTTCATCCGGAATTTATTTTGGCATTTTATATCTATTAAAAGAAAGCATTATTTTGGAAATTAAATCTTTAATTAAAAGCGTTTAATCGTTTATGTGCGGCATTGCCGGCGTTTATAATTTTAAAAATTCAAAAACAACTGGCGAAAAAACCGTTGTTAAAATGCGGGATACTTTGGTTCACCGCGGACCGGACAGCGCCGGCGCTTATATTTCGCCGGACAAAAAAGTCGGCTTGGGGCACCGCCGGTTGGCTATCATAGACCTTTCGCCCACTGGCCATCAGCCAATGACAAACGAAGATAAAACCGTCTGGCTTACTTATAACGGCGAGATTTACAATTTTCAAGAACTTAAGCGGGAACTTGAAAAAAACGGCCACATTTTCCGCTCTAAAAGCGACACAGAAGTCATTATCCACGCTTACGAAGAATACGGCTTTGACTGCGTCAAAAAATTCAACGGCATGTTCGCCTTCGCGCTTTGGGATGAGAAGAAAAAAATATTATTTGCCGCTAGAGACCATCTCGGCATCAAGCCGTTTTATTATGCCGTTCAAAACGGAACTTTTTATTTCGGCTCGGAAATAAAAGCCATTTTGGCGCACCCTGATTTCAAAAAAGAGCTTGAAGAAAATAATGTTTCGCATTATTTGACGTTTTCTTGCATGCCTTCTCCTCACACTCTTTTCAAAGACGTCAAAAAACTTCCTCCGGCCAATCTGCTAACGATAGTCAATGAAAAAATAGAAGAAAAAGAATATTGGAATCCGACTAATGCCGCGAAACAAGAAAAAAGCGAGGAATTTTATATCGATGAGATTAAAAAAATATTGCGCGATTCCATCAAGTCGCAAATGGTTTCCGACGTGCCTTTCGGATGTTTTCTTTCCGGCGGAATTGATTCCTCAACAAACGCGGCCTTGATGAGCGAGGCCTTGGGCAAACCAGTTGAAACATTCTCCGTTGGCTCAAAAGATTTTCAAAAATATAACGAGTTTCAATATTCGCGGCAAATGGCGGATTTTTTAAAAACCAAACCGCGCGAGCTTTTGACCGACGACGGCCATCTTCTGGAATTTTTAAACCAATACGCCTATTACGCCGATGACCCTAACGGCGACCAGGTCTGCGTCCCGCTTTTCTGGCTTTCCGAATTTACGAGAAAAAACGGAGTGATTGTCATTCAAATCGGAGAAGGTTCGGATGAAATTTTCAGCGGCTACGACACCTATCTTAAAGCCGCCAATCTTCATCAATACGGCTGGCAATGGCTGGAAAAACTTCCCGATTTTTCAAAAAAAATATTATTTGATTCTTCCCGCTTCTTAAAACATCCGCGTTTTGATTTTTACAAAGAATATCTTTCGCGCCTTAAAAACAATCAAGAGCCGTTTTGGGGAAATGCCATTGCTTTCGGCGATTATCAAAAAGAAAAATTATTGACATCGCAATTCAAAAATAAACTTTCCCGAACAAGTTATTCAATTATTGAAAATTATTACGATGAAATAAAAGAATTTGACGGTGAGGCCGATTTTCTCAAGCGCCTTACTTATTTGGAAATAAAACACCGCTTGCCGGAATTGCTGTTAATGAGAGCGGATAAAATGACGATGGCGCATTCCATTGAGGCCAGAGTTCCTTTCCTTGATAAAAGATTGGTAGAACTCGCCTTCCAAATTCCGACTAAAATAAAAACAAAAAATAACGTTCCTAAATATATTTTAAAAAAATCGGTTGAGGGAATAATCCCCGATGAAATCATCTGGCGGAAAAAACAGGGATTCGCCACTTCCATGAGCGAATGGCTGAAGCCGAAGTCGGCAACATCAAAACAATTAATAAATACAATATTAAACTCAAAACTGAAAGAAAGGAATCTATTGAATTACGATTATGTCCAAAAACTTATTTACAGCCACCAATATCAAAATACGGAAAACAATTTCCGCATCTGGAATTTGATTACCTTATCGCTTTGGCACGATTATTGGTTTAAGTAATCTTAGATACTGCTCCGCTAATTTTTCGGCGGAAAAATTATTTTTGGCGAATTGATAGCCGTTTTCTCCCATTCCTTTTGCTTCCGGACATCTGGAATGAAATTCCAACAGCGCGTTTTCCAGCGCTTCCGCGTCCCCCGGCTTGATGCAAAAACCGCATTTTGCTTCGCCGCAAACTAAATCCGCGCTTACGCCTTCCATTGCCAAAATCACCGGCTTTTTAGCCGCCATATAATCAAAAATCTTTGTGGCATAAACGTATTTCAAGAGCTTCATTGAACTTAAAGGCGCGACACCGACATCGGCAGCCGCAATATAATCAAAAACCTTGTTTTTCGCCATTGCCGGCAAAAATCTGACATTTTTTATATTTTCTTTTTTGACTCTTTCAACCAAAGCCGGCTTTTGCCTGCCGTCGCCGATTAAAACGAATAAAATGTCTTTTTTGTTTTGTAAATTCTTGGCGGCTTCAATCAGGGGATTAAAATCATAAACAAAACTGTGGGCGCCGGCGTATAAAATAACGAATTTGTCCTGCCAGCCAAATTCTTTTTTTAACTGGCCGGCGCTTTTTAATTTCAAATCAAAAATAGCCGGATTAGGAATAACGCCGATTTTTTCTTCGGAAATATTTTTCTCTTTCATTAAAAATTCTTTGAATCCCGGAGAATTCACGACGATAAAATCAGCGCGGCCATAAAGAAATTTCTCAATTGCGTAGCTAATTTTAATGAGCAACGGATTTTTGACATAACCGAGCTCAATCACTTCGTCGGGCCACAAATCGCGAAGCTCCAAAACAAATTTAGTTCTTTTAAAAACACTTATTAAATAAGCGACAAAACCCAAAAATAGCGGCGGAGAAGAAATAATGATTATATCCGGCCGCGATAAAAATAAACCGGCCCAAAAAGAAAAGAATAAGAAAGAAAAATAAGAAAAAATCCGGCCGATAAAAGTCCTGTATCCCAAGGCCGAATCAAAAACTCTTAAAACAGAAATTCCTCCGTCTTTTTCTCTGGCAAAAAACTTGCCTTTATGTTCTTCTTTCTTTTTGCCGGTTTGATAATTAATCATTCCGGCAATAATTTTCGTTCCAACGCCATCTCCTTGCCAATATTTTGCGAAAAGATTAAACCGGCTGATTCCCGGTTCATTAAGACGAGTGTAAAATTGATGAAAAATTAAAATTTTCATTTGCCGCAAAATTGTTTAAAAATAAAATAATTTGAAAATTACTTTATAAATTAAAGCGAAATTTTTGAATAGAAAATTATTTCCGTAAGATTCCCATTTTTTGTGATAAATTTCAAAAACCGGCTCTTTTGTTAAAATATGCGTTACTTTCAACTGAACAATGTGAAGATTATGATAAAAATGGCTGGCAATCATTTTTAAAGTTTGCTCGGATAAATCATAAAGCGACCAAAAGCCGATATCGTATTTCCCTAAATTTTCTTTTAGAGTTTTAACGCAGACATTAAAAAGATTTTTCGCTTTTTCATCGTTGGTCAGCAAATAATAATCCCAAACGCCCCATAAAGCCCATAAAAATCCGTTCAAGATATGCGTCGTCGGCTCAACCAAATATTCTTCCAGCCAAACATCGCCTTTTTCATCGATATGTTTTACGCCGCCTTCTTTAATTCCCAAATTCAGCGACAAAAAAGCTTTTTGACTGGCTTCAAAATATTTTTTATCTTTTGTCTCTTGATAAATCCTCGCCAACAATGAAATGCCCGCGCCCTGCGAATGCGCCGAAAACCAGCCGGCTTCAAGATATTTTTTATAATGCCAGCGGAATTTATGCTTCCAAACTGGAATGCCAAAATCATTATTTTCCAAATTTTGAACCAGCCAATCGGCCTGAATTTTAGCAATATCCAAATGCTCTTTTTCAGCGGTCTTCAAATAGAGATTGTAATGGCCCAATCCGTATTGCGCCACAGCCAAAGGATTGTACTGCCGGCCAATATCAAAATAATAATCAAATAAAATCACGCCGTTTTTATCTTTAGGCCCGGCGTAATTAGCTTTATCGCGAAAAGTCATATAATAAACGCCGAGTTTATCAAAAATAATGCTTTCGCTGACAGCCGGTTTTTCATGCCAAAAAATCAGATAACTCGGCGTTTTGGAGAAATAAACTTTAAAAATTCTTCGCCAATAATTAAGTCTATCTTTCATTTAATTTTCAAACTCAACGATTTTTTTATTTTTCAAAGATTCGGCAACTTTAAAAATAGTCAAATGAACGTCGTTTATTTCCTGAAGAGTAAAAGGCGACGGCTTGTTATTTTTGACAGCGTCGATAAAAACCTCCAATTCCCGGGTATAGCCCTTATCTTGATGCCATAAAGACAAATTTTTAACTTTGGTTGATTCAAATAATTTCGCGTTCTTAAAATTATCAATCACCATTGCTTTACCGTTGCCGTAAATTTCAATGTATTCCTTCGGCAAGCGGAAACTGCCCAAAGCGCTGTAAAAAATCACTCCCAAAGAATTATTTTCATATTCAATATTAACCGCGATATTTTCGTCGTGGCTCACTTGACCGCCAACCGGAATAACGCTCGTATAAATTCTTTTCGGTTTTGAACCGATTAAATGCTGAAAAGCGTCGATGAAATGACAATCTTCCCCGATAATCCGGCCGCCTTCTTTCAACTCATAACTCCAATGGTCTTTTTCCGAAAAAGGATAGCTGACGCGATACATTATCATCATCGGGCCGGCGGAGCCGAATTCTTCTTTGGCTTTTATAAAATGTTCAGAAAAGCGGCGATTAAAACCGACAAAAAGCCGGCCTTTTGATTTTTTTGCCGCTTCCATTACTTCTTTCAGCTCCGCTTCATTTAAGGCAATGGGTTTTTCCGCATAAATATTTTTATTAGCCGCAAGAGCTTCTTTAACTATTTTAGCATGCGAGCTGTGGCGCGTAGCGCAAATAATTAAATCAATGTTTTTATCGCCAATCAATTTACGATAATCATTGGTAACATATTCAGCGCGCCATTTTTCCGCAATTTCCTTGGCTTTTTGGCCGGTTGAATTACAAACTGCGTATAGCCGAATGTCTTTATCTTTATCTTTCACCTCTTTAAGATGAGGAAGAATCGTTGAAAGAGTGAAAGAGCCGAGCCCGATAATGCCGATATTAACCGTCTTCTTTAAAATCTCTGGTTTTAATACCGCTGGCTGTTCAATTTTGATAAAATCCGTTCTTTTTATTTCTTTGGGATAAGAAAGAAGAATGCCGTATATCAGGCCTTTCGGTTTGGAAACCATTTCATAAGCTTTTTCGGCTTTTTCAATCGGAAAAGTTCCACTGATTAAATTATTAACGCTAAGCCGCTTGTCGCTGATTAATCTCAAAAATTCCTCCATATTGCGTTTTTCAGTCCAGCGCGCGTAACCAAAAGGATAATCCTGCCCTCCTTCTTCGTAAATCGGGTCGTATCTGCCCGGGCCGTAAGAACAGGACGCGCGGTAATCAAGCTCTTTTTTATAAAAATCCCGCCAAGGGATATTGGTCAAAATATTGCCGATTTGGACAATCCGTCCTTTATCCCGGCAAATATCCACTGCTAATTTTAACGGCGCATCGTCTTTGCTCGCCGCGTAAATTAAAACCGCGTCAACTCCGCGGCCGTCAGTGAATTTTTCAACCTTATTTTTATAATCGCCTTTTCCCAAAATCACGCCGCAATCAACGCCGTTTTTTTCGGCAAAATCAATTTTTTGCGAATCAATATCAAAAACAATTGCCGGATGGCCGTACGCTTTAAGTATCCGGCTGGCCAACTGCCCCAAAAGCCCAGCGCCGATTATCGCCACTTTTTCGCCGGCTGAAAGCTCGGCTCGCCTGACACCCTGCATGGCAATAGCTCCCAAAGTAACAAAAGCCGCTTCTTCGTCGCTAACGTTTTTGGGAATCTTGACGCACAAATTTTTCGGCGCAAAAATAATTTCCGCGTGCGAAGCGTAATTTTGTCCCGCTACGGCGACACGGTCGCCGGCTTTAAATTCTTCAACTCCTTTGCCGACTTCAATCGTTTTCCCGCTCGCGCTGTATCCTAAAGCGATATCGCTTTCCAATTTTGATTTCGCCACTTGCCAAGCCGCCATAATGCCTTTAGTTTTGGCAAGCATAAAAAATTTCTGGACGTAATCGGGCCGTTCTTTTGCTTTTTGCAGCAATCCTTTTTTGGAAAGTTCGATGATGCCCCGCTCGGTTCCAGGGCTAATCAAGGAAAAATGGGTTTTAACCAAAACCCCAGCGGCTTTTAAAGCCGGTGATATTATTTCTTCTATTTTAGTTTTCCCGCTTTTGGGATTTTGAAAAACTTGCTTCATATATTTATTAAGATTTACAAATTATAAATTTAATATAAATTCAATATTTTTGCAATTCTTTGTAAATTATTTTTTACCGGTTATAACTTTAAAAAAACCGACATTTGATGGTATAAAATTCATGATAAACTTCGGCAAATAACGGTTGCGCCCTATTCTGACATCATATGGCGTAACAATATTTTTGATTTCTATGTTGCGAAAATTTTTGAAAAACAAATAAGCTTCTTTGTCGGTAATCGCTTTTGTCCCCGGACTTTCATGATATTTATCAAATAAATAATTTAAAGAAATAAAAGGTTTCAGCCGTATTAATCCGTAAAGAATGTATAATTGCAAACCAACCAGCGAATAGCGGTTATACAACATAATGCAAAAAGAGCCGCCGGGCTTCAAAACTCTATAAACTTCATTTATTGCTTTTTCCATATCTGGAGTATGGTGCAAAACTCCCCAGGAATAAACAAAATCAAAAATATCATTAGAAAACGGCAAATTTTCGGCATCGGCGAGCTCAAGATTTGCCTTCATTTTATTAAATTGAAAATTCTTTTTTGCCAATTCCAAAGACTTTTGAGAGGCGTCTATGCCGGTATAATCCGCGCCGGCCAAGGCAAATTCAATTCCATCGGCGCCAACCCCGCAGCCAATTTCCAAAACTTTTTTGCTTTTTAATTTTTCAAAGCCAACCGCTTCTTTAATAAATGGTTCAAGCCGATATCGCCTTTCCCTAATCTTGTCAAAATAATCCCGATCAATGTCATCAGAAAAAACTCCGAATGTCCCGCAGGGCTTCTTATCCCAAAATAACCTTATTTTTTCTTTTAAACGCAGATTATTATCCGTTATTGTGCCGTTTTTTATATTCATAAATTTTAGCGTCAACTAAAAATTGATTCCAGCATCCCTGGAGAAAATGGAAAATAAGCCCTTCTTTGCCGTCAAGAAATCCCAAAAGAATAAAATAACGGTACAGAAAATAAGTGAAGGCGCGAAAGAATAGCGGCAAACGATAATACAGATTTATCCGCAACCAACGTTTGCGCTCGGCTTGCGTTCCGGTCAGACGGCCTTCCATTTTTTTTAAACTATCAATTTCACGGTTGCGGGCTATCACTTCGCGGCTTGTATAATTATTGATTCTTTGTATCCACCATTCTAAATTTTTCTGATTGTCATCAATAAAATCGTTTTTCAGGAATTCGGCTTTGCCTTCGGTTAAAACAGCGTGTTCGTCAACTTCTCTTTCTTCATATCTGGCTTTACCCTTGCGCCAAAGCCGCAAAAACCAAGTCGGATAATAACCGCCGTGCCTTATCCAGCGGCCCATAAAATAGACGCGGCGCTTGATATAAAAACCATTTATATCGGCAGGCATACTTTTCAACTTTTCAGCTATTTCATTTTTAAGCTCTTCTGTTAAATACTCATCCGCATCTAGC
>ERZ1292625.3406-Hain-H41-01um-R1-3406-length-13015-cov-4_pt1 | contig 13015 bp, 8 predicted proteins | sample MGYA00564400_ERZ1292625 | MGnify/ENA primary metagenome ERZ1292625 (study PRJEB36523, sample SAMEA6512639) | groundwater metagenome | collected 2019-01-08 | study: AquaDiva: Metagenomics assemblies of 32 groundwater samples
CGAACGCGTCTCGTCGGTGAACTTGAAACCGAGTACAAGACAAAGAGCAAGCTCCTCACGAACGACAAAGCAAGTGAAGAGTTGAAGAATTTAATGAATGCAGCAAAGACTGATATTGAACGTATCCGTCCAGGGCTCGTGCTCGATGAGATGGAGTACCATCGCTTTTCAGTAAAGTACGGGACGTTTTTTGAAGCCGGAATAGGTGCTGAGGCGATCTATCAGATCTTTAAATCACTCGATCTCAAGAAACTCGCTGAGGACTTGGAGGCGTCCTTGGATAAGGGAACGGTCCCTGGTGAAAGAGAGAAAGTGATGAAGCGTTTGAGTCTCGTGAAGAGTATGGTCCGTGCAAATGTCCGCCCCGAGTGGATGTTCTTGACGCGCATCCCCGTTACACCACCGGCGCTCCGCCCTATGGTTGCACTTGAATCAGGACGCCACGCAACGTCCGACGTGAACGATCTCTATCGGCGTGTCATCAATCGTAACAACCGTCTTGCAAAACTCCGCGATATCCATGCACCAGAAGTTATTTTGAGAAACGAAAAGCGTATCTTGCAAGAAGCAGTGGATGCACTCCTCGACAATTCAATCCGTCGTGGCCAAACCAACATTACGAGCGCGGCGCAGAAGCGTCCGCTCAAATCTCTCGCTGACTACCTTAAAGCAAAGCAGGGATACTTCCGCTTTAACCTCCTTGGAAAGCGCGTGGACTACTCAGGTCGCTCGGTCATTGTCGTCGGCCCCGACCTTTCGCTCGACGAGTGCGGCCTTCCAAAGCACATGGCCCTTGAACTCTTCCGTCCGTTTGTTATCTCACAACTTTTGAAACGCGAACTCGCACACAATATTCGTGGCGCGGGCCGCCTTATAGAAGAGGGTATCCCAGAAGTGTGGGCCATTCTCGAAGAGGTCATTAAAGGAAAGCATGTGCTCCTTAACCGCGCGCCGACCCTGCACCGCCAAGGTATCCAGGCCTTTCGTCCAACACTCATTGAAGGTAATGCGATCCAACTCCACCCACTCGTTTGTCAGGCGTTTAACGCTGACTTCGACGGAGACCAGATGGCAGTCCACGTACCACTTTCTGACGAAGCACAGCTTGAAGCGGCATCCATCATGTCGGCAAACAAGAACATCTTGAAGCCGGGGAGCGGCTCTCCGGTGGTATCTACCGATAAAGACATTACGCTCGGTATTTTCTGGATGACGCGTTCGATGAAGGGAGTTCGTGGAGAAGGAAAGTACTTCTCCAGTCCGAACGCCGCCATTCTCGCCTATGACTTTGGGGATCTCGACATTCACGCGTCGATCCAAGTTAATCCATCTGACAACACTGCTAAGTACGGCACGGTTTCAGGCGGCAAGCGATTTGAGACAACCGTTGGACGTCTCTTGTTCAACGCACTCTTTCCTAAGGATTATCCCTACATCAACGACGAGGTAAAAAAATCGACTCTTTCAAAGATTGTTGAAGATCTAATCCGTACGTATGGTCTTGAGGCGCTCCCTCCTATCCTCGATAAGATCAAAGCGACTGGATTTCGCTTTGCGACGAAGTCGGGCATCACCTTTAGCGCCAATGATATTGTTGTACCAAAAGAAAAGGACGCCATCATTGATGCTGCGCAGAAAGAGGTACTCAATATTATTGCAGAGTACGAAAATGGACTTTTGACCGCAGACGAAAAGCGTCGTCTCGTTATCGAAGTCTGGCTCCGTGCCAAGACCGAGGTTGAAAAGCATGTGCTGCCATCTCTCGATAAAAATTCTTCAATCTATACCATGATCGTTTCCGGCGCCCGAGGCTCTATTGGTAACCTGACTGAAATGGCCGGTATGCGTGGACTCTTGAACAACGCGAAAGGCGAGGTTATTGAGCACCCCGTTATCTCCAGCATGAAGAGCGGCTTGTCTCCGATTGAATACTTTACGACCACGCACGGCGCACGTAAAGGATTGTCAGACACCGCGCTGAAAACCGCTGCTGCAGGATACCTGACGCGCCGCTTGTTTGATGTGGCGCAGGACGTTGTGGTCGCCCGGGAAGATTGTGGCACGAGAAAGACTATTACGATTCAGAAAATGCGTTCGACCGGCATGGAAGCAGACCTCGGTAAACTCGCCGTCGGCCGCGTGTTGGGCGAGACCATCGAGCTTGAAGGCATGACCCTTAAGAAGGGCATGCTTCTGTCGTCCGATGATGGACTTGTCATTTCTCGCTCTCATCTAACGTCTATCGTTGTACGCTCACCGATGAGCTGTGAGAGCGAGTATGGCATCTGCCAGAAGTGCTATGGCGCAGATATGACGACGCGCTCACTCATTGATGTGGGCGAAGCAGTTGGTACCATTGCAGCACAGGCGATCGGTGAGCCGGGCACGCAGCTTACGATGCGTACCTTCCACACCGGAGGCGCAGCGACAGTGGGCGGCGACATTACGAACGGTCTCCCGCGCGTTGAGGAGTTGTTTGACAAGCGTCCGCCAAAAGGTACTGCAGTACTGTCTCAGGTTGATGGCGATGTTGTAGAAATTCTCGACGACACTGGAAAAAAGACCATTCTGATCCTTCCAACAACTGATTCAAAGAAAAAAGATAAAGTCGCATACGAAGTCCCACCGCGCCGCGTTGCTATCGTTAAGGTTGGCTCTCATATTGCTCGCGGGCAGGCAATCACCGATGGTTCTGCAAACCTTGATGAGCTGTTTGAACTTGCTGGTTCTGCGCGACTCCAGGAGTATATGATTGATGAAGTCTCGAAGATTTATGACCTTCAAGGTGCGTCAGTGTCGCATAAGCACATGGAAGTTATCATCCGACAGATGTTCTCGCGGCTTCGCATTAATAATCCTGGCGACTCAGGGCTCAACAAAAATGACGTTGTTGAAGCAGGAACGCTCTACAAGATTAATCATGAGCTAAAAGATGCAGGTAAAGATGGTGCAACCACAGAGCCGATGGTTCTCGGCATCACTGAGGTTTCGCTGAACAGAAAGAGTTTTCTCTCAGCTGCGTCCTTCCAGCACACGACCCGAACACTGATTAGCGCTGCCATTCGTGGTGCAGTCGATCCACTCGCCGGCCTCAAAGAAAACGTTATCATTGGTCGCCTCATCCCTGCGGGTACGGGATTTCCTGGTAGCAAGAAGCATCAGCGCATCAAGGATCACCAAGAAGTAAAGCGTCAGGAATTGGAACGCATGGACGACCTGACTGACTACCGCGAGCGAATTGCAGATATTGCATAGATGTCGGACACCGTTACTGCAATAAAGAATCGATTGACGATTCTTGATGTCGTCGAACCGTACGTCAAACTCGTGCGTGCTGGACGCTACTACAAGGGACTGTCACCCTTCACCAAAGAAAAAACTCCCTCGTTCTTTGTCTCTCCTGAGCGCGGACTCTATCACTGTTTTTCAACCGGTAAGGGCGGAGATATGTTTACCTTTGTAAGCGAGATGGAGGGTGTTGATTTTAAGGGCGCGCTCATCTTGCTTGCAGAAAAAGCGGGTGTCACGGTGGAGTTTGGGACCCGTCGCGATACCAAAGAGACGGATGCACTCTATGCGGCACTCCAGGCAGCACAGGATTTTTTCGTCACACAGCTCGCATACAAAAAAGACGCACAAGAGTATCTGCTCTCACGAGGACTCACCGAGAAAACAATGCATGAATGGGGGGTAGGGTATGCACCACGAGAGTGGTCAACGCTTAAGGGTGAACTCATGCATGCGGGACACACCGAGCCGATTCTTGAAAAAGCAGGACTCATAAAACGAAAAGACAGTGATGATGCTGGGGCAGAGCTCCGTACGTATGATCGTTTTCGTGGACGTATTATGTTTCCTCTTCGTGACATCGCAGGGCGCGTCGTGGGTTTTTCTGGGCGCATCTTTGAGGACGATCCTAAACATCCGCAGGCAAAATATTTGAATTCACCGGATGGTGTACTGTTCAACAAATCGCGGGTGCTGTTTGGACTCCACGAAGCAAAAAAACATTTTCGGACGCTCAAATCGGCGATGCTCGTCGAAGGTCAAATGGATCTCTTAATGGTGCACCAAGCGGGGTATGGTAATGCGGTCGCAACGAGTGGCACCGCATTTACTGACGAACACGCGAAGATTATCAAGCGATATACTGATAACCTCCTCATCGCGTATGACAATGATGACGCGGGCATACTCGCCGCGCGGCGTGCAGCAGAACTTGCGCTCCCCATGGGGTGCATCGTTAAGGTGGTGACGTTTGGAGGTAAGGACCCTGCTGACGCACTCTTGGCGTCGCCACAAAAGTTCAAAGACGCGGTAAAGAGCGCACAGCACATTGTAGAAGCAACGCTCGCACGTGTGCGCCGAGACGTACAAGATGAGCGCAGCTTTCGCGTTGCAGTTGGCAGAGAGGTACTCCCGCTCATCGCACGAATACCGAATGCTCTTGAAGTCAGCTACTTTGTCTCGCTCATTGCGCGCACCATCAGTGTTGATGAGTCAGTGTTATATGTCGAACTGGCGAAAATTCCAAAGCAAACGATTATCGCAGATACTGTTGTCGCTCCAGAGGCAGTTTCAACGAGTGATCAACGGTTGGTCGCAGGACTCAAGGCAGTGCTTACACACATGCATGACCCGCGCGCTGAGTCTATCCGCGTTGATACTGAACTTTCTGAGGCAGAAGCCCGGCAAGCTCAGTTTGAAGCAGAGATTTTTATGGAAGAACATAAGACTGACATCGACCAAGCGCTTACTGATGTCGCGGAGCGTGCTGATCGGCTCTATGCTGAACGACAGTATCAAGCAGCGTTAACACAGCTTCGCTCCGCAGAAGCATCAGGTGACGATGACGAAAAAATGAAGGCGCTCGCAGATGTCGCGCGCCTTGCGGCTCGATTAAAAAAATAGTATAGTAATCTGATACGCCTATGCCACAAAAGAACAAAAAGAAAGCAAAAAAAACCCGGACGAAGGCGAAGCATGGCAGAGTGCTGAAAAAGAAGCTTCATAAGAAGTTCAAAAAGCCAGCAAAAAAGGCGCTTAAGAAAAAGTCCGTAAAGAAGGTAGCAAAAAAAATAGCAAAGAAACTTTCAAAAAAGGAGGTGGCGCTAGAGCACAAGGCTGCCCAGATGATACTCCGCGGCAAAGAGCGCGGCTATGTCACCTACAACGAGATTTTAAAACAGTTTCCAACAATCGAGGATAATGTCCTCTTCCTTGAAGATTTATATGAACGACTGTCAGTCGCTGGCGTTGATGTCTTGGAGTCCGGCGGCATGCTCGAAGAAGTTCCGGACGAAGTGGTGATGCGGGGGTCGTATCGCGGCGAGGGTTCTGCGCACGACTCGATTCAGATGTATCTGCGTGAAATTGGACAGTATGCACTCTTAACGGCACAAGAAGAGCGGGATCTCGCAAAGCGTATTCAAAAGGGTGACCCGGAGGCGAAAAATCTCCTTGCTCGCGCTAACCTCCGACTCGTCGTTTCTATTGCAAAGAAATATGCCAACCGCTCATCAGATTTGACACTCCTCGATTTAATCCAGGAGGGCAATATCGGCCTCTTCCGCGCCGTCGATAAGTTTGACCATACCAAAGGATATAAATTTTCTACCTACGCGACGTGGTGGATCCGTCAGGCCATAACGCGCGCTCTCGCAGACCAGTCGCGCACCATCCGCATCCCCGTGCACATGGTCGAGACCATTGCTAAGTACAAACAGGTTTTGCGTCGTCTGGAACAGGACCTCGGTCGTGATCCAATGCCAGAGGAAGTAGCGGCAGAAATGGGTGTTGAGGTTGAAAAGGTCTACCAGATTGAATCAATAAACCAAGAAACGCTCTCTTTAGAAGCACCAATCACGTCAGGAGATGACGAGGATGCGTCACAACGCGGCGACTTTGTTGCCGACATGTCGCTGCCGAGCCCTGATCAAGAAACGGCACACCGCATTTTGGTCGAGCAGCTGCAGGAAATTCTTGATGATTTGTCGCCAAAGGAGCGAAAGATTCTCGCCATGCGTCACGGACTCGATGATGGCATCTATCACACGCTCGAAGAAGTAGGGCTCGAGTTTGGTGTGACCCGTGAGCGCATTCGTCAGATTGAAGCCAAAGCGCTCGATAAGATCCGCACTCACCAAAAGTCGAGACGTCTTCGAAGCTACTAGTGCGTTATGCCAGAAGCAATTCCTCGGTACAGTAAAAGGGCACATGGCCCACCCATACCGTTTATACAAAAATACTATCCAGATGTTTCTCGGGGTAAGCTGGGACTTATCGACAAACATTTAGTGAATACCGCAAGAAGCGAGGATAAAGATGCGTTTGATCAACTCCCTAAACAGCGACGAGATTTAAATAATCCAATTGCAGTGTGGCAAGAGAAATACCCCACAACGCGACTCATAGAACTCCGTAGAAAAGATCCATCACTACGTCAGGCGGTCAGAATGGGGCAAAAGAACGGAACAATTACAGCTGAGGACATTGCAAAACGAGAAGCAGAGATTTATAAACCTCCTGCATTTACACATCAATTTCGTGACGACCCGGTCGCCTATGCGCATGCATATTATCCAGGAGCGACTCAGCGTTCCCTCGCGCGAGACAATTATGGGTTGTACTGCAAAATACGAGACTCAGGACGACTCGGCGAATTTAAATTGTCTTAGCTGAAACTTCTAAACAATTCCGTTTTGGGTAAAGAATCGGCGGTACTCGGCACCCCGCTTGTCATTTCTCGTGTACTTCAAGAAGCTTTTAACTCGTCTTCGTGTTTTTGAGTACTCGGCGATGGCATCCATGATGTATCCCTCGCGCTTCATTAGATTCCAACGGCGTTTGAATTCATCAAATTGAACGCTCTCATTGGCTCCCATTCTCGTGGACGAGCTATGTGCACCAAATGCATTGAGGAGCAACCCCTCAGCAGCCTTTGAGTATGCGGGCCAGTAGTCTTCAAGGTCACTCAGATGGACACCATATTTTTTGGCAATCTTGAGTCCACGTATCAGATTTTTAATGCTCTGGTGATCCTTAGTGTCGTCACCAGTATTGTAGGTGCTGCGATGGTACTCTGCTATTTTTCGCACGGGAGGTGCCATGCTCTCTAGCTCAGATCTGCTTAGACCAATTTGACTCATCATGTCGCGAACAGCACCTTGATACGCCCTGCAGCGTCGTTCAAATGACGACAAAGAGTGGTCATTACTTGATTCTGATGCACTCGTTATGTGATCGATAATGATTCGTGACGCTTTTGATCGTTTTTTGTCGTGAGCCATTTCTGTCACTTCTTCAAGCGGCTTCGCTTTTCTGCGAATGGCAACGTCGCGCGGCTTGAGGTCAACTGAGGGGACATTAGTCCGGTGTGTTATATCCTCACCCTCACCGTCGATGGTCACGGGTTCTTTTTTTGGCTTTGGAAGCTGTTTGAGGTTGGGGAGTGGGCGAAGTATCTCAACCACTGGTTCTTTTGTTTTTCCTTTAGGTTTTGTTTTTGCCTTTGCTTCTTCTTTTTTCTTTTTTTCTTTTGCTTGTTTGGGCGCTGGCTTTACGACCACCGGTTCTGGCTCAACATCTCCCACTTCAGGCGACGTAGTCGGTTCATCTGCAGGTTTCGCGGGTTGTGCCTCTGGTGTTGTTTTTGCTTTTACTCTCGGTTTTCTTTTATCCTGCGGTTTTCGTCGCGTGCCGGTCGTTCTTTTTGTTTTTCCTATGTCTTTTACGGGTGTTGGCTCGGTCGGTTCTGCTGGAGTAGTGCCGTTCGGAGCCACCTCGTCATCTGGAGTCTCGGGTGTAACTGGCTCGGGCGTCTCGTCCTCGTCAGGTGCATCTTCATCATCTTCGTCGTCTATGTATGCTGGTTCGGGATCGGGCGGTGTTAAGTAGTCAGTCGCCTCTGGAGAACCTCGTATTCTATATTGAACGACACCCATCGCTACTCTTTGCCGTTTTTCCGATTCCTCAGAAAGAAGAAGGGCAAGCTCCTCCATTGAGTCAGGTATCGTTTTTTCTTTGTTATATCCCTCGTCCTCAGCATACTCTTTGAACTTGACTGTTGAGTTAAAAAAATCTCGATCATAACGGTATGCATTACCGGCGTATTTGATAGCTGTTTTTTTGCTTACTCCGCGACGGAGCGTATTGTCGAGAAGAACGATGAATTCCTCCCCGTACTGGGCCATGAGCGCTGGGTATTCAAAGCTTGATGCCGGCTTAAAATCTTGAATAACCGGGTTACCGTGTTTGTCGTGTTTGGCCACCCATTTGGTCACCTGTGATTGTAGTTTGAGGTGCAGTCGAAGGCCGCGCTCAAACGATGCGCGAACGTCTTTTACGAAATTAATGCTGCTACTTCTATCGGGAGGGATACTATCGAGCCTACGGTAGACCTCACCGGCGATGGCGTCGTACTCGGTCGCCATAAAGGCTGTAACCGCCTTGTTGATCGCGCGTTCTACCTTAGAGGGGACGCGGAGTTCCGCTTCAGTAACTGCGGGCCAATAACTTTTTGTCTATACTCCGCATTGCCCACCACTTGCTCGTCCACGCTCGGTCGGCGCTCGCCAGATAAAAACCCCACGATAGGGAAGAGCCACACTACTTCAAAAAAGTGCGCTATGTGAGGCAAAAAATCCATGTTCTAATTATAGCATAAATATCATTAAAATGCAAGTGTCGTCACGGGTGTTATGAATCCCACGTTACAATAGTACAGGAGAAACTCATATGAAATATACAGCCTCACTTTTCGTTGCTTTTTTTATCCTTCTTGCGCTCCCAACGTTGGTACACGCCGGCGACGTAGAATATGCTCGTGTTGTCGAGCGTTCAGATTCTGAAGTCTTAATAAAGCGAAATACTCTCACCACTGAGACTTGGTTTATGTGTCAGCTGGGGTCGCTTGCATGCGTTGAAACACCTTCGACAACACATATAACATCGTCAGCGGGTACGCCAGCGTATATGCAGGCCTACCGGGCGCTGTTGCCGAGCGGTGCGTCGAGCTTGAGTAGGTCACCGGACGGACGCTACATCGCGTTTTATATCCCGGCGACCGAGTCCCGTGGCGCACGCACGTTTGGCGTTATGGACACGACTTCCCTTTCAATTTTTACAAAAAAACTGACCATATCGTACTGGGATCTTCTCACTGAGGGCGTTCGCTACTACTCATTTTCGCCTGATTCAAAGTCGCTCATCTATATTGACGACAGCAAAAACAACCCGACGCTGTACCAAGTCAATCTCGAGAAGCTCACAGCCTCAGAGCTCACGTCGAGCAAGATGTTTAGTCGCGAATACTCGGTCGCCGATGTGGTGTGGAAGGACGAAAATACTATATTCTTTATTGCAAATCGCGACGGCACGTATGCCTGGGCATTGTATGAGTACTCACTCAAAACTTCAACGCTTACAAAAATTGCCGACAATGTATCGTACGCTGACAATCTCTGGATGATGGGCACGAATCTCCTCTTTACATATGCAGATGAGTTGGGTGTACGACCAGCCCTGTATGATACGACCACCAAGTCGATACGAACGTTCGCACTCCCTACAACTGGCGCGCTCCCAATAAAGGGCAAGGCTGTAAAACTCGCGGGTGCTCTCACGGGAACGTTCTTTCTTGAGTCGAGCAGAAACTCTGATACTCTCCTGGTTTGGCTCCATGGCGGTCCGTATCGGCAGGCATCGGTAGGATATCACCCATACTTTTCATACGGCGGCTATGACTGGGTGATGGAAAAGGCACGCCTCTTAAATATTGGTGTTTTGAAAATCGACTACCCGGGGTCAGCTGGCCGTGGGCGGCTTTTTGCAGAGTCGATCACCAAACAGGTGGGTGTGAAGGATGCAACAGAAACTGCTGCCGCCGTAGCTGATTTTGCAAAGCGTAATCGCTACACAAAGGTTTACCTTATGGGTAATAGTTATGGTGGATATCTCGCGATGAAAATGCTCGTCGACAAGCCTGGCTCGTATAGGGGGGTCATGTCGATTGGTGGAGTCGCCGATTGGACCACGATGCTCACCGCGCTTGATACATCAATATTTAACAAGCAGTTTGGCGGTACGGTGGGCGACGCCAACGCCAATTACAAGCTCTATAACGACGCTTCAATCTACAATCGCGTTGAAAGACTCTCGGGGCAGAAGTTTATTCTGATACATGCGGATAATGACATGACTATCCCGTATCGGCAGTCAGAGGGTCTCGCGTCATATTTAACCTCACTCGGTAAGTCAAACTCCTTGATCACCATGGCGGGCGAGGATCACGTGTTTAAAAAGCCTGAGTCCTTTGAGCTTTTGTGCCAGTCGGTCTTGGGTCTTGTCGATAGAACTTCAACGTGCGATCTCTAGTATGGCGAAGCGGAAAGTAACGTATCCAATCGCGCATTGGAGTTACTCGTCTTTGATGTCATTTTTGCGAAACCCGCTCGCGTGGCATAAGCGATATGTCGATCATGTACACGATATGCCATCATCTCCGGCGGGAGTCATAGGGCGTGCTGCGCATGTTGCACTCCAGCATTTTTATAGCGGGTTAGGTAAGGAGGCAGCGATAGCGCTTGGTCTTGAACATCTGAAGAATGTTGCAGACTTTGAGATTAATTTTGGTGTATCAAAAAGCAGGCGCGCTCAAAAGGCTCGCCGCGCATTGATGGAGAAAGAGCTTTTGCAGGCACTCTCATATTACCTTGCGCGCCCTCCACGTTACGAGGTGCTCGGCGTTGAAACAGCCCTTGTCGCCTCGGTACCGGGGATACCACTTCCAATCAAGGCCATATCCGATCTCGTCGTTGTATCAAAAGTCGATCCGCGAGGGGTCGACATCGTGGATCATAAATTTATTGATTCATTCAGCCCCTATGGGGCTGATAACCCACTGTTCATATTGCAGGCCATCTTTAACTACTACACGGTGGCGAGTGAGTTTAAACGGCCCGTGCGCCGATTTATTCTCCAGGAGTGCAAAAAACGCAAGAACAAGAGTGGAGCGAGTCAAATGCGCCGCACCGTACTTGAGTACGGTGCGTTACGCGCAGAGTTCGAGCTCTTTAAACGGTTATTGAACGATGCGTCAGAAGAGATCGCGCGAAAGCGCGTGTATCTCCCCAACCCCTCTGATATGTTCGAGGGAAAGAACTCGTTTGATATCTATCGACTCGAGCTACTCGAGGGCCGCATCGATGATTGATTTGACCGTCGCGTAGGGCTGTGCACCGGCGATAGGGATAGCCTTACCACTCTTCGTGATAAGAATGTTGTGCGGTGTACCTTGTCCACCTGACGCCACAGCATCATTGAATTCTTTTTGGACTTTCTCGCTCATGCGACCAGAATCGAAGCATGATTGAAACGCAGCGATGTCAGAAACGCCGGCCTCTCCTGCATAATCAGCGATCTTTGTCATATCCGTTTTTTCATTCAGTGGTGCGTGGGTGAAGAGGACGTCGAGGAACTTCCAGTATCCCTCGTTACCTAGTTGCTCTGCGACACACTCTGACGCCTCGGCAAGTTTTGGCGCGTTCGGGTGGAGTTGGGCGAGGGGGAAGTTACGATAGACCCAGGCGACTTTGCCTGCAGCGCCATACTCATTCATGATCTCTTTCATCGTCGCATGAAACTGTTTACAGAATGGACAGTCGAGATCAGAGTATTCGATGATGGTAATGGGGGCGTCGGGGCTCCCGAGACGATGATCCTCAGCGGTGACCGGTGGGACATCCGATGTTGTGTCAGTTGGGGTCGTGCCCGTCGCTGGCGATTGTCCGACAAAATAAATGGCGACGGCGATTAGTGCGCCCGCCACGACGATCGCGAGAGGCACTGAAAAATTAGACATTGCTGGTGGTGTTGGTTCCATACGTTATTCTATGATTATCCTCACATGGTACCATAGGGAAATATGGAGTTGTGGAGTGCTGCCCTCTTGGGCCTCGTGCAGGGCATCACGGAGTTTCTGCCGATATCGTCGACCGGGCACCTTATTTTGGCCCGTGACATCTTTGGCATATCGACTGAAAATGGGCTCGCCTACGATGCGGTGCTCCAATTGGCAACGGTCCTTGCCATCATTGTCTATTTTTATCAGGACATCATAAAGCTCTTACAATCAATCATAGATACTCGCATGGTGCATGAGCGACGACTTGTCGTAGGCATCATCATCGGAACTGTGCCTGCACTCATCGCCGGATATTTTCTCGAATCCTACATGGAGGCGCTTTTTAGAGATTCTCGACTAGTGGCTGGCACGCTCATTGTGGGCGCGGCGCTCTTTGTAATCGCGGAGTATGGCGCCCGGACCTTAAACTCACTGCAGACCATCTCATACGCCCGCCTCTTTATCATCGGGTGCTTTCAGGCGCTTGCACTAGTACCGGGGATGAGTAGGTCTGGCATGTCTATCGTGGGCGGCATGTTTGTAGGGCTCTCGCGTGCGGACGCTGCGCGCTACAGTTTTTTACTCGCGGTGCCCATACTCGTTGGGACGGGGTTAAAAAAAATGTTTGATCTCGAATCGAGCGGCGCCCTGACGACGCTTGCAGAGCCACTCATGATTGGTTCTGTTGTCGCCTTTGTGTCGGGGCTCCTCGCCATTCATGTGCTTCTTGGCTTCGTCCGCGCCTATCCACTTACCGTTTTTGCAGTCTATCGTGTGCTTCTTGCGGTCGCCATTCTATTTTTCATTGTTTAAAAGGGGAGTGTGTGTGTGAGCTTTGTCTCGTCTTTAATATGCCAGCGCGCAGTATCGAGCGGTACATCACGTTTGGTCCCAAAGTCGTCGTAGCGAATTTTACCGTTCGCGAGTGCAAATTCAAAAATCTCCTTGGTTATGCGTACGTCGTCGAGACAATATTTTTTAACCTTATCAATCTTGCCCTCCGCCCACCAGCGGACCGCGTCCAGACCTGACCCGCTCTTTTTTTTACCCAAGGTGCCTTTGGCGACTGAATCGAGCTTGATGCGGCGGCCGAGCACGTTCTTAATCTCTCCC
>ERZ1292625.3409-Hain-H41-01um-R1-3409-length-13013-cov-6_pt1 | contig 13013 bp, 10 predicted proteins | sample MGYA00564400_ERZ1292625 | MGnify/ENA primary metagenome ERZ1292625 (study PRJEB36523, sample SAMEA6512639) | groundwater metagenome | collected 2019-01-08 | study: AquaDiva: Metagenomics assemblies of 32 groundwater samples
CTGGTGCTTTTAGTACTACATTGACTAGCACAGGGACCACATCCGTAACCCTACCTACGTCTGGGACTCTAGCCACACTAGCAGGGACAGAAACTCTTACCAATAAAACACTTACAACACCAGTTTTAAGTAGTGGGACATCTGGTTCCATTGTATATCTAAATAGTAGTGCACAATTATCCCAAAACAACTCTGAACTCTTTTGGGATAATACTAATACTCGCATGGGTATAGGTATAACAGCTCCAGCCGCTAAATTACACATTCAACAAACAGCAGCTACAGACTCATTACGAGTGGATGATCAGGCTTCTGATACTACTTACTTTTTAGTAGACCAGTCTGGTCGAGTGGGTATCAACACCTCAGGGGCATTAACTAATCGCTTTACTGTAATGGAAAACCAGACTGATGGGACAGTGAGTATTGCAAGCACACTCTTAAGTGCACAGGTAGCTCCAACTGTGAATAGTACAAATAGTAATATTGGACTCTCAAATACTCTTTATCTACAAAATAACCTGAATGTCACTGGAGGTTCTCTATTGGTTCCCAAAACTGTCGGTATAAAGAACTCTGCATATGCCGATGCTGGATATACTGGGACTATTGGGTACTTACATGGAGCGCAGAATTATGCTTACAGTTATAGAAATACATCAGATGGAACAATTGGAGGTATTTGTGGATGCTTAAACGCAGCAGAGGTATTTGGTACCAAATCAATAGCAGAGGTTATGGGGTCTTACAATTTATCCTATGTAAATGCTAACAAGACAGTAACGACTACATACGGTAGTTATAACTCTAGTAATATTGCCGGTACGGGTACAAATTCATATGGGAGCTATATCGCTACAACGTGTGCCTCGGGTTCATCCGTGACTAATAATTACACACTGAGATTAGCAAATACTACAGCCGGAGCTTCTGTCACAAATAATTGGAACCTATATGCTAGTGATGATGTCAGAAGTTATCATGAAGGGTCTTTGGGTATTGGGGTTTCTAGCCCAAATGCATCAGCAAAGGTCCAAATTGATAGTACAACCAAGGGCTTTCTCATGCCTAGACAAACAACAGCACAGAGAGATGCTGTTTCAAGTCCAGCTACAGGATTATGTGTGTATAATACTACCACAAATGCACTAAACTATTATAACGGTGCTACATGGCAGAATGTTACACCAGTAACATCTAGTATTATTATAAAGACCATCCTATTAGGAAGCAGCACAGGATGGACATCATCAACATCAACTTTTAATACAACTACAGTATCGGCAGGAGTAGCTTTAAGAGATGGAGGGGTATCAATTGACGGAAATTATTTATCATACGCATTTGGTAGTCAAACGGCTGGTAATTATTTGATTCAATACACAGTAAATGCATCGTCGGATCGAGGAGTTTTAGAACTGTACGAAACAGTAAACAGTGTAAATATAAGACGAGTTACAGACTCTACACAGATAGATGGTTATATGAGTACAGCTTCAGCTCCAGCTGTTATACACAAGGCAGATAGATTTTTTCATGCAACCACTGGTAACTTGACTATAAAATGGCTTTGTAACGGTAAAAACGCATCATCATCTGGATATTATTGCATTTTGGTAGGACAAGTAGATTTAATTAGACTTACATAGATAAAATGATTTAATATATCTCACAAATATATTAAATGAATCCATTACTTTTCAATTATAATCTCAAACAAGTGTATGAAGATGACTATTACATAGGACATATTCTTGCTAATTATTTCCCTATTGACCAGGGATATAACTGGGAGTTTTCTAGTACAGAACTCTTGAGTTTTAGTGGACCAAGTCCTGCTCCTACTAATGAAGAACTTTTAAATTGTTTAGAGTCTGTCAAAAATGGTTATCCAATGCATCTTATACGGGAACTTAGAAATAAAAAACTGAAAGCATCTGATAAATATACGATATCCGACTACCCGGTTTCTGATATTAAAAGAGCAGAATGGCTTTTATATAGACAACAATTAAGAGAACTTCCTGAAACACTGGCAAATACTGTAATAGATGTAAATAATTTAGAGATCAATTTTCCTCCAGCGCCATCATAATTAATAATCCAAATTATTAATTATAAGTGTTTGACTTATTTAGGTGGGTTTAGTATCTCATGTTCATCATAAGGATCTGGATGGATTATAAACTTTTGGGCTGGATCAAAGTAATTATAATAGAGATAAAGGACTGTCATTCCTAGTGGGATTTCTGTTACATCTGCTTCTGTGAGCTCTTTTATGTATTTTAACAGTGTGGTTTCCCTTTCTGATTTAGAGACTGGTTTCTGATTAGGAAGTGTCATGTAATTGTCAGGGTTATATCTTATGATGTAAAGCTTCTCCATTTGAAGGGCTTGAAATAGCTGTTTCATACGTATAATTTCACATTGTGGATCATTATATCGGTGTTGTTTCTCATCTATTTCTATAAGCAGATTACCCCAAATAGTTTTAATCCGAAAGTCTGGTCTTAAAAGACTACCACATCCATCTTCTATGATGGAGTCTCTGATTACAATGTAATTATTTTCCTTTAAGAGAATAGCTATTCTATTTTCTTTCTCTTTAATTCTTTTAGAGACTGGGAGTTGTATCTCTCCAGATTTTAGCTTCTCAATACATCCAGAGCAATAAATAACATCTTTATCAGGATTATCAGCTATACTTGTGTTACAACAACATACACATATGTTTCCTAGTTCTATACTGTCAAGAGCGTTATTGTTACAAGTGTCACAGTAATAGTGTTTATTTCTAGTGTATGTAGCAATTTTTCTACACTCGTGGCATCTCTTGATAGGGTTTTGAATCATAGATGGTTTTTTATGTTTAGCACAAAAAGAAGTAGTTCTACTTAGATAACCATATGTAGGACGTTTTTTACAGTCTGGATACTGACATCTTTTATTACACACATTATCATATCCAGGTGGTTTATGGTCAGCACAGTACTCTGCATCCTTTTTAGAGCCCCCAATAGGACCAAAACTAGGTATGGTATCACATAGTTTACATCTTTTACTACACACATCTACATACCCAGGTGGTTTATGGTCAGCACAGTACTCTGCGTCCTTTTTAGAGCCTCCAATAGGACCGAAAGTGGGTATGATATCACATAGCTTACATCTTTTATTCTTCACATCCACATATCCAGGTGGTTTATGTTCTTTGCAGTACTCTGCATCCTTTTTAGAGCCTCCAATAGGACCAAAAGTAGGTTGAATATCACATAGTTTACATCTTTTATGTACTACATCCACATAACCAGGTGGTTTGTGGTCTTTACAGTACTTTGTGTCTTTCCTTGAACCTCCAATAGGACCGAAAGTGGGTATGATATCACATAGCTTACATCTTTTATTACAAACATCCTCATATCCCAAAGCTGGTTTATGATCTTTACAGTACTCTGCGTCCTTTTTAGAGCCTCCAATAGGACCAAAAGTAGGACGGGTGTCACATAGTTTACATCTTTTATTCTTCACATCCACATATCCAGGTGGTTTATGGTCTTTACAGTACTCTGCATCCTTTTTAGAGCCTCCAATAGGGCCAAAATTAGGCTGGATATCACATAATTTACATCTTTTACTTACCACATTCACATATCCAAATGCGGGTTTATGTCTCTTACAGTACTCTGCGTTCTTACTCGAGCCTCCAATAGGACCAAAAGTAGCCCATTTAACTTTACATTCTTTACACAATACCATTTATCTTCTTTAAAATCCATTCCATATTCTTAAATCATAATTCACTTTATCCTTCCATCCATCTCTCACCCATCTCTCACCCATCTCTCACCCATCTCTCACCCATCTTCTCCTTTCAAATTGAATTTTAAATATATCTCACATTTAATCACAACATGTTACTCAATATAAAGACAACCACCATACTCCATCCTAGTCTTTTGAACTCTCAAATAGATGACAATCTACTCACTCAAATACAGCATGAATATGAGTCCAAGTGTGTAAAATCCTATGGATACATCCTCTCAATAAATAAGCTGTTAAATTATGAGAGTATCATATCAAATGCTAATAATCAAATAATGATACACGCTCAGTGTCAAGCCCAAGTCTTAAAGCCGGAGCCTAATCAGATACACACATCCACTATAATCAACATATCTCCCTATGGTATCTTTACTCTTACAGAGAACAGAATAAACTCTCTTATCCCCCTCATAAGCCTCTCAAATTATACATATAACGATACTGATAAAACATTTTCAAATAAAAAATATACTCTTAAAAAAGGAGACCAAGTCACCATAAAAATAAAAATAGTGCGTTATGAGAACAAGAACTTTAGCTGTATTACAGAACTAGCTTAAAGATTTCATGAATTCTATTAAATGACTGATATTCTAATAGAATTTAAAAAGCAACTTGTTCTATTCTTTGATGAACTTATAGAACAGTTCCCTTCTGAAAGTGACTTTATCATTGTGCGGATCTTTATTAATGACCAGATTCCCATTGAGAATGTAATGAACTACTTTATCAAGGAATTACTTCCTCTTAAGGACATGGTTAAACAAAAAGATGAGGCCTTTTTTATTAAGAACAATATCCTATTCTCGGCTATTGATAAGACCAAAGTTAATCACTTTAAACGACTTTGGCGCAGTGATAGTCTCACCGAGGATGATAAGAATATTATTTGGGAGTGGTTCAGCACATTTATATTTTTAGGTGAGAAGTATCAGAAAGCCAAATCTATGGCGGTATAGGTGTTAATAATACAAGTGGGTATAATATCTCTCTCATACTGTAAAAAGCCATAAATAAAATTACTGTGGACAAGTAATAGACAGCTATTTCCTCGTTACTCAATTTCATATAGTACAAGATAGCACAAAAGGCTACACTTGCAAGTGCAAACTCTGCTTTAATATCTACCACCTTATTTTTATCATATAGATAAAGGGCATAATCAGCTGCTACTTTAGATATAAGCACAGAAAAGGCTATAATATACAATAAATTTCTATCCAGTATAGGTTTTCGTTTAATGTACCAGCCATTAACAGCCAGTCCAGAAACCATTATAAATGATACAATACCAGCCGTTACTCCAGTCACAAGACTTATCCCAGCCATGTGCTTGTCCATAATACTTTCCATTCCGTTCATTTATTCTAATCAATAAAATGAATTAGATTAAAAATAATAAAATTAGAATAAGAAATAATGGTTGCAACAAAATCTGAGCGTATGTGTGTTATTAAGAGGTCAGGTGAGTCAGAGACAGTATCCTTTGATAAGATTACAGCAAGAAATGAGAAACTCTGTCAAGACCTTGATGTGGATCCTACTCTTATCTCAAAGAAAGTAATTGAAAGTATCCATAACGGAATAAAAACTGAGGAGCTAGATATCCTTTCAGCTGAGACTGCTCTTTACATGTCTAGTTTTGAGCCCGACTTTGAGATACTTGCTAAGCGTATTATTATCTCCAACTGTCACAAGACAACAAATCTACTATTCTCACAGACAACTCTAGAATTGTTAAACATGGGATTATTAGACAAGGACTATGCTCATTTTGTAATGGAAAATAAAGAGACGTTGGACAGTATGATTGATTATGAGAGGGACTATAACAGTACTTATTTTGGATTTAAGACTCTTGAAAAGTCATATCTAAATAAAAATAAAGAAGGTAGAATTATAGAACGTCCTCAGCAGTTATGGCTTAGGGTTGCTACATTTATAAGAATGCCTTGTCTTGATAAAATTAAAGAGGTATATGATTTTATGTCTACAAAGTACTTTACACATGCATCTCCAACTCTGTTTAATGCTGGTATGAAGTTTTCACAGAACTCAAGCTGTTTTTTACTCAGTATGAATGACCAGTTAGAAGATATGTTGGACTGTCTTAAAAAGGCTGGTCTTATTAGTAAATTCTCGGGTGGTATTGGTATTAATGTGTCAATGATTAGGTCTAAAGGAAGTCATATACACTCAACTGGTGGTAAATCTGATGGGATTGTTCCTCTGTTAAAAGTGTGGAATAGTATGGCTAGATATGTGAACCAGTGTTTTGCGCCGGAAACCATTGTATTTACAAAGAGAGGACCTGAGTGTATTGAAAATATAACAACAACTGATGAGGTTATTACTTTGGATGGGACATTTAAGCCTGTAAATACAGTAGTAAAGAATGAATTAGTAGATAAACCCATACTTACAATAGAGGTTCAAAATGCTGGAGAGTCTGTTAGGGTCACTCCAGAACATGAAATTTATGTACTGAGACGTAATGCACTAATTCCTCAGTTCATTTCAGCTAAAGATATCAATGTAGGTGACTATGTATGTTTTACCTCTGTAAAGCCTGGGTATGAAAAAGAGACTGAAAACTCTGATAATTATTTCATATTTTTAGGAGCATATCTAGCCAGTATACTCCAAAATTCTGTGGATACCTCTATTATTGAGTGTAAAAATGAGCGTATCCATAATACAGTAAAAACAGTCCTTAAAGAGTATAATGCAACTCAACTCAGTATAAACGAGAATCCAAAGATCTTTTTCAGTATAACACAAGAACCACTTAGAACAGACATTGAGAATCTCTGTAATACATTACAATTTCCACAAGACTTTTTCTATACCATGTCTAAAAAGAATATGTATGCCTTATTAGAAGGATTCATAGGCAATCATGGTAATACCATACCCCTTTCAAGGAATTTAAATGCTCAATTACAACTGCTCTGTCTTCAGGCTGGATTCCTATACTCAAATGGTATATTTACAGAACCCGAGTTTGTCAGATATGACAAAATGTGGACTCCTGTAATATCTATAAAAGAGGAGAATTATACTGGATTTGTTTACGACTTAAACATTGAGGATAATCATAACTATCTCACAACTATGGGTCTAGTACATAACTCTGGTAGACGCAAGGGTGCTGTAGCAGTATATCTAGAGCCACATCATCCAGATGTGTTTGAGTTTCTCAAGATACGAAGAAACACAACTAAAGAGGAGATTCAATGTTTGGACTTACATATTGCAATGTGGATACCAGATTTATTTATGAGACGATTAAGAGAGGATGGTATGTGGAGTCTAATGGACCCAAATATTGTTAAAGGATTACATGAGGTATATGGCAGTGAATATGAGAGTATTTATCTGGATGCTGAGGCTAATAAGAAATATATCAAACAAGTACGAGCTCAAGAATTATGGAAAGAGATTCTTATCTCTCAAATGGAGACTGGAGAACCATACATGATGTTTAAGGATAACATAAATCGCAAGAGTAACCAGCAAAATATTGGTGTAATTAGAGGTTCTAATCTATGCTCCGAAATTGTAGAATACACGGATAATGACACTGTAGCTGTGTGTAATTTATGCTCTATATCTTTACCAGCTTTTGTTAATTATGAGACAAAAGACCTTGATTATAAAAAACTAGGTTACCTTGCAGAACTTATCACTGAGAATATGAATATTTTAATTGATAAGAACTATTATCCAATAGCAGAAGCAAAACAGTCTAATATGGACACTCGGCCTATTGGGATTGGGATTCAGGGTCTAGCAGATGTCTTTCAGATGCTTAATCTATCCTGGGACGATGAAAAGGCAAAAGAGATTAATAGAAATGCATATGCTGTAATTTATTATCACGCACTTAAATCATCCATGCAACTGGCTAAACAAGATGGACCATATAAATTCTTTAAAGGGTCTCCAGCTGAAAAGGGATTTTTACAGTATGATTTATGTGACATACAAAATCCAGTTACAGCTGGAGGCTTGTTAGACTGGGACTTGTTAAAGAAGGATATATGCACTTTTGGATTGAGAAATAGTCTCGTTACAACACAGATGCCTACAGCTTCAACCTCTCAGATACTTGGAAATAATGAGAGTTTTGAGCCATATACTTCTAATTTGTATTCTCGGCGAGTATTAGCAGGCGAGTTTATCGTACTAAATCAGCATCTATACAAGACTCTTAAAGAACTTGGATTATGGTCTAGAGAGATTGTGAATGAGATTATAGCAAAAGATGGGTCTATTCAAACAATAGAATCTATCCCTCCAAGAGTTAAAGATGTTTTCCGCACAGCCTGGGAAATAAAGACAAGGCTAATGGTTGATTATTCTATTGATAGAGGCGCATATATAGACCAGTCACAGAGTTTCAATGTATTTATGAGTAAGCCAACATCACAAGCACTATCCAGTATGTTTATGTATGAGTGGGAAAAAGGTCTTAAAACAGGAATGTATTACTTGCGTAGACAAACTGATGTTCAAGCTATTAAATTCTCATTGATGGATGATAAAAAGAAGGTTGTGTGTACTGATGAAGTGTGTCATTCATGTTCTGCTTAAAATGAATGATTATTATTGATAAATTGAATTATTACACATGATTGCAATAATAACAATCATGTGTATCATCTGTAAAGGAGAATCTATTAAAAATCGAAAACATCTTAGAATATGTAGAGATGTTAATACTATACCTATGCTCCCAGATACATTATTATTTTTGGATTGTGATGAGTGTGATAAAATACAGTTCTTACCAACTCTCCCAGAGTCACTTGAAAGACTAGAATGTCGCGGATGTACTCAGTTACAGACTTTACCAGATTTACCAAAGACATTAAAAGTACTTTTTTGTTTAAGAAATTACAACTTAGTACTAATACCAAAATTACCTCATTCATTGGAATTATTCTCATGTTGTGACTGTTATAATTTAAAAACTCTACCAGATTTATCCCCAATACTCATAAAATTTAATTGTAGTAGTTGTCCTAATCTTACATATATCCCTAAATTACCACAGTCATTGATTTCTCTGTGGTGTGAAGGATGCTCAAATCTCTCATTTATCCCTGAGTTACCACAGTCGCTTGAAACACTTTATTGTGGTGCGTGTTTGACTTTATCAGAGATACCTAAATTACCAGACTCTCTTATTCGTATACAATGTTTTGACTGTAAAAAAATTATATCTTTACCCAAACTTCCTAAAAACCTATGTGTGTTGTGGTGCTTTAGATGTCCGTTATTGGAAACATTACCTACTTTACCACTTACTTTACAGCGACTTTTTTGTTTTGAATGTCCCAATCTAGTAACGATACCAGAGTTACCACCATCTATAATAGAGTTTTGGTGTAATGGTTGCACTGGTCTTATTTTTATCCCAGAGAATGCTCATAAACATATATCACTCATGATGTTAGAGACTATTCATAATAATTATCTCAAGTGGAAAAAGGAACAGACTCTGTGTTGGTTCTCTTCAAAGACTGGGATTGTCTATGAAGAGTTGATTAAACGGACTTGGCACCCATCTCGTGTGGTGGACTGGTGTTGGGACACTGAAGAGGTCAAGTGGTTCAAGTCACTACGGTGACCGAATTTTAAATGATTAAATTGAATTATTACTGATATTTATCAGTAATAATAATCATGTGTCTTATCTGTCAAGGAGAATCTCTCGAGAATTTAGAAGAACTTAAAGTATGTGAAAATGTGTCTGAAATACCAGAGCTACCACAGTCACTTATAGATCTTGATTGTAGTGAATGTCCCTTATTAATAACACTTCCAAAGTTACCACAATCACTTTTATATCTTGATTGTAGCGATTGTCCTTTATTGACCACACTCCCAGAGTTACCATTGTCACTTACAGAATTTTATTGTGCTGGGTATCCTCTATTAACCACACTTCCAAAGTTACCACAGTTACTTACATATCTTGATTGTGATGAGTGTCCTCTATTAACCACACTTCCAAAGTTACCACAGTTACTTACATATCTTGATTGTGCTGAATGTCCTCTATTAACCATACTCCCAGAACTACCACAGTCACTTATATGTCTTTGTTGTAATGGATGTCATCTATTAACTACACTCCCAGAACTACCACAGTCACTTATATATCTTTATTGTTATAGTTGTCCTTTATTAACAACTATCCAAAAGTTCCCTTATTCACTTTTATGTGTTGACTGTAATTGGTGTAGTGTATTAACCACACTACCAACATTACCACAGTCACTTACATGTCTTAATTGCGAAGAATGTACCAGTCTCATTTTCGTACCAAGGAATGCTTTAAGATTTATACCCCATTATTTATTAGAAATTATTACTAACAACTATCTCAAGTGGAGAAAAGAACAGACTTTATACTGGTTCTCTTCCACACATGGGATTGTCTATGAAGAGTTGATTAAACGGACTTGGCACCCATCTCGTGTGGTGGACTGGTGCTGGGATACGGAAGAGGTTAAATGGTTTAAATTACTGCCACAATCTTAAATTGAATTTATTGCTTAAATTATAATATAATCTGACATGCTAGATTATATCATACTAGGATTTTTTATATGGATTATCCTCAACATAATATTCTTTTGTGAATATTACTCTAAAACACAACTCCAAAATCTGTTATCGTTTACAGAGTACATGCTATTTCTCAATATGATAACAGTAATAGCCATACCATTCTTTGTGTTCTATATAACATATCTCAGTTAGTATTCCTCAGTAACATTTGTTCTAGTAGTATGTAATGGAGGCTGAGGAATACATATATTAGACACTGTAGGCCGTCTTGATTCCGGAGGTGGGATATTTACATTACGTGTAAGCTCATTAATAATTTTGAATTCCTCGTTAAAAGAGTCATGAGAAGCTGATATTGTAGTCTGATGATTTGTATACATTTTAAATATTAGCTGCTGATATCCTGTGATTAAATTATTAAATCTAAAAAACTGTTTCTCATTGGTTTCTTTAAGTCGTTGATATTTACTCTCAAGAATTGAGTACTGTTTTGCATAGTCTTTTTGCTGTGATGTAATAGCATCTTTAACAGCCATATTCATATTAAATGCTATATTATTCATCTTGTCCACTAGAGAGTCATAGGCCACTCCATTTACAGGGGAGGAGGTTGTTTTAAGAGTCTCTTGAATACCTCTGAGTTTTTCATCCATGATATCATTTACTCGTTGAGATGTCATTAAACTCTGTTGTTTTACAGTATCACAAATTACAGTGAATTTGTCATCTACCATCTGTTTAAGACGCTCTTCTACTATAATGTCAAATTCATCGTCATCTATTTGCACTCGTTTATTTTGAGCAGTGGATGAATTAGTCCGTCTTATAGACCTTACTATTGTATTAGTATTATTAGTATTACTATTAGTATTGCGTTTCATATTTATCCAGTAACATTATTTATTTTAAACTGAATTAGAGATAGAATAAGTCTTATAATTATAAATGTCATCCCAACGCAGGATTTTAAATGAACTATCAAAGATGGGAGCTTTTAACAGAGAGAATACAGAGGATATTTATGTGTATCCATTTGAGGATAATAATATGAGGCTACAGAGTCTCGTGGTAGGCCCAAAAGACTCTGTTTATCACGGCGGGTATTTTTTGTTTGATATCAAACTACCTCAAACATATCCAATAGAGCCCCCAGTGTTTACATTTATATCTCCTAAATATAGTGATATTGGCCGTTTACATCCAAATTTATATGAAGATGGAAAGGTGTGCTTAAGTATATTAAATACATGGGGTAAAAATGAGTGGAGTTCAGGTTCTAGCGTGACTATTATACTCAAAACTATACAGAGTCTATTAGATGATAACCCTATAAAACATGAACCTAGAACTTCTACTTCAGAGGAATCTCGGATGTATGCTTTAGCAGCTGATTTTAAGTGTATAAATTTATGTGAAATGATTTACGAGAATAGACATGAGTTACATCCAGAGATTATGACTAAAATAGAGGAGATGCATGTCAAATATGAACCAGTTCGTTTAAAGAGAAAGGAACGGATGAAACAGTATATAGGTAAGAGAGTAAAGTACTTTCATGGGAGTATTATGATAAGGTGATTATGATAAAGTGATTTTTAATTTGGGAGAAATTAAAAATAGAGATATGACAAAAATTGTTTCATTGTTTTCAATGGGTAATTTTATAAATTACAAGACTTTCACTCAAGAAGGAATGCAAAGATTTGACTGTAGTGGATATTTGACACTAAAGATATTACCCCCTTTTTACAGTGGTATAAAAAAGATAAATTGTAGTGGCTGTGTAAATCTAGAGGAGATACCAGAGTTACCAGAGGATTTGGAAGAACTAAATTGTAGTGGCTGTGAGTCTCTTATGAGACTGCCAAAGTTGCCTCCAAACCTTAAGTACCTTAATTGTAGTGGTTGTTTGAAATTAAAAGAGATACCGGAGCTTCCAGAGACACTTGATGATTTCTATTGTAATGGGTGTTACGAGTTAGAGTACTTACCAGATATACCTCCTCTAATAGACCAATTGTTCTGCTTTAATTGCACAAGCTTAAAGAGTCTCCCAAAGATACCTTATGGACTTAAGGGTTTATTTTGTTTTGGATGCTTTAATTTAGAGTCTCTTCCTGTGTTACCAGATACTATTAAAGAGATAAGCTGTTCAAAGTGTTATAACCTAAAATATATCAGTGGTTTACCAGAGGGGCTATTGATATTCACGTGTGACAAGTGTACTAGTTTAAAGAGAATAGATAGACTACCATCTACTGTGATGGAGTTCTTCTGTGGAGGGTGTATAGTTTTAGAAGAGATACCAGAATTACCAGAGGGTTTGGTGGAAATTAGGTGTTGTAACTGTGAATACATTGAAAGACTCCCAAAACTCCCATCCAGTCTTAAAAAGTTGTTATGTTATGGCTGTAAGAGGCTACAAGAGATACCAGTGTTACCAGATGGGTTGTTAAAATTAGATTTCTCCAGGTGTATTATTTTGAGAGCTCATCCGGTGTTACCATCTGGTTTAGCTGAGGTGTCGTGTTTTAGTTGTCCGTATCTGATATCAGATGATAGTAGGATTACTTATCAGATCTCTGTCATTGATAACTTGGAGAGAT
>ERZ1292625.2479-Hain-H41-01um-R1-2479-length-16956-cov-6_pt1 | contig 12993 bp, 16 predicted proteins | sample MGYA00564400_ERZ1292625 | MGnify/ENA primary metagenome ERZ1292625 (study PRJEB36523, sample SAMEA6512639) | groundwater metagenome | collected 2019-01-08 | study: AquaDiva: Metagenomics assemblies of 32 groundwater samples
TCCCCTTTATCACCCTGCTCCCCTTTATCACCAGTCTCCCCCTTGTCACCAGTCTCTCCCTTGTCACCAGTCTCTCCCTTGTCTCCAATTTCTCCCTTGTCTCCAGTTTCTCCTCGCTCTCCCTTATCTCCAGCCTCTCCTCTCATGCCTTGTTCACCCTGTTCTCCTTTATCGCCCGTCTCCCCTTTATCGCCCATGGGTCCCTGTGGTCCTTCGTCACCCCCAGGTTCTCCTCTATCTCCCTTCTCACCTATTTCTCCTCTATCTCCCTTCTCGCCTTTTTCTCCTTTATCTCATTTATCTCCCGTGTCCCCCTTATCACCAGTATCACCCCTTTCACCTTTCTCCCCTTTTTCTCCAATGGGTCCTTGTGGGCCTACATCACCATTAGGCCCTAACTGGCCTCTATCACCCTTCTCACCACGTGGTCCACGTTCTCCCTGATCACCTCGACCTCCTTGATCACCTCTTTCTCCTCTTTCTCCTCTATCCCCTTTAATACCTTGATCTCCCTTGTCACCTTTATCACCCTTCTCTCCTCTGTCACCCTTTACGTATTGTATATTCTTATCACTGTTAACAACATCTTGGTTACATACTACCACTTTTGTTCTAGGTGGTTTATGATTTTCAATCTCCTCTAGACTAGAACCTCCAAATAATCGTTCATGTTCTAATTTCTTTCTAATCTCCTCGTCTCTTACAAGTCTATTCTGTATTTCTTTATTTACATTACTAACACTATCTCCCATATCTTTTCCCAAGTCTTTTTCCCTTTCCAATATTAGCTTAAAGTTACTTGGGAGATAATTAGTCTCTTGTTCTGACTCTTCATAATTTACATGCTCTTCATCAGTAGAAAAAACAGTGTCATTATCGTAACCATATCTCATTCTAAAACTCATTTTTGTTAGGTACAAAGTTGCTTTTAAATCATTTAAACAATAATTCTTTCTGACAAATAATGGATCCAAAAACAATTATTCATATTTCTATTGAAATTGTTGTGTTAGTCTGCTTAATGTACTGGATGAAGTCGCGTGTTTCAACACTCAAACAGACAATAGAGTCATTGCAAAATAAAGTACAAGAACATGATAAACTCTTATCACGTATTATATCAGAAATGGGTTATTATCATGATAGAGCACCTATAACAATACCTTTTGGCTTATCTACTCAAAAAGATATCATAGTCCCTATGAAACCAGACAACGATATTATAAAATTCTTAGATAATGATGAAGAGACAGAAGCAAATACTGTTCATAGTGAAATTGATACAGAGACCAAGACTGATGCTGATCTTGATAGAGAAATCTCAAAGGAAATAGCAGAATTATCAAATGATTTAAATACACAAGATTAAAACTAAATAATGCAACAGACAAAACTAGACAAATATAGAGTTTTTAGTACCCATTACTATCACTGGTTAGATGCCTATTATCCATTCTTAGATACAATGTTCACTATAACTGTTTCTAATTCTCACCAACTAAAGACAGACGATTATACTTTTGAAAATTTTTGTATTATGATTTATAGAAAATCAAACAAATATATAACAGAGTATACTTAATTATGACAATTGATAATGATAGAGAACATAACAAGTATCAACAGGAGAACCTAACATCTGACTCATATGATACACATCACTTTGAAGAGGACAATATTAATCCTGGCATTGAAGATGCCTTATTTGAGACCTCATGTAACACATATGAAGAACTTAAACAGTATGTATATGAAAACTCTCTTTGTATGATAGAGAACTTAACACCACAAGATATTATGCTATTTATACAGACTAATAGCCTTCCAAGCTTGTAACTGTAAAATGGTATCAGTCATATCATCTGCTTTTTTAACACCAAGTTTATTTAGCATTGAAGTATCATTTCTCAATGCTAAAATCTCTTTTGCTTTTATAACAGACCATTTTTTTCTCTGTGGTTTTGTCATGGCTTTGTACTTACCTTTTGGGGTAAGTATTTTAGGGGCTCCTAATGCTTGAGTCTTGTGATAAGCAGGAAAATCTATTACTGTTTTTGACTTGCCATACTTACAGAGGAAGTAGCTCATACAATGTTGTGCTAGTTTAAGAGCCATTGTGTTTCTTGACTTTCCAAAGAACATTTGTTGCTCAATAATTATAGTCTGACACTTGTCCATAATATCAGAGTAACTATCTAATAACTTATTCATATTTAGATATATGTCAATGTCTGATGAGGTATCTCTTGTTAAATCCACATTTTCTAGTATTAGTATCGTCCCAGACATGAATACTGACATGAGATACTCACTGGTATCATTCAGTTTATCTGGTACATCTTCCACACAAAACGCAAAGTTCTTTTTTCCAATGTCTATCGAGCATATATACATTCCTTTATATATATGCTAAATTACTATTTAAATGAGTTTCCAAGTCTCTGTGATAGTATCAAAGACTATAACTCTCTTATGAGTTATGTTAAGAGGTTTTTTAGTCTCATTTAAATTACTCTTTGTACCTAGCATCTTTTCTTTAGCAACCTCATTAATAACATCATTAATGACCGATTCAGCATTAACAATTTTAAATGATGACATTTAGTTATGCAAAGTTTAGTAATTCATTTTCTGTAAAGGACTTTTCTATGCCATTATCCATTATCAACCTAATCAACTTAAATCCTATATCTCTAGGTGTTATAGGATGTCCATGAAAGTTATACCGAGGTCCATAGTACATGAAAATAGTATCTGTAATATCATTTAAATTCTCATCTAATGCTAATACAATACTAGGTTTTATCTTGAGAGGACAAACAATCATGATATATAACTTGCCATTAACTACATACGATACTTCATAATTCCTACCTTTTCTTTTAACATTTTGTCTGAGATACTGTGTTAAACGTATTTTTAGCGTCTTACCTAATATAACACATGCTTTTGAGAAGCTTTTGAGGCTTAACATGAGAGTATTTTCACTTGTGGTTGTATTTGCCACTGCTGAATATAAAACTCCAAACCTCTGTATTTTACCCACTACATCTAGATAGTACCCCATTCCCCCTATAATAATTCCAATTATGAGTGTCCACATTTAATTGAAATTATCAGTGTTTAAATAAATAATGAATACAGTCTCTGAAAACGACAATATGTTTGTATTTAAGTGCCCACATTGCTCAGAATATGTTCAAGTAGAAAAGATGCAGGTAAATTGTACTATATTTAGACATGCTATAAGAAGAGATAATTACACTCAGATATCCCCTCATACACCTAAATTAGAGTGTGATTATCTTGTTGAAACAAATCAGGTATATGGTTGTGCTAAACCATTCAAGTTTGTATATGCAAGTCCAGTAAATTATGTGATTGAATGTGACTATATATAAAACTAGACCTTAATATAAGATAAAATAGCTCCATTTGGATATGTAGATGCTCTTTTGTTATTAGTAATACGTATTTGATTTTCACCCTCTTTATGCCACACGATATGAGAGCTTCTACCACCGTCTAAATTAATAGCTTTCACAATATGTCTACCAGTTAATCTTGACAACCCTTTACAGAACTGTGCCAACTGAGCAAAGTCCATACCCATACCTCTCTCATCTCTCCCTTCTATGTACACCATATATACACCATTTTTATCGTCAATACAGAGTGCACTTCTTGGATTAGGATTAGATGCGTGAGATAAAACCCCCGGATTAATAATACTACAATTCAACTTATTGTCCTTAAACTGTAACTGTAATTCCTCTTGTTTATTCTCAGCCTTTCGACATTGCCATATATAAGAATTATGAAATGTATGACACATGATTTCACCTGTTTTTAACATCTCTCTCAATGTATTTATTAATTCCTGTTTATAACTTTGTTCATGTGCTAACATGTCTTGTAACAGTTCTTCTCGTACTTTATCCACATCTCCTATATAACCCTCTTGGTCAAGTTCTTGGTCAAGTATATCATTAATATGTCTGAGGAGTACTTCTCTATCAATCTTTGTATGGTCTGTAAGTACCAGATTCTTTAAAATACTTTCAATGTCGTCAGATCCCATCATTGCATCAGACTTTGCCTGTTCTGTAATCTCTATATCACTCATGGAATTCACAGTAGATGCAATATTCTCAATAATCTCAAATTTAGGTGCATCATCAGTGAGTTCTATACTCTTCTTAAACACACAATATTGACTCAGCGGAGAGTTGTATCTATCTGTTTCTATCATCTTTTCATTAAACTGAAAATCGCCTTCTATTAATACAGCACCAGCTGCTGAAATATATCTGTAATTACGAGCCTCATTGGCAGAGACGATATCCAACATACCATCATCTCTAATTACAATATATCTAAAATATTTCTCATATGCAGTAGGAATTGCATTATCCATTAGGATATCCTCTGATTTATACAGACCAATAGGAGTATAATTACTGCTAGCTCCAATTTTAAAGAATGTAGTATTTATGGCTACTCCAGCCTTTATCTTCTCCGTCTGGAAATAGTTTTTCAAGTCTATGCGACAACACTCAAAATTAAACTTGTAACCATTTTTATTACCTTGGACAGGATCAATATAAGCAATATGAGTCCATTGGTTCTTAAGATGTCCCTGTGCTTTTGATGCCTGTGATATTGTGGTATTAAATGGTAGTATACTTGTTCTGACTCCTGGAGGTGCTATTCCCTTTTCTGAGTGAAATAGTCTGATAAAGTCTGTCTTATCAATGGAATCACTCACGTCCTCTATATATGGATAGAATGTAGTATCCATTTTCTCTACTATTGACGGAGCTTTAAAAATATTGGACTTATACCCATCCAGCCTCTTGATAGTAGGTAACACAACAAAACCACTACTCTTTAAAATATTAATAATCTCAGAATCTGGCATTATACTCTTATCAATAGTGGGTTTAAACTCCTTTTCAGTCTCATCATACGCATGATGAGACATTTCAAATAACTTTACCACATACATAAGCATTTCAGAAGCAGAAGAAGTATTATTGAGTAATTCAACTGCTGGCCTCCAATGCTTGGGATTAACAGCCAATTTTGCCATCTCATTAATAGCCTCATCTTCACTTACTCTTAACAACACTGAAAATAGCTTACGTGATAGAAACTCAATTTTATCCTTTGGCATATTACTGAACTTATTATTTATCATACCTTTCTTATACACACTGTATAGAAAAGCAAATATGTCATAGTAAGGATTAAAGGCATAAAAATTCACAAACTCTCTAGTACCCTTCTTTTCAAATATAAGTCTTGGTGTGAGAATATAATCAGATGTTTCTATACGATTAAACCCAAAATCTATCAGAACTGTATCAAATGAAAACATGGTATAAGCAAACTGTCCATCTGGTAAGGGATATATGTTTATCTCATTTGGAGGCAATGGTCTGGCCATTATATTGTCAGCATGTAAATCAAAGTGAACATATCTATGTGTTTTTTGAGCTACATTAAGAGTATACATGACTTGAAATATCATATACAAAAATGTTGACTGTGAAAAGATGTGATTATTCAAACTCTCCATTGTCTCCATGAGAGTATAAGTTACCTTTTCTTTATCATCATACACGAAACTAAGCGTCTTGACAATAGATGACGTATACATGTCTTTTAACAGTCCGTTTAAAACTAGGCCAATGACTGGCTCTAACAAGTAATTAGGGGCAAATATAATAGTCTTACCACTCTGTGAATCTGGTACATGATACACAATGTCACCTTCTCTAGCCATCATGCACAAGGATTTTACAGATGAGTTTTCAGATGCAGTACATATATTATTTACTTTTATAGCATATTCTCCGTTATTTATACTATAGACGCCTCCAAACCCAGATTTAACACCAATACGGACAGCCTTTTTACTCTTTAAAAGTGTCTCTATATATTTTATTTTTTTAGGATCATTAAAGCTATCGGCACTAAAAGTCGCTAGAAATTCACTTGGATGCTCTAATCTTATGAGATCTTTCATGTCTTTTTATTAACTAGTTAAAAATTTAACCCAAATAATAAAAGGTATGAATAAAAGACCTATGGAGGAACAAGGAGATGATATAGAAGAATGCATTTACAATAAGCCAAAGAGACACAAGCCTCGTATTAAATTTGAAAATGCCCCGCATGTATCATCAATAGCAGAATTAATAACACTCGGTAAAACGGGTAAGTTTTATAGAAACTTTGACACTGTTATGTTATGGCGTATATTACCTAATCTAGAAGAACTTGACAGAATGATTGGTCTTAAGCCTCTAAAGGACTCTATATTTTATCAGATTATTTATTATTTACAAGGGATGCACTTACACAACCCAGAAGGAGAATATTTACACACTGTTATCAGTGGGCCTCCGGGGTGTGGTAAGTGTTTGGGACTTGATACTCCAGTCATGATGGCAGATGGACATATTAAAAAGGTACAAGATATAAGTGTTGGAGATTGTGTTATGGGTCCTTATGCTGAAAGTAAGAGAGTTATCAGTGTGTGTTCTGGTCAAGAGGAGATGTATTGTGTTAAGCAGAGTTATGGAGATGATTTTACAGTGAATAAATCACATATTCTCACTCTAAAATTATGCACAAACCCTATTGTATTTGAGAACTGTACAAGAAAAGAGTATTTTCTAAAATGGGTAGATAAAGATGGGATGCACTGTAATGTATTTAAATACACAGACGAAATTACCAGAGAAGCCATACATGAGAATATAATGCTTAATTTACATAAATATCCCAGAAAGGGACATATCATTGATATTTCTGTAGAGGAGTATCTCACCAGGAGTAATCAATGGAGAAAGTCCTTTAAAGGATTTAAAATGGCTGTTGAATATCCAGAGAAATCTGTATGTCTATCACCGCATGAATTTTGGTCTCAGAAATACATTGAATTTATTCCAGACGAATACAAGTATAACTCTATGCGTGTAAGAGCCAGTCTACTTTATGAGAAAATGTCATCTATAGAAACAATAGATTTTGACCCATTATGTGTCTCAACCCAGTGTATTCACGATGTTATGCATATAGCCATGTCAATAGGATGGAAGGTGAGACTGTGTGGAAACACGATTCATCTATTTAGGTCTTCAAATAATACATATACAATAAAATTACAGAGTTGTGGTATAGGTACTTATTATGGTTTTGAGTTGGACCAGTGTGGTAGATTTCTTTTGGGAGATTTTACAGTGACACATAATACTCAAATTGCAAATATCATAGGTAACACATATAAAGCACTAGGTATTCTATCTTTAGAAGGTGAGTTTAAGGTTGCTCACAGAGATGACCTTATAGCAGAATATCTAGGACAAACAGCTGTAAAAACACGCAAGCTACTTAAATCATGTCAAGGTGGAGTCTTATTTATAGATGAGGTTTATAGTCTAGGACACTCGGAAGGGAGAGATTCTTACTCAAAAGAGGCTATTGATACACTCACAGCATTTTTATCAGAGAATAAGAATAACTTTTGCTGTATAGTAGCGGGTTATGAAGAAGATATAAATAGTTGTTTTTTCTCAGTGAATAAAGGCCTTGATAGGAGATTTCCTTGGAGACATCACATTGTGTCTTATACATCCACAGAGCTTACCGAGATACTTTTAACCAAAGTACATGATATGAAATGGATTATAGATGTTGATAAAGATGAAATTAAGCAGATTATAGAGACAAATAAAGATATGTTTAAAAACTCTGGTGGGGATATAGAAACATTACTCTCTAAATGCAAGATGACACATGCGAAAAGGGTATTTTCAGAGTCAAATGATAAAAAGTTCATATTGACATTACAGGATTTAAAGGATGGATTAGAGATGATGAAATTACATAAAGGTACTCAAAAAACTGATGATGTACCATTTGGGATGTATATATAATTGGGTGTATATAATTTTGAGAATTCATTTATATAAATGAGTGCTCAAAATTATATATTTATAACTAGTATTTTACTGTCTATAGGAATTATTATAGTAGGTCTAGTCATTTTTATAAAGAAGCCAAAAACTATTCATAGTGATAAAAATAATGATAAAAACAGTGATAAAAATTTTGGTCTCTCCGCTAAAGAGATGGATGATATTCTCTCGCTCCATAATAAGTATAGGGTATTGGCAGGAGCATCTCCATTAGTTTGGAGTGATGAGCTTGCCAGATATGCACAGATGTGGGGTACTCACTTGAAAAATAACAATTGTGAGATAGAAGCTGTCCCTGAAAATATGAGAGGTATATATCTCAATGGCGACACATATGGGCAAAACATTGCTAAATTTGAGCGTGTTAATGATTCTATGGGTAATTCAAGTGTTATAGTAACTGACAATAGCAGCCCGTATAATACTGTGACAGGCTGGTTTAATGAGTGTAAAAATATCAATCCTGATAATCTAAGAGACACTAGTAAAGGCCCAATAGGTCACTATACACAGCTAGTGTGGAAAGACACAAAACGCGTGGGATGTGCTAAAGTGACATGCCAAACAGATAATAGTCACTCGAGTATCTATGTCTGTAATTACGATCCATCTGGGAATATTATAAATGGTGAAGGAGACCCATTATTATTTTATAATAATAATGTAACAAAGGCTTGTCAATAAAACATATTTATCAAGCAACCATTTCCGCTTGTATCGCATTGTGATGTTGGTAATTAGAGAGAATAAAGTCATTATACTTTAACTGTGAAATATCAGTTAAAGTCTTTAGTCTGTCAGAAATTTGAAGCTGTGGAAACACAAATGGCTTTCTAGTTAACTGCATCTGAGAGTTTTGGATATGGCCTTTATAGATATGTGCATCTCCCAAAGATAGGTTTAAGAATCTAGGTGTCAAGTGTGTTATCTTACCAATAATATACATTAGCAAGGCTGTGGATGCGATATTAAACGGCAACCCAAGGAAAACATCAGAGGACCTATTAAAGCAAAAACAATCAAGAAACTCATCCTCTATATAAAACTGTAGAATGATTGAGTGACATGGATACAATACTCCTTCTTCTGCCTGAGATGGATTAAAATCGGTCATGAGAATTCTCCGAGAGTATGGTTCTTTTAGTATTGTATTTATAACATATTTTAACTGGTCTATTCCACCACTCATTTCTCCTGTTTCTATATCATAATCTCCGTTAAAATGTCTCCACTGGGCTCCATACATTGGCCCCATTAGACCCTCCTTGCGTGTTGTAAATCCAATACTATCAAGAAACTCGCGAGATGTATTAGCAGTCCATATATTTATATTCTTTTCTCGGAGAATATTATTATCAGTATGCCCATTGAGAAAAAACAATAGTTCCTCTACAATACCTCTAAAAAACATCTTTTTGGTTGTTAGTAATGGAAATCCATTCTCGAGGTTAAATTTCATATGTTGCCCAAAGATACTCTTAACAGACCCATTACGCCCTTCTCTATAAACACCGTGATTTAATACATTACATAAAACAGAGAGATACTCATTTTCACCATTTATATTTTTAATAATTTCATAGTGTGTAAACTCTGGGTTTGTAACATAAGAGGATATAACCCACTCATGTCCAAAGTTAAAAGTATCACACTCATTAGCTAAAATTGATATGTGTACCTTGTGTATAAGCTGTGAGTAATACTTGAGAATAAATGTGATAACCTTTGGAACCCCTGTCACAAATATCTGCTTCTTTAATGACAATGCATATTTAAGTGCATCTATCAGAGTCGTAAAGGGAAATTTATCAACCATAAATAGACATGTACTACTTCCTATAATAAGTGTACTGGATACTGTCTTTTCCTTAAAGATAGCTTCATCCTCTGTATTTTTAGGTATTGATATAATCAAGTCAAATTTCATTGAGTTTATTTGTTTAATATTTAATAATTACAATTCATTTTAATAAATGGAAGATGTTGAGTTTGAAACGGAGTTTGCCGCTTATGAGAGAATTGATATGACTCAGACAGAAGATGACTATATAAACATAAATGAGTTACCGTTACTGTATCGAGTAGTAATGAAGAATCACTCATCATTACTTGATGGATTTGAGACTATACTCATGGTAGTAGCAAAGAAAATGTCTAATAGTAGAATGATAGCCAGAATACCAGATATACAGAGGCTAATGACTTTTGTGTATAAGATACCAGATATTAAATATTTCAATCCAATGGGTCTTATTTTGGGGTACATTGCAACTGACGGAGGAGGTGAATCCATTAATAGTACAGTATTAAAAGACCTATTTAGTAGACTTAAAAAGGGTTATTTGCCTTATGGAGGGTGGTTATATGAGGCAGATATAGTGAGATATGCGAGATGGTTTGTGCTTATAAATGATATCTAAGACGATTTGTATTACATGGAATGTAATACGATTTATTATTTTTATCAGAAGGTAATGGTAGTAATTTTATAAGATTAGGACATGAAACATGCCAGAATGTTTTGAGTGAAGATGGTAGATTAGGTATGTATTTAAGACTAGTGCATCCACAACATATGAGGCTTTCAAGTGAGTCAGGTAATACTGGAAGAGATTCTAGATTGATACAATTATTACATTCTAAAATTTTAAGTGTCTGTGGTAATTCAGGGAGAGTCTGTATTTGAGTGTCTCTACAACTCAGCAATGTAAGTGTCTGTGGTAGGTTCTGTAAACCGTCTGTCTGAGTACATCCACTACACTCAAATTCTAAAAGTGATGGTGGTAACTTTGGAAGAGTTTGTAATTGAATACATCTACCAACCCATAATGATAAAAGTCCTATGGGTAACTCTGGTAAACTTTTTATTGAATAACATCCATAACAATTGATACTCAAAAGTGACTGTGGTAGCTCTGGGAGAGTATGCAACTGAGTGCAACCACCACAATAAAGATATTTAAGTGAACCTGGTAAAGTTGGGAACGTGAGGTTAACACAGTTTATACAATTTAATAGCTCGAGAGTCTGTGGGAGTTCTGAAAGAAACTCTAGTTGAGAACATCCTTCAATGTTAAGCTCTTTGAGTGTTGGTGGCAATTTCGGTAAGAATCTTATACGAGAGTTATGACTACAATCAAGTTCTCTAAGTGTTTGTGGTAACTCTGGTATCTCAGAGACATTTTCACATACAAAAAGTACTTCCAGATCTGTTGGGTATTTTCCTTCACAAATAAGACACATATTTATAAAAAAATATGTGTCTTTAAGTAATTATTCTTCATTATCAGGGATATGGTCTGTCTAATTTATCCCTATCACGTCTAACCTGTCCAGAGATACCAGAACAGACACACATATTTTCCTTTTGATTTGTTAAAGCACTGAAAATTGAGCCTAATAATATCGTGAGGAATATACAACTAATAGCAAAATGCACTGAATAATTTTCTATTGACATTTATTGGTACCAATAGAAAAATATTTAATAATTTATGATTACTCTATTTATGATTACTCTATTTATGATCACTCTATATACTCAACATCCTCTTCTTCATCGTCCGTACTATTAGTATCAATCTCATTAGTATCAATCTCTTCTACCAATTCAGCTTCATCCTCTTCATCCTGTGTTTTCTTGTTCACAAAACTAGGATTAAGATTGTCTGGTAAATCATATGATAATTTATATTGGTGACATAATTCAATATCTTCTGGTGTTAGTTGCATTATAGTATCTCCAACCTGGCGTCCAATGCATTTATTATTAGTACTAGAGATAATAAGACCTGTAGAAACTGTCTTACCATTATCTTCTACTGAAAACTCATAGTTTCCATATGCATTTTTTGAGAGACTAGTTACTTGTTTGTGTGCTTTAAGCACGTTTAGTATCTTTTTAGGAGGCTCTTTACCAGATGTTTTTCTTGTGTCAAAATCCAGGATACGAGCTATTAGTTCTTCTTTCTTACCAGTATGTTTAATACCCTTTGACTTGCATATGTCAGTCAATTCATCCTTCTTCATATTCATTAGGGTATTAGATGCATCAGTTCTTGGTGTCTGTGGTGGCTTTGGAGTAGTAATAAGGATTTCACCGCTATTATTACCACACTTGCCATTATCCCATATCTTCATCATTTCATCGGCTGAAACTCCTAGTTTTAGAGACACATCTGTGATAAACTTGTGAATTAGAGATGATAACTGGTCTTGATATGACATTTATTTAGTCTAAATTATATGTTTAAATTCAAATTCATTTTAATAAATGAACTCATTATTTTATGATACAGAACAACCAATTGGTCGGACTGTGAAAAGATGTCAACACTGTAACTGGCTTCAGAATATTAATCGTAAAGGTACGTTTTGGAAGCACATAAAACTCCCAAATGGGGCTGGGTCAATGATATTCCTGTCAACAAAGAAGTTCCTTTATGGTCTTAATATTGTACTAGACTTTCACGATGATAGTATGAATGTAAATAACTCTATTATATGTGCTGTAAATACCTACCTTTATCTTTATGAGAGATATGGCCTTAAAGGGCAGATGAATATACTCTTAAATTCACAGTTTAAAAATATGAGAGAGCATCATCACATATGGTTATTTGCAGTGGATGAGGAAGCTAAACAGAATTTTGACAGGGTTTTTGGGACACATGGAGGTCTGTCACAGAATCATGAACCTGATTTGAGACAACTAGCAGTACATGCCACTGGACCTAATGACATAACATATAATCTATCCACGATACGGGCCTATTCTGATATCGTGTCAAGATTAAGACATGACCAGTCATTTTATCTCTTTATAGGCCTTAAAGATGGACAGAGATTGTATGCAGAACTCGCCCATGATTAATTGATTACTTGAATATTATTAGTGTTACTAATAATATTTTTATCACTCTATTTTATCACTCTATTTTATCACTCTATTTTTATCACTCTATTTTTATCACTCTATTTTTATCACTCTATTTTTATCACTCTA
>ERZ1292625.616-Hain-H41-01um-R1-616-length-51104-cov-23_pt2 | contig 12993 bp, 13 predicted proteins | sample MGYA00564400_ERZ1292625 | MGnify/ENA primary metagenome ERZ1292625 (study PRJEB36523, sample SAMEA6512639) | groundwater metagenome | collected 2019-01-08 | study: AquaDiva: Metagenomics assemblies of 32 groundwater samples
ACGACTTCTTCTATCCCGGGACCGTGGCCCTCATCGGCGCCACGGACACGCCGAGCAAGCCCGGCAGGGCCGTCCTCGAGAACCTCGCCAGTTTCCAGGGAACGGTCTTTCCCGTCAACCCCAAGCATACGGAGCTCTTTGGCAGGCGCTGCTACGCTACCGTCAAGGACATCCCGGGAAAGATCGACCTCGCCATTGTCGTCGTACCGTCAACCTTCGCAGAGCAGGTGATGGGTGAGCTCAGGGACAAGGGCGTACGCAGGGTCATCCTTGTCAGCGCGGGCTTTGCCGAGGCCGGCGAAGAGGGCCTCCGCCGGCAGGAGCGCATCAAAGCAATAATACAGAAAGAGAACATCCGGGTGATCGGTCCGAACGCCCTGGGCGTGTTCAACACGGAAAACGGCCTCGACAGTTTCTTCGTCTCCCGGCAGCGGGTGTCGAAGTCCGGCCCCGGCCGGCTCTCCATCGTCTCCCAGAGCGGCGCCATCACCGTGATCCTCATGGAGGCGCTGGCCCGGGACGGCATCGGAATCGCCAAGGCGATAAACTACGGCAACCGGATCGATGTGGATGACGCCGACGCCCTCGATTATTTTGCCGATGATCCGAAGACCGGCGCCGTCGCCGTGTACATGGAGTCCGTGGCCGATGGAACAAAATTTTTGCGGGCAGCGAAGCGGTTCGCGTCGAAAAAGCCTCTCGTGATATGGAAGGCCGGAAAATACGGCATGGGCGCCGCGGCCGTGATCTCGCATACGGCAACGCTCGCCGGAAGGTACGGGCTGTACCGGGCGGCCATCAGGCAGTCAGGGGCAGTCGAGGCCTACGGGTTCGACCACATGATCGATGCGGCGAAAGCCATTGCCCTCATGAACTATTCCTGTATGGGCAACAGGCTCCTCATCGTTACGAACGGCGGGGGCATGGCCGTGGCCGCCGCGGACCAGGCCGAGCAGGAGGGCTTTGTCATGCCCCGCACACCCGAAGCGGTCAGGCACAGGCTCAACCAGGCCTTTCCCCCGTTTTTTGTCACGAACAACCCCATCGACCTCACCGGCAGCGGCAAAGACGAGGATTATTACATTGCGCTCAAAGAGGCCCTGCCGCACTATGACGCCGCCGTGGTGATCCTGCTCATGGGCGCCACGACGGTGACCGAAAAGGTCACGGAAATGGTGGCCCGCGCCTGCCACGAGGAGCAAAAGCCGGTCACCTGCTGCGCGCTCCAGGGACTGGGCTATACGCGGGAGGCCATGTCGGCGCTGTTAAAGCAAGGCATTCCCGTGTACCCCTCGCCCGAGCGGGCGGTACGGGCCCTTGCAGCGCTCAAAAAAGCCTCGTGCAGATCTCTGCGAAGACCATGAAAACACCTTCCGAAATCATACAAACCGTGAAAGCTGAAGGCCGCAAGGCCCTCTTCGAACATGAGGCGAAAGAACTTGCCCGCGCAGTGGGAATATCCGTGCCCCGGTTCGAGGTCGTGAGAATTGATGACGAAGTGTCCTTGCGTTCCGCTGCGGAGAAGCTCGGGTTCCCTCTTGCGCTCAAGGCCGTCTCGCCCCAGGTTCTGCACAAGACAGAGACCGGAGCCGTTGCCCTCGACATTGTGAATTACGATGGTCTTCAAGATGCCGCAAAAAACATGAAGAGGACCATCTCTGAGCGGACCCCTGACGCTGTGATCAGATATTTTCTCTTAGAGGAGATGATGCCGCCGGGGTTGGAGCTTCTGATCGGAGGGTTGAGAGACGACCAGTTCGGCCCGGCCGTGGCCATCGGCTTGGGAGGGGTCTGGGTGGAAGCGATAAAAGACACAGCCTTCGGGATAACTCCCATGACCCGTGACGAGGTCATCGATATGATCGAAGAAACCCGGGCAGGTCTCTTCCTGAAAGGCTTCCGCAACAGCCCTCCGCTGGACCAGGAGGCCGTCATTTCCACCATCAACGCCGTCTCGAAGCTCCTGCACGACGTCCCGGAGATCCGCGAGATGGACATGAACCCTGTGCGCGTATATGCCCACGGTGTTGCAGCGCTGGACGTGCGGGTGATACTCGCGTGATCCTGTAATCGTCGCCGATCCGTACTTTGCAATATGGACCGCTAAACACCTGGACCTGCTTTTGTCCGGAAGTACCGAAGAACTACCTACCTACCACTTGACCTCGAAACCTTTGAGATAATCCTCATACGCAACAGGCGATTCTATCCCGAACTCGGCAAGCATATCGATTGTCTCACCGACGGAAATACCGAGGCTCTTTGCCAAGTTTCCCAGGGACAGTTTTCCATCCCGGTACTGTTTGAGCATCCGAAACTGCAAGCCCTGCTGGATAAGTTCCCGGGCAACCGTTGACCGTCCCTTATGCTCCTGACTGGAAAGGTCGTCGATGCGTTTTAATTCCGAATTCTCAAGCCGTAAGCTTATTACTCCCATAGTTATTTCCTCCCTTCCTGTAGGCGGCTCATCGCGTCCTCGATGATTCTCTTGCTGTATCTTCCATATTGGACCAGCGTGGTAAGTTTTTCCTGCGCTAATTCCGGCGACAATATATTCCGAGATGCCAAGCGAAGCAAAAAGTGCACCGCTGTCAGAAACTGCAGCCCAAGCACCTTGCTCGCCTTTATTCCCGGCCCGTCGTCAATGGCTATCGGATACTGGTGCTTTCTCGCTAACCAGAGAGACTCTGCTTCTGCTTTTGCAATGCGAAAATCCATCTGGAGCTGTTTGATCGCCTTCGCATCGATTGTTTTCCGCACATTAATTCGTCCCTCTTGAACAAGAAGGGAAATCAATTCTGCGTCTGCAGTCTTTTTGGCAAGGCATTCTGCCTGTACCTCTTGAGAGATAATTATTTCAACTTCTGCCAACACCTCACGCAGCAGGTCTGTTTTTGCCAGCAGAATAAGCGTCGACGAGTCAAACACAATTATCATGTATACAATATACTACATGTGATTACATTTGTCAATGAGGCAGAGGATTGCTGACGAAGAGGTATGTACAGGAGAAGGAGAAGAAGCGCGGGTATTAAACATCTCTTTCACTCATTGCGCATACGAACGTCTCGCTTCGGATAGAACAGGGGCAAAGCATCCTGTATATCTCGCGGCAGATCGGCCATTCATCCGCAAAGACGACGCTGGATATTTACGGGCATTTGTTCAAGGAGGTGAACACGGAACAGGCTGAGAAACTTGACGCGATACTCGGATTTGTGGAACAACCCGGCAACTCGTCGGATACTTGTGGAAGGTTGTGGAAGGTTTCCGCGAAAATCAATGAAAAAGGGGTTGCAGATGAACTGCAACCCCTTGATTTGGTTGGTAGCGGGGGCCGGATTTGAACCGACGACCTTCGGGTTATGAGCCCGACGAGCTACCGGACTGCTCCACCCCGCGATGAGTGTGGTATAGTAATCTACTCGTGACTCGCTGTCAAGGAAATTATAGTATCCGCGGCGGTTTTGTGTCCAAAAAGATGTTCTGGACCGTTGACGGGCCGCTGGCATTGGCCGAAGCATCGTAAGCGACCGCCGTTATGGCATTGTTCCCCTCTGCCAGGCCCGCGCGGAGGGAGAAATTTCCCTTGTCGTCCGTCCTCGCCGTTCCCCGCGAGGCGTTGTTCACGAACACCTCGACCCGCGCGCCCGGCTCGGAGCTCCCGCTCACCGTCACCTGGCGGTTCCTCGTGACCTGGACCAGTCCGTTCAGCGAGGGCGCCGGAGGAGGCGTGGTGTCGAGCTGGACCGTTACCGTGGACCCCTTTGCCCGGTTCCCTGCGTAATCCACGGCTGCCGCCAAGATGGTGTTGCTGCCCTCGCTCAGGCTGACGCCGGAGAGCGTGAACGCGCCCCTGGACACCTGCGCCGGAGTGCCGTTTATGCTCACCAGCGCCGTGGAGTCATCCACGGCGCCCGTGACGGTGATCATCTTTTTGTTGGTCACCGTCATGTCCCGGGGAGAGGTGATCGTGACGCGGGGAGGGACGGAATCCACGGAGACCTTGACCGAGGCCGTGCCCCTGTTGCCGGCATTGCTCACGGCGGTGACCGTAATGGAATTTGTCCCTTCGGCAAGCTTCAGGTCCTGCGCCGTGAACGTGCCCGCTCCCAGCTCCGCCTTTACGGCCTGGGAGCCGCCCCGGGGGCTGACGGTGACGGAGGCCGCGTTCTTGTCGACGTTGCCGCTCACCGTAACGAGCCGCGCATTCATCACGCTGTTCGACGACGGCGACGTGATCTCGATCACCGGCGGCTTGCTGTCAAGGACGATGGTCACCGAGTCATTGCCGGTGTTCCCGAAGGGGTCCGTGGCCACGGCGGTGATGGTGTTCTGGCCTTCCACGAGGTTCACCCTGGCGCTGAACACGCCGCGCTCCACGGCGGCGATAATGCCGTTCACCACGATCTTTGCCCGTTGATTGCTGACCGTCCCGGTGAGAAGCACCTGGGAGCGGTTGACAAAAGCGCTCTGCTTATGGGACGTGATCTTGACCTGGGGAGCTTGGGTGCTGACGGTGAACGTCCAGGCCGTGGACGTGACATTGCCCGCCCTGTCCAGGACCTCCAGCTTCACCTTGTGCACGCCGTCGGACAGCGGCTCCGCCGGAACGTAACTGATCCGGTTCGCCCCGGCCTGGGCCGCCGAAGTGACGTCCGCGCCGTCAACATAAAGTCTGGACCCGGCAGGGTCTACCCCGATGCCGTCATCGAGATACTCCGCCGATATGACGGGCTTTGCGCTGCTCACCAGGCTGCCGTTGGACGGGCTGATGCTGTTATAGACCCGTGCAGACGACGCCGTTTGCTCCGCCGCGACCGCGGCGCCGGACGAACAACAGAGTGCAACGATCAGAAAAGCCGCCATGCTTCGTGACATGGTTGTCCCCTCCCCCGAAAACAGAGTATTTCAGCACCGTGAGATTAACAAAACAGTGTATTATTGTCAACATTTTATTCCGTTGTCCATATCAGGCAAGGCGTTCCCTCTCCGCCCTTTACTTAGGGTGCAGGTTGTGGTATCTTTAGAGCATTAAGGCGGGAGCGGAGCGGATATGTGGGTACAGATGAGCGTGAATACGATCCTCTTCGACAGCAGGAACAGCAGTTATATCATCGTGCTGCGGGATGAATCGGGGAAGAAGATCCTGCCCATCTGGATCGGGGCGTCGGAAGGAAACTCCATAGCCCTTGCCATGAGCAACGTCAAGCCCACCCGTCCGCTCACCCATGACCTGCTCATCGGGGTCTTCGACCGGCTCGACGTGGAGATCTCCCGCGTGGTCATCAGCGACCTCATCGACAGCACCTTCTACGCCTCTCTCTACCTTCTGCACAACAACCAGGAAGTGCACATCGATTCACGACCGAGCGACGCCATTGCTCTGGCCATGCGGACCGGGGCGCCCGTGTTCGTGGAAGAAGAGGTCCTCGCGAAGCAGGACTCCTCCGCAATCGATACGTGGATGAAAAACTTCGGCGAGAGCGGCGGCGGAACGGAATATAATGCGTGACCGTTTGGCCGATCGGCCAAACGTCAATGCAAAATTCAAAAGGTAAATTGCAAAATGCAAAATGATTGAGAATGTATCTCTTTTATTTTGCGCTTTTCACTTTGCATTTTGCCTTCTGACTTTTCGTTTGATCTACAACCCCCACCTCGGCGCAAGGTCATTCTCCACGCCCATGCTGTCCAGCACCCTTCCTACGATGAAATCCACCATGTCCTGCACCCGTTTCGGATGGTGATAGAACGCCGGCATGGCCGGGATGATCCGGCAGCCGAGCTCGGCCAGGGCAAGCATGTTCCTGAGATGGATCGCGGAGAGCGGCGTCTCCCGGGGCACGAGGATGAGCGGACGCCGCTCCTTGATCGTCACGTCCGCGGCGCGCTCGATGAGGTTGGAGCCGAAGCCGTTGGCGATGGAGGCAAGGGCCTTCATGGAGCAGGGGATCACGACCATGGCGTCCACTTTCGAGGAGCCGCTCGCGATGGGAGCGTACAGGTTCTCCTCGTCGAAATAGCGGAGCTGCCCCTCCCGCGCCTTGAGATGCAGCTCAAGGGCATTCTGGATGTCCGTCTCCGAGCCCTTGAGCAGCAGACCGGCCTCGTCGTGCAGGATGGCCTGTCCCTCCCCCGAGATGCAAAGGTAAACGGAATGGCCCCCGGCAATGAGCGTCTCGAGCAGCTTCAGTCCGTAGGGCGCGCCCGAGGCGCCGGTGATCGCTACTGTATAGGTCGACATAGTTCGGTCCCTTTGTGGACGGCCTTCGTCAGTCTAAGGACAGATACTTCCGCAGCGTTGAATCCATGATATTATGGAAGCGCTCTTCGCTCTCCTGGAGCGAGGCCTTTATCTGCCGCGCCTCGTCGTAGAGGCGGGCGTTTTCGATGGCAACGACGACGTGGCCGGCCATGGCCTCAAGGAGATCCAGGTCGCTCTGGACATAGGGTTCGCCGCTTCCCTTGTGGCCCATCGTCAGGACCCCCTGCAGCTCCCCCTTGTACAGGAGCGGAATGGCAAGCTCGGCGCCGATCTTTTTCATGGACGCGTTGATGTAACCGAAGTCCTCCTCCGCCAGCAGCCCTTCGAGCTCCTCGCGCACCACGATCTGCCCCTCGTGCCGCATCCAGCCGACGATGTGCTCCTCCAGCGGCCGGCCGAAGGTGACTTCGCGGCAGAGGGTCGAGCCGTGGCGCATGCTGAACTGTTCGCTCTCATTCCTGAGGAACAGGCAGATGTTCTCCACGCCGAGGTTCCGCTTCATGATGTCGATGATGTACGTGAGCAGTTCAGAAAGGTCCAGTTTCGTGACAATGGCCTTGATGGATTCCTGGAGGGCCTGCTGGTAATCGTACTTTCCCTTGACCACCATCCGCTGGAACCACTCCTGCACCCGCCTGCTGATGGGTGTCCCGAAAAAGAGGAAGGCGATGAGCGCGAGCGACAGCAGGACCGCCGAGGTCGCGCCGAGAAGAGGCTCGAAGAGCTTAAAAAAACCGACATGGGCGATCGAGAACACGCTGAGCAGCGACACAATGCTGAGGGTGCGCGAGATGATGATACGGATGTCGAACAGGCGGTACCGGGTAATGGCGTAAAAGGTGAGGGCGACCCAGGGCAGGCTGAAATAGGCGCCCAGGACAGGGTCGAACCCGAGCCCGCCCAGGACCTGCAGGAAACCGACCATGAATGCCCCGCACCCGGCGAAGATGAGCGTGCCGTGAAAAAAGTAATTCAACTGGGCCTTTTTTATGCCGCTCACGTTTTTCCGGAGCAGATAGATCTCATACATGATCCAGAGGATCATGACGGCGCCGATGAACCGGGCGGGGTTCTCCAGCGGGCCGGAGCTGCCGACATAGGGGATGAGGGAGAGGTGGCCCGGTTCAACCAGATCGGTGAACAGGGTCAGGACGTAGACGGCAAGCCAGAAGGGATAGAGTATCCGGCCCACGGTGCGTGCGGACCGGCCCGTTTCGTCTTTCAGATAAAAGATGAACTGCAGCGCCGCCGGAATGCTGAACCAGCCGATCCACGAGGCGCGGGTAAAGAAATTATACTCCAGCCCCATGGAGGCCCGAACGTACATGACCGCGCCGCACAGGGCGTAGCCGGCCAGATAAAATGAAAACGCCGCAACGGCCCTGATGACCGGGCTGCTGCGGTGATTGTTCCGGAGGAGCATGATCCCCAGGATCACTTCCAGCGCGGCGATGAAAAATAGAGGATAGCCGATCAGTTGGTACGGACCCACAAGCACCCCCCGCGAATTCTGAGTGCTACTAGTGCTACTATAGCATAGGCGGCGGTCGGGTGCAAGGGCTCTCCGGCCCGAATAACCGCATCAGGTTGCTGCTCCTCCTTTCAGTTCCGCTGGAGATTCAAGGGGTTGCCTTCCGTTATGGTTCCTTCTTCAGCACGGCGCGCTTGACCAGGAGAGGCGACTGCGCAACGTCGTTGGGCGACATGAACCGGTCGCTTTTGTTTTTCTTCAGGTCGAGGCCGATGGAATTATACACCTGCGATACGTAGTAGGAGCAGAACAGCCGGTTCGCCCGGCGCAGCTCATCGCGCTTGTCCATGTCCCTTTTGAACAGGATGTAGAAGCTGATGGCGAACATCTTCCACCGCGCAAAACATTTACCAAGCTCTTCCTGGGCAAACTGCACCATCCTGACACGGTCGGCGGGCGCAATGTTCTTTTTGCACCAGTACCATTCCACGTCCCCGTGGTAAAGCTCGATGTTCCTCGATAGCGGCGTGACGACCACGCCCTTTCCCACGGCCTCCATGACCATGAGCCGTTTGTTCCACCACACGGCAAACCCCGCGTGGGAGTACTCCGCGCCGGTGAACTGTTTAACGAGCCAGGAGATGAAGCCCCTGCCCTTGTACAGGAGAACATCGCCGCTCCTGATCTGTTCCCGGATATCGCCATACTGGAAAACCCTGTTGATCATCGCAGACTCCTCCATAAGTAAGGTAGTTGAAAAAAATCCTTTCCTGTCACCCTGAACCCTTCGCTTTCTGTCACCCTGAGTGAAACGAAGGGTCTCGCCCCCGGCTCAGGGCAGGCTGACGGCCGTACGTCTCTTTCTATTCCACGATGCATACGGCGATTTTCGTGCCCAACTGGATGACCTTGCTTGTGACGCTGCCCAGGAGCAGGTGCTTTCCCCCGGCAATGCCGCATCTCCCCAGGACGATCGTCTGGCAGCCGCCGTCCCTGGCTTCTTCGAGAATGCTTTTTGCCACGTCCGTGGAATCGGAGATGAATTTTGTCGCAATGCCCTCCGCCTTGATGCCGTGTCTCACCAGGACCTTCACCGCGGACTGCATGACGGGTTCGATCTTCTGTTTCTGCTTTAACAACCAGGTATCGACGACCTTTCGCCTCTCCTTTTTCTCATCATCGGAGAGAATGTGCCCTTCATCCCAGAAAATAGCGGGAAGATTGGGAAGGACGTGAACGAGAGTAAGCTGAAGATCGGCCGCTCCCGAGAACTGCTGTCCTGCGTATTCCACCGCCTTCATGGCGCATGGTGAATCGTCAAGGGCTAAGAGTATCTTCTTCATAGTTTCCTCCGCTGTTGTAATTGCCGCATGGATTTCTTCCGCTCCGGTATAGTCCCGTCGCCGCGCTTATATCAGCACGTCAAGCAGGGTAAAAACGAATACCGTGACGCTGAGGTATCCGTTCATGTTGAAGAACGCAATGTTCAGTTTTGAGAGGTCGCCCTCCTTCACGAGCGAATGTTCGTAGATGAGGAACGCCAGGGCGATAAAAACTCCCGCGAGATAGATCCGGCCCAGGGAGCAGATAAAGGAGAGCGCAAGGAGCGCCGCGATCGTCATGAAGTGCGCTGCCCGGGATATCCGGAGCGAGCCGCGTACGCCGAACCTTCGGGGAATTGAGTAGAGACCGGCCTTTTTGTCGAAGTCAAGGTCCTGGAGCGCGTAGAGCGTATCGAACCCGATGAGCCAGAAGAGGACGGCCCCTCCGAGCACCAGCGCAGGAGGCTCCAGCACGCCGGCGACGGCGATCCAGGCGCCGAGGGGAGCGCCCGATATGGCGAGGCCGAGAAAGGCGTGTGAAAGGTATGTGAACCGCTTGGTGTATGAATAAAAGAAGACGATGGCCAGGGCCAGCGGTGAAAGATAAAAGGAGAGCGGGTTCAGCATATACGCGGCGAACACCAGGACGGCTGAGGAAAGAACGGTGAACAGTATCACCTGGAAGGGCGTGACCAGGCCCTGGGGAAGCGCCCGCTCTTTGGTCCTCGGATTTTCCGCATCGAATTTGCGATCAGCCCAGCGGTTGAACCCCATGGCCGCGGACCGGGCGCCCGCCATGGCCACAACGATCCAGAGTATCTGTCTCCCCGTGGGCAGCCCCTTTGCCGCGAGCACCGCGCCGGTGAAGGCAAAGGGCAGGGCGAAGATGGTGTGCTCGAACTTGATCATCTCGAGGATGATCTTGAATTTTTTCAGCATGACGATTGACCGCAGAGCTCTGGTTTATTATTCAGTTACAAATCAAATTCTTCTCAAAATGGGAAGAATATTTCTTCAATGTCTTGATTTTTACCGCAATTTTACAATTTTCAATTTGCAATTTACAATTCCGGCATGTCCGGGTTGGGCATTGGCGGTTGACTCATTTTGTCGCCGTTTTCCTGAGCGCCCACTCCTCGATCTTCTTTTTGATATCCGGCATGGCCTTCTGCGTCGCCTCGATGCCGGCCTGCATGCACCGCTTCTTCTGGGTGAAGTCGAGCATGCCCACGTCCCCCACCGCGGGGACGATGAGGACATCGGCGTCCTTCTTCTTATAGACCACATTTTCATTGAACATGATGTTGACGGCCTGGAGCATCACGTCGAACATATTGGTGATGTTGAAATTCGTCACATTCTCGCTGATGTCCACGGCGATGACGATGTCGGCCCCCTTCTCCCGCGCCGCGGAGATGGGGATATTGTCCACCACCCCGCCGTCCACGAGGAGCTTGCCCTGGTGGTCCACGGGCTGGAACACGCCGGGGATGGCGGAGCTCGCCCGCACCGCCTTGGCGATGGGCCCGCGGTCGATCACCACGCGTGTACCGCGATTCAGGTCCGTGGCGACGGCGGCGTAGGGCAGTTTGAGGTTCTCGATGTTGGCCACGGGGATCTTGCTCTTGATGAACCCTTCCAGCTTGTCGCCCTTCACCGGTCCCATGCCGGAGATCGCCGAGATAAGGGCATAATCGAAGAGGTTTTCCTTTTCGAGCGTAAAGGCGGTCCACTCGAGCTCGAAGCTGTTCGTGTCGTGGGCATAGATGGCGCCGATCAGGCTGCCCACGCTGGTACCGATGACCATGTCGATGGGGATCCGTTCCTGCTCCAGCGCGCGGATGACACCCACATGGGCAAAGCCCCGGGCCGCGCCGCCGCCGAGCACGAGGGCGATCTTCGGCCGGTCCGGGCCCTCCAGTATCTGTGAAAAGCCCGTCCCGCCCGTTGTCTGGCACGATGCCAGAATGAGGCTGGTAGAGAGTATCAGGAATGATCTAAGGTTTTTCATATGCCACCGCCTTTTTGACGCTGAGAGAATGGATGGCCTATGATACTGATTTGGCGGGGGGAGTGCAAGCAATAAAATCGTGGTCAACGGCAGGTATTCATGCTCCCGAAGGGGCTCCGAAGCGCCGGCGCAGGGCATGCACAAACGCCGCGTCCGCCTTTCGTGAAATCAACTCACGGGGCGAGCTGCCCTCTTCCCCGCGGGAGAAAAGGCAAACGCCGGCATCGCTATTGCCATGCGTCGGAGAATTATGCGGTGCTCATCTGCGTCTTGATCCGTTCGTACCTTCCGAAGCGCCGCTCTCGCTCCCGCCCCTGCCGCGTGCGCGTTCCCCATCGGTTTGCCGGGACCCGGATGCAGGCTTCAGATCGAGCGCTACTTCTTCGCCCCCGCCTTTCAGCTTCAGCCCCGACGTGGAGTTGGCGCCTTTCATCGTCTGGAGGAGCTCCCCCTTGTTGCGCTCAAAGATCTTCTGGCGCTCCCGTTCCTCCGCTTCCCGCAGTATCCGCGCTTCCTCCTCCCGCTTTCGCGCCGCCTCTTCCTCCTCCTGCTTTCGTTGGATCTCCTCGGGAGAGGGACCGCTTTGCTGCGGAGACAACGCATTCTGCAGAATGTTTTGAATGACGCCTTTCACGAGGTCTCTTTGAAAATCCTTCTTCGTCTGCCTGCCCTTGGAGGAGGGCGACGTTCGGGGTGCGGACGCTCCCGGTTCTTCGCACACAGGCAGCTGATTTGACCGCTCGCAGCGGCAGTTTTTTGCGTAGTCCGGATGGGTCAGCCGCCACGACGCCAGGGTGCCCGCGCAATCGACGGACTGCGCGTCAGCGGGGCCGGAACAGAGCGGCATTCCCAAGACCAGCAGAGCGGTCACGAACAACCTTGATGGTGCTTTGTCTCTTCCCATGACTCGTTCCTCCCGCCGTCCCCGGATTTTCCCCGGTTCCGGGCGGCATCGTTCGACACGGTGCGGGCGTCTATTTTCCCGACTTCTCTTTCTTATACTCAAACTGGTATATAAGGGTCTTCACCTCTTCGGCGTCGGAAGCGGTCGGCGCGAGATCGAGGTATTTCTGGAGGTTCTGTACGGCGTCGTCGTACCTTTCGGCCTTTCCCTGCACCATGCCGAGGTTGTAGTAAGCATCGGGCCAGAAGGGCGCCTTCGCCGCGGCCCGCTGGAACTCACGGATCGCCCCATCGAAATCCCCTGCCGATTTGGCCATTTCCACGGCGGCCTGCCCGCGGATCATGAGCCGCCGGGCATCGTCGGGCGGCGAGGGTTTTGTCGGAAACGACCGGTAGAGGGCCGTTATCTTCTTCCAGAGGGACTGCTCCCTCGATCGGTCGGCAAGTGACGCGTAGGCCTTCCCGTAATGCTCCAGGGCATCGGCCTTCTTTCCTTCGCGCTCCGCCTGTTCAGCGGCCTTTTCCTCCTGTACGGGCCGGTAGAGCGCTTCGCTCAGGGCCTCGTTGATCACGAACTGTGTCGGCGGCTCCCTGGAACCCTCAAAGGCAAGCGCGATCTCCACCTCCCGGGGAGCGCGGGGAAACTCCCGGAACAGCGCTGCCACGTTGATCTCTCCCCTTCCGCTGCCGTCGAGATCGACGTCGCGGGAGGGCCCCTCGTTGCTCTTGGGGGGTGCCGGGGCCGTGAAGCGCGGGTAGGCGGTCATGCGAAACCGCGCGTTCTGATAGGGCCGGTCCTCGGAGACGGCGCGGCCGGTAAGCTTCTTCTCCTTGGTGGTCGTGGACGCCCGCACCTCGCAGGTGGGGCTGATGCCGACGATGAAATAGGTCCCCATTCTGGCAAACCCTTTTACCTCGCAGCCGCGTTCATTCATTCCGGCGAACAGTTTGTCCAGCGCCTGGGAATTGGGGTTCTGGTCCAGGCCGGCGCCCAGACAGATAAACGGCGTTACCACAA
>ERZ1292625.3412-Hain-H41-01um-R1-3412-length-12992-cov-4_pt1 | contig 12992 bp, 17 predicted proteins | sample MGYA00564400_ERZ1292625 | MGnify/ENA primary metagenome ERZ1292625 (study PRJEB36523, sample SAMEA6512639) | groundwater metagenome | collected 2019-01-08 | study: AquaDiva: Metagenomics assemblies of 32 groundwater samples
AGTTATCGCCAACGCTATGTTCCCTGTCTATGCCGGGAGCGCTCTTAAAAACAAAGGAGTTCAGCTTGTTCTCGATGCTGTTGTAGACTATCTCCCTGCTCCGACGGACATTAGAGCAGTCACAGGTACCAATCCAGATACTGAAGAATTGGTGTCTCTCCCTGCAGATGACAATGCTCCATTTTCTGCCTTGGCCTTTAAGAGTATGGTTGATCCGTTCGTCGGCCAGCTCGTCTTCTTCCGCGTCTATTCTGGAACTATTGAAGCGGGCTCATATGTTTATAATCCTCGAACAGGAAACAAAGAGCGTCTTTCTCGTATCGTGCGTATGCAAGCTGATCAACGCGAAGAAGTGAAAAAAGTTTTTGCTGGAGAAATCGCCGCTGCTGTTGGACTCAAAGATACAAAAACTTCCGACACTCTCTGCGACGAAAAGAATCCTGTAGCACTCGACCGTATCAAGTTCCCTGAACCAGTTATTAACCTTCGTATTGAACCGAAGACCAAAGCCGACCAAGAAAAAATGGGACTCGCTCTCTCTAAACTCTCTGATGAAGACCCAACATTCAAAGTCTCAACCGATCCAGAAACAGAGGAAACAATTATTGCTGGTATGGGAGAACTTCACCTTGAAATCATTGTCGACCGTATGAAGCGTGAGTTCGGCGTGGAAGCTAATGTTGGTAAACCACAAGTAGCCTACCGAGAAACTATTACTGGTGAAGCCCAAGCAGAAGGTAAATACATCAAACAGTCTGGAGGTAAGGGTAACTATGGTCATGTGAAGATTCGCATTAAGCCAATGGATCAAAGCGTAGATCCAAAAGATTTGCCGAAGAATACGAAACGCTCTGGTGGATTTGAATTTATCAACAACATCAAAGGGGGAGCTATCCCTGGAGAGTTCATCGCACCGATTGAAAAAGGTCTTAAGGAAGGTCTCGACCGAGGTATTCTAGCAGGCTTCAAAATGGAAAATGTGTCAGTTGATCTTTATGATGGATCTTTCCATGAAGTGGACTCAAACGAAATGGCCTTCAAGATCGCTGCAAGTATGGCCGTGCAAGATGCATGTCGAAGTGCCAAGCCTGTGATTCTGGAACCAATGATGAAGGTAGAAGTGGTCACACCTGACAAATTCATGGGAGATGTAAACGGTTCCATGTCTTCTCGTCGCGGGATTATCGAAGCCATGGAGAGTCGCGGTATGAACCAAGTGGTTAATGCTGTCGTGCCACTATCAGAAATGTTTGGTTATATGACGACCCTACGCTCTATGACCGAAGGCCGCGCCGGTTTCACCATGGAATTCCTCCGCTATGACATCGTGCCTCAGAATGTGGCTGATACGATCATAAAAAGCCGATCGTAATTTAAATAAACAAAAACCAGCCTTTGCGAGCTGGTTTTTGTTTGGATTGACGAATACTATATCTGTGGTAGGGTAAAGAAAAATTTCGTTATGAAAAATCAAGAAAGTCTTTGTTCACTAATTTTAAAGTTTTTTACCGAAAAGATAGAGAAGGGAAGTAAAGGTGTTGTATTTGGCAAATCGGGGCACTTCCCAACATTTGTCGGGGAGGTAACTCCTGTATCTTTTGTTCTATATGGAGTCAACCTAACAATCTGCTCTCATATACAGCTGGATAAAAAAGAGTTTATTATAAAAGTATTTCTTGGCTCAGAGCCAAAAAGATACTTTGAGAATGGCTCCAAAAAGAAGTTGTTCAGTGAAAAAAATTACCGACAGAATGACCCACACCTTTTCAAGGTCATTTATCACGAAGACCAGTGGAAGGAAAATTGGATGGAAAAACAGTTCCCGCTACACAATCCGTATATCAAGTACATTGTGAAGGCTGTTAGGAGAGTCCAAGATCTCTTCTTCCAGGCAGAAAGAAAGGCCAAAAAACAATTTTAGAAAGCACCGCCTTTAGGCGGCTTTTTTATTGACAAAGTGCCCCTACATGATATGATGAATCACTATCGCATTTTGCGTTGTTTTTATGTGCGAGAGTTTATACATTATTAAAATAAATTAATTAGTTCATTATTATGGCAGCAGAAACATTTGATCGTTCAAAGCCACACGTAAACGTCGGAACCATTGGTCACGTTGACCATGGTAAGACTACGCTTACTGCGGCTATCCTCCACGTTCTAAACATGAACGGGAACCAAGTTAAATTAAAAGGAGTTAATGAGATTGACGGCGCACCTGAAGAAAAGGCGCGTGGTATTACCATTAACATTTCGCATAATGAATATTCTACAACGAATCGTCACTATGCTCACATTGATGCTCCAGGTCACGCTGACTACATCAAAAACATGATTACCGGTGCTGCTCAAATGGATGGCGCAATCCTCGTGGTTGCTGCTACCGATGGTGCAATGCCTCAGACTCGTGAACATGTTCTTCTTGCAAAACAAGTTGGTGTTCCAAAAATGATCGTATTTCTAAACAAGTGCGACATGGTTGATGACCCAGAAATGATCGACCTCGTAGAGGAAGAAATCCGAGAAATCCTTGGAAAACAAGGCTTTGACAAGGATGCTCCTGTTATTCGTGGATCAGGTCTTAAAGGTCTTGAAGCTACATCTATTGAAGATCCATGGGCTCAGAAAATTCTTGAGCTTACAAAGGCGCTTGACGAATATATCCCAATGCCTGTTCGAGATCTCGACAAGCCATTTCTTATGCCGATCGAAGACATCTTCTCTATTGAAGGACGCGGAACTGTAGTAACAGGCCGTATCGAAAGAGGAATTGTGAAGGTTGGTGAAGAAGTAGAAATTGTCGGTATCAAGGATACACAGAAGACTACTGTCACTGGTATTGAAATGTTCAACAAACAGCTCGATCAAGGTCAGGCTGGAGACAATGCTGGAATCTTGCTTCGCGGAGTTAAGAAAGAAGACATGACTCGTGGACAGGTTCTTGCTAAGACTGGTAGTGTGAAGCCACACACCAAGTTTGAAGGTGAAGTTTATGTTCTTAAAAAGGAAGAAGGTGGACGACACACTCCATTCGTAAATGGATACAAACCTCAGTTCTATGTCCGAACTACAGATGTGACTGGTTCTGTGACTCTCCCTGCTGGAGTAGAAATGGTTATGCCAGGAGACACTGTTAAGGTTACTGTAGAGCTTGTTGCTCCTGTCGCTATGGAAGAGCAAATGCGCTTCGCAATCCGAGAAGGAGGACGCACAGTTGGTGCCGGTGTAGTAACAAAGATAATCGCTTAACTGGTATACTGTAACTGCTCTTTGGAAAACATATGGCTACAAAAACTCCAACAAAAAAACATCCGCCAGCTGGCGGAGCTAAGAAAGTCGCAAAACCTAAGGTAGAAAAAGCTACTAAGGTTAGCAAATTAAAAGATGAGGTTGCCTCAATGCTTCGCATCCGAGTGCGTGCCTACGAGAACAAAATTCTCGACGTCTCAGTCAAGCAAATCATTGATACTGCGCTTCGTTATGATGCCAAGGTTCGTGGACCTATTCCACTTCCTACGGAAATCAAAAAGTATACCGTCAACCGCTCAGCCTTCATTTACAAAAATGCTCGCGAACAGTTTGAAATGCGTGTACACAAGCGACTTATTGATATCGAAAATCCTTCAGCGAAGGTCATCGAAGCCCTCACAAATCTATCTATGCCCTCTGGTGTAGATATTGATGTGAAGATGATGTAGAAATCAAGGAGTCTCTCGACGACTATGATTTCACAATCCCGCGAAATCGTGTCTGCCACGATGAAGTTGGGATGTAATCAAACTCTCTCTATAAAAACAAACAAAAAACTGCTCACTATGGGCAGTTTTTTGTTTTCTTGACTTCTAATTTATTACGAGTAAAGTTAAGAAAAAATTGTATTATGAAAACATTTTATAGTCACCCACGTGAAGCAGCCAATGCTTTTGCAAATATGGTCAACATGCACGGTCATGCCTTAAGACATAATAAAAGCCTTCGGCAAGGAGAGCTTCAGGCAATGTTTGACCTCGTTTCTTGCGCTGGTTTTAAACCAAGCGAAATAGTAGAGGGGCAGATTTTGGAAGATGTTCCGGATTCTACACGCAAAGATCCAGTTAACCGTTCTTGCATGTATAAAGTTGTCACCGGACAAAGAGATCATGCTTTTGCCACTGGCTGGCTTGATAATATGCTTAGTTACGGTCTTGGTTTTTATAACCAGGAAGGCCTTCATGACAAACTGTATGAGCAATTAATCAAAAGTACCCCTCTTGATCCAATTAGGCTTACCAAAGAAGGAGATTTTTTGATTGAATCAGAGCCTAAAGTTAATTGGCGTGATATCTGTCCCTACCTTGTAACTCATACAAAAAATGAGGATAAGATAGGTATGTCGATACATGGCTATTGTCATGGTTGGCTCGATTTAAGAAGAACAACAGAGACACACAATGCTTTGTTCTGTCGAGCATGCTATCTAAGGGTAGCCTTACCATTAGAAATAAAAACGTACGGAGAGCTTCGAAACTATATAGAAGAACAGCTTTTAGTCAGTTAGCCAACTAGTGACATATTTCTTTCAAATCCCCGAAAGGGGATTTTTTGTTTGTACTTGCACAAAATGGGGGCTCGTGTATAATCGGTGGACCAATTAAATAGCCTTTAAATGGTCCAATACCAGCCTTTGTGGCTCGGCATGAACATTATGAAATACATTCTCGGAAGAAAATTGCATATGACACAGCTCTTTGATGACAAGGGGATTGTTACACCTGTCACGGCGATCGTGGCTATGCCAAATACTGTGACTAAGGTTAAGACTGTTGAATCTGATGGTTACAATGCTGTTCAGCTTGCATCAGAAGATCAGAAAGTTTCTCGAGTTTCAAAAGCTTTATCTACTTCTCTAGGTGGCAAAGCATTTAAAATAATTCAAGAAATCAGACATGATGAAGCTCCAACCGCAACACTCGGAGAAGAAGTGACCGTGGCCTCATTTGAAAAAGGGGATAGTGTTGTTGTTTCTGGCACTTCAAAATCAAAAGGTTTCCAAGGTGTTGTAAAGCGTTACAACTTCAAGGGTGGACCACGATCTCACGGACAGAAGCACTCAGAACGAGAGCGAGGTTCTTCGGGGGGCGGTCCAGGACGAGCGGGGGGACGCGTCGTTATGGGTATGAGGATGCCAGGGCGTACAGGGGGAGACACTGTGACTGTCAAAGGTCTCAAGGTGGTGGCAGTTGACGCAATTACAAACACTATTTACATCAGTGGCGCAGTGCCTGGTCGAAGAGGAACAGTAGTAAGCATTACTGCATAATAAAAATTTTATGGAAACAAAAAAGACAACAACTAAAAAAGTAGTAAAGCCAAAAGTGGCAAAAGAAAAGGTAGAGAAAAAGCCAAAGGCTACCTCTGGTGCTCTTGAAGCAGTTATTTATAGCCAAAAAGGAGCTTCAAGTGGCAAGCTTCCTCTTCCAAAATCTGTTTTCGGTGCTAAATGGAATGCTGACCTTGTACACCAAGTTGTCCTAGCTATGCAGGCCAATCAGAGGTCGGGTACTGCACATACCAAAGATCGAAGTGAAGTCTCTGGTGGAGGCAAGAAACCATGGGCTCAAAAGGGAACAGGACGAGCTCGACACGGATCTTCTCGTAGCCCTATTTGGGTTGGTGGTGGAACAACTTTTGGTCCACGAACTGATAAAGACTACTCTCAAAAGATCAACAAGAAAATGCGAACCAAAGCTCTCTTTAGCGTGCTTTCAAAGAAATTGGATGATAACAAAATTCTTTTTGTCGATTCAATATCTCTGAAGGATATGAAAACTAAAGATGCCGTAGCTATCGTTTCTTCTCTAGCTAAGGTTTCTGGGTTTGAAAAATTGGGATCAAAGAAACCAACCACAGCGCTTTTGGCTTTGTCAAAAGCTGACAAGGTTGTTGAGAAGAGTTTTGCTAATCTTCCAGGAGTGACTGTAGGACTCGCAAAAGATTTAAATGTTTTGGGAGCAATGAGTTTCAATTACATTATCTTGGTTGAACCAAAAGAATCAGTTTCTGCACTAGAAGCAAAACTAAAATAATATTATGGCTAAATCTCCTGACATAACTAAAGTAGAGGCTAAGAATCCGCCAGCTGGCGGAAGAACTTCTATCTTGAAGAATCCTCGTATTACTGAAAAAGCAGCTAAGGCTCAGGCTTACAATTCCTACATATTCGATGTAGCTGTCTCTGCGACCAAAAGTGAAATCGCCAAAGCCTTTGTAAAACAATACAAGCACAAGCCACTCCGAGTACATACTGTTACCCAAAAGCCAAGAAGTAAATTTCAGAAAGGAATTTTGAGTTTTGGTCCAAAAATCAAGAAGGCTTACATCAAGCTACCAAAAGGTAAGACCATAGATGTCATGTAAGAATTTAAATAAACATTATGAAAAAATATAATCCAACATCTCCATCAAAGCGCAGTGAACAAAGTATTGAATACCGAAAGGTTCTTACTGCGTCAAAACCACTTAAGTCTTTGACTAAGGGGGGTAAAAGAAATGTTGGACGCAACAACCAAGGTCGCATCACTACTCCTCACAAAGGTGGTGGTCACAAGAGAGCGCTTCGAGATATCGACTTTTTATACAACAAAAAAGATATCGTAGCCAAGATTACTTCTGTCGAATATGATCCGAATCGTACAGGTTTCGTTGGTATTGAAGTTTACGCTGATGGAGAAAAGAGATATGTACTACTTCCAAAAGGAGTAACTGTTGGGGCGACATTTATTGTCTCTGAAAAAGCGCCCATTGAAGTGGCCAACCGTTTGGCTCTCAAGCACATTCCTGTCGGAGTATTTGTCTACAATGTTGAAATCAAGCCAGGTGCTGGCGCAAAATTAGCTCGAAGTGCTGGAGTATTTGCTCAAGTGGCTGCTCAAGACAACGGTTATACCAACTTGAAGATGCCATCAGGCGAAGTGCGCAAGATCATCGATGAGTCTTACGCCTGTATTGGTGAAGTTTCAAATGACGAAAATAAACTTAGAAATTTTGGTAAGGCTGGTCGCTCACGCTGGCTCGGTATTCGTCCGACAGTTCGTGGTACGGCTATGAACCCAGTAGATCACCCACACGGAGGTGGTGAAGGTGTACAAGGTATTGGTCTCCGCCGAGGTCCTAAGACTCGTCACGGCAAGCAAGCCTATGGTGTCCGTACTCGCACTCCCAAGAAATACTCAAACGACCTCATCGTTTCTCGAAGAAAAACAAAACGGTAATCAGAGATGCAACAAAAAACCTCCGAAATGGAGGTTTTTTTGTTAGGTCATTACTATTGACTTTTAAATAAAAATATGTAATATAAAAATCAAACCAAAACCGAAATTCCTACGGTAATTTAGGAACCAATTCTGTACATTTTAAATAATAAATATGGAAATATTAAAGCAAGACCCAGTAAACATGGGCGTAATAGAAAAGATAAAGAACTATATACGTAGTCAAACAGCAAACGTAGAAGAAGCAATTCTCAAAGGGTTGCAACTGAGAATGTTTCAGGCAATTCTGGACTTCTTGATTCCAGGCGAAAAAGAGGGTTATGTTGTTGGTCCTACCGGCTTTGGAAAGACTGTTCTTATAACACAGTTTCTTAAGGCGATTGATGAACCAGCTTATATCATGGTTCCTCGTAGAACCCTACTGCACCAAACAGCTTCGGAATTTATGCGCTTTGCAGAAGACCTCGATATCGGTCTGATTTACGGGCTTCTGAAAGAGTTTAACAAAGATGTTACTATTATTACCTACGAATCGTTTGTAAGACAGACATTAAAAGGGAAACTTAATAAGAATATTAAATTTCTTATTTTAGACGAACCACATACTTGTCTTACTGAAAAACGTATGGAGGCTGTAAAGCAATATGAAAATGCTCTGAAGATTGGGTTCACCGCTACACCGTATTATTCTGATGAGAAAAAAGTTTCGAACTTGCTTCCGAAGGAAATACTTACAGTGACTGTTCCTGAAGCTGTTGAAGAAGGATTTCTTTGTCCGTTTATGGTTATCATAGCTGAGACTGATACTGATATCAGTAAGGTCAAGGTGATTGGTGGAGACTATAGCGCTAAGGATTTGTCAGAAGCAGTGAACATTGATTCAAGGAACAAAGCTGCCTTAAAGCTTTATCAAACAATACCGGCTTTTTGGAATAAAAGTGCCTTTATGCATTGTGCCAGCATAGCTCATGCTGATACAGTATCAAAACTTTTTCAAGATGTTGGTATTAGTGCTGCAGCCGTTCATTCAAACATGGAGGATTCTGAGATATCAAAGACACTGTACGATTTCAAGGCTGGAAATATTAAAGTACTTTGCAATGTTGATATGGTCACTATGGGCTTTGATGCTCCAGTAGCTACCCTTTGTTTTAATCTCCGTCCCACAAAGTCTGTGGTGGTGGCGACACAAAGGGTTAGAAATCTACGAATTGATCCTCTTAATTCCAAAAAGTTTGCTTCTATAGTTCATTTTTTTGATCAGGTTGCAAGAGGTAAGGGTCAGCCCATATGTTATGCGGATATCATAAAGCAGACATTTGTTGTGCCCGAGCGTCTGAAGCATATATTTCCTAAAGACAAAATGGAGAAGATGCTTATTCCTAAGATAAGGGTTGATAATCTAAAGGTGCACACTTCATACAAGAAGGTACTGAAGATTATTGCTAAAAGGAAGGCCTTAGCACAACAGCACTATCTTCCATATGACAAATGGGTACTGCAAGTCAGGAAAAGTGGTATAACTTCTGGGAGCGAATACACCAAGGTATATAAAAATTTCTTTGGGTGGCCAAGTGTTCCTGGTTTGATTTACACACTATTCCCCGGATGGTCTAAATTCTTTTCTCGTCCTGAGGTCATTCATAAGGCTAAGGATTTGCCATATACAAAATGGAAAGAGGAAGTAATAAAACTTGGGATCAAAGGGCTGAAGGATTATAGAATTCATCTGAAAGACAACCCGCATTGGCCTAACTGGCCGTACCAGGCTTATAAGGAATTCCCTGGTTGGTTAGCTTTACATGCCCAGGTAAAACCTTTTTTACCTCTACAAAAGTGGATTGAGCAAGTTTGTTACCACCAAATATTGAATTTTAATCAATATAAAGAGGAATACAAAAATCATCGTGGTTGGCCCTCCAACCCCAAGTTAACGTACGGACTGCCATTCTTTGAAGTGACTCCTGGTGAAGCTTAAAATTTCCTTAGCAAATTATAGTTCTTTGTAAAAACCGGGTAACCCCCGGTTTTTTTATTTGTTATACTGCCTAAATGGAAAAGAAAATGTCAGAAAAGAAGCGGTTTTCGATTGTGGCGCGAGCGCGGAGCTTCAAGCATGCCATTCGGGGGTAGTTGACATTATTTATCACTTGTATATACTAACTATATTAACGTCACTGCCACTGTTGCAAAACAAGGGCAGTTTTGCGTTTATGGGGTATAATTTAATTTATGGGATCAAAAGAGAAGGTGTTAGTAATAATTGATGGTGGTAATACCTACAGCGCTTTTCATCGTGTAGTAGTAGAATCTGATGGAAATAAAAAATTACCACTTCTACCTAAGGGGGCTAAATTTGACTATAAGAAATTTGCCGAATATCTTGCTAACGAGAGAGAAATAGTAGCAATAAAATATTACATAGGAATAGTTCGAGATACTGACCACACTGAAAAATCAGCGCTTATGGTTTCAAATCAGCAAAAGTTTCTCCAAAAATTAGAAAACATGGGGCTTATAATTGAGCGTGGCAGGATAGTCTATGATCACTCAACCAGAGAAAAAGGAGTCGATGTAAAAATGGCCATTGATATGGTTATCGGAGCATCTGAAAACATATATCATTCGGTAATACTTATTAGTTCAGATACAGACTTGATGCCAGCAATAAATTTCGTTCAGTTAAAAAACAAGAAGGTCGAGTATGTTGGTTTTTCCAATCGAACCTCGACAGCACTTTTAAAACATTCAGATATTCAAAGAGTATTTTCTGAGACCGACTTAACTCAATTCACGTTTTAATCTATGGAAAAGAAAATGTCAGAAAAGAAACGGTTTTCGATTGTGGCTCGGGCGGTGAGCTTTAAGCACGCTTTTCGAGGGGTTGTGGTTATTTTCAAGACCCAGCACAACGCTTGGGTGCACGGTGTTGTGGCTTTAGTAGTTATAGTCCTTGGCTTTATATATTCACTCAGCGAGGCCGAATGGGGGCTCATAGTCCTGTGTATGGCCGCCGTACTAGTTGCCGAAGGATTTAACACTGCACTTGAGATAGATATGGATCTGACTAGCCCCGAGTACCACCCATACGCCCGAGATACTAAGGATGTAGCCGCTGGAGCGGTGCTTTTGACTGTTATTGGGGCTGTTGTTGTCGGGCTAATCATATTCCTCCCAAAGATCCTCAGCATTTAGTTGACTTCTCTCCTTAATCTGATAAGATATGCGGAGCTCAGAAGGAGCTTCTTTTATTCTAAACTTATGACACGATCACTAGCAAAAGGCCCATATATTGACGAAAATCTCCTCAAAAAGATTAAAGGCAAAGCTCCGCTCTCAGCAGGAGTTATTAAAACTTGGGCACGCGCTAGTCAGATCGCACCAGAGATGGTTGGTTTTACCTTTGGTGTGCACAATGGCAAAACACATGTGGAAGTATTAGTCACCGAGGATATGGTAGGGCACCGTCTCGGTGAATTTTCTTTAACACGCAAGTTTACTCGTCATGGAGGAAAAATGCAGAAAGAAATTGACCAAAAACAAAAAGAAGCTGAAATCAACGCTGCTCAATCTGCTAAGGCATCTACTGCTCCTGCGGATACTAAGAAGAAGTAATTATTATGAAAGCTACACTTACAAACTATCGCCAATCGCCTCGTAAAGTTCGCCTCGTCTCTGACGCTGTGAAGGGCAAAAGTGTGGCGCAGGCACAGGTTGAGCTTTCATATATGCCTAAGCGTGCTGCGGATCCTATCCGTAAGTTGATCAATAGTGCTGCTGCAAATGCTGCCAAAGATGGTATCGATACATCAACACTAGTGATCAAAAATATAGAAGTTAACCAAGGTCTTGTTATGAAGCGTTTTATGCCTCGAGCTATGGGTGTAGCTAAGCCTATTCGTAAGAAAATGAGCCATGTCACTGTGGCACTTTCTGAGAAAATAGCTAAAAGTAAAAAGAAATAATTATATGTCAAAAGTTGTCCATCCATATGCACATAGATTAGTAACCCTCAGAGACTGGAAAAGCCGATGGTTTGCTACAGGTGCACATTTTGTTCAAAATTTAAAAGTAGATACAACAATTCGAGAATTTTTGGATAAGCGTCTTCGAGGTAGCTATGTTTCTTCTGTTGAGATTGAACGCGGACAAAAGGCAGTTCGTATTATTTTGCGTACCTCTCGTCCGGGTATGATCATCGGACGAAGTGGTGAAGCAGCTACTAAGCTCAAGGCTGATATTATCAAATCTCTAAAGCGTGCAAAGCTCACAGTCACTGATGAAATCAAACTTGAAATTGTTGAAGTTACCTCTCCAGACGGAGACGCGAAGATTGTGGCCTTTATGATTGCAGAGGGACTAGAAAAAAGAATGCCATATCGACGCGTAATGAAACAACTTATTGAAAAAGTTATGGCGGTGCGTGGTATACAAGGAGTTCGTTTCTATGTTGGGGGACGACTTGGGGGCGCTGAAATTTCTCGAAGTGAAATGTTAAAGCGTGGGAGTGTGCCACTTCAGACAGTGCGTGCTGATATCGACTTTGCTCGTGAAAAAGCTCACATGCCTTATGGAGATATCGGTATTAAAGTTTGGATTTACAAGGGACAAGTTTTTGCCAAGGATGACAAGAAACAAGAAAATAAATAATCATTTATGTTATTCCCTAAAAAAGTAAAATTTAGAAAATGGCACAAGAAGAGAACTGATATGAGTTCTCGAGTAGAAACTCGTGGCACTGATATTTCTTTCGGTTCATATGGCTTAAAGAGTGAAGAGCTTGGCCGACTTACTTCCAACCAAATCGAAGCTGCTCGAAAGGCAGCCTCTCGTTATCTGACAAAAGTTGGCCGTATGTGGATCCGTGTTTTTCCTGATCGACCGATCACCAGTAAGCCTGCCGAAGTACCAATGGGCGGAGGTAAGGGGGAACTCAAAGGGTACTCAATCGAAGTCTTGCCTGGTAGAGTTTTATTTGAGGTAGACGGAGTTTCTGAAGTTATTGCTAAAGAAGCACTTAGAAAAGCTGGTACCAAGCTTCCAGTTAAGACTCGTGTTGTAGCTAGAGAGTAAAAGTAGACATTTATAGAAAAAACAGTAGTATAGTAATACTTTATGACAACTAAACCCACACAACAGAAAATTCTCAAAGGCACTGTCGTATCCGACAAAATGGATAAGACTGTGGTTGTTGCTGTGAGTCGGTTTGTGAAGCACCCAAAGTACCAAAAGTTTTTGAAAATTACCAAGAAATACAAGGCTCATGATGAAGGAAATGCCCACAAAGTTGGGGAAATTATAGAGATAGTCGAGACCCGACCAATTTCAAAAGATAAGCACTTTAAGGTACTGAGTTAATATATGTTACAAGATGCATCAATAGTAAAAATTGCAGACAACTCAGGTGGGACAGTAGGTAAAATCTTCAAGGTTCTTGGAGGTTCCAAGCGTCGTTATGCTGGTATTGGAGACATCGTTGTGCTTTCAATCAAAAAGGCAGAACCAAGAAAGGGTGTTAAGAAAAAAGATGTTTGTTATGCAGTTGTTGTAAGACAAAAGAAGGACTATCGACGCAAAGATGGTTCTTACATTCGTTTTGATGACAACGCTGTTGTTATTCTTGAAAAAGGAAGTAAGGAACCGAAGGCAGGTCGCATCTTCGGCCCTATTCCTCGTGAAATTGCCGAGCTAGGTTACCAGAAGATTGCTTCACTGGCGCCAGAAGTGCTATAAATTTTAAAA
>ERZ1292625.3414-Hain-H41-01um-R1-3414-length-12989-cov-4_pt1 | contig 12989 bp, 16 predicted proteins | sample MGYA00564400_ERZ1292625 | MGnify/ENA primary metagenome ERZ1292625 (study PRJEB36523, sample SAMEA6512639) | groundwater metagenome | collected 2019-01-08 | study: AquaDiva: Metagenomics assemblies of 32 groundwater samples
GAGCCCGGGCGACGTGGAGTCAGTGGGGTGAAGTTTAAGGAGGAGGAAGGCAAAGACGGTAAGCTTACTGATACGATCGATGCCGTGATTATGGGATATTATTTGGGTGAAGGGAAACGCACCGGTTTCGGAATAGGAGCCTTGCTTGTGGGGGTCAAAAAAGGTGATCATTTCGAGACGGTTACCAAGATAGGCACGGGAGTGAGCGACGAGTTATGGAAGGATTTGAGAAAACAGTTGCATGCTATTGAGTCACGGAACATACCAACGGAATACGGAGACGTACATAAAACGCTTATACCCGACGTGTGGGTAAGCCCGAATATTATCGTAGAGCTGGCCGGTGATGATCTGACAAAGTCGCCCACGCACGGAGCCGGGTTTGCCGTGCGGTTTCCCCGATTGGTTACGATACGTAAAGATACGCGGCCGAAGAATGCAACATCTGTGTCTGAGCTTATCCGGATGTTCGAAAACCAGATGAGCCACACCAAGAGGTGATCAGCGTGTAAATTTGCTCCAGAATGGCTTTCTTCGTATAATAAGGGCGATATTATTGTCGTATGAAACACCCATTTGTATCCGTCGTTATTCCTACGCTCAACGAGGAAAAATTTTTACCAAAACTGCTTGCCTCTCTGGCAGCGCAACAAATAAAAGATTTTGAGGTGATCATTGTCGACGGGTCGTCAAAAGACCGCACCGTTGAGCAGGCGAAGCGCTATGGTGCCAAAATTCCCTCGCTGCGCGTTTTGGTGAGTGAAAAGTCCAGTTTGCCTCTCCAGCGGAATATGGGGGCCAGCGTGGCCAAGGGAGAGTGGTTGGCCTTCGTAGACGCAGATAGCGAACTCCTTCCGTATTTTATGGATCGTGTGCGGGTATTTATCCGGGATACCAAGCCGAAACTTTTTAGTGCATGGGCCCGAAGCGATTCCCCGCTTGTCCATGATGCAATATTTACTCTCCTTACGAATATTTACTGGGAGGCATCTGTGCTATTTAAACGTCCGGGAGCTCCCGGACCATTAACCATTGTGCGCAGCGATGTATTCCGTGCGGTAGGTGGGTACGATGAATCCCATGGGTTTAACGAAGATATCGATCTCGGATTACGTCTTGCGGAGCGTGGTGTCATCCTCTCTATGGTGCGGGAAACGTTATACGTGTGGTCCATGCGTCGTATCCGACGGGAAGGTAAAGTGAAGGTTATGAATCAATACATCCTTTCGTTGTTGCCTATATTGCTGTTCAAACGTCCATTCAAGCATATGCCGGGGTATATCATGGGGGGGCATATGTACAATAAGCAAAAGAAAATACAACCGACGGTTCTCAAGACGTATGAACGTAAATTACGTGCGCTGATGCGGGAGTTGTTTGATTGAAGCCGGGTGATATACTGAAACCCATGAATATCCTCTTTGTTTCTGACGTGTATCTACCGACGGTGAGCGGGGTAGCTTCGTCGACAGACTCCATTGTCCGTTTTATGGCCGCACAGGGGCATCGGGTGACCCTCGTGTGCCCTCAGCCGCTCGGGGAGTACGTTCCCCTTCAAGCAGCCGGTCTGGAAATAGTCTATACCCCGGGAGTAAGCGATAAATTGTTCGTAAACAAATCCATGACGCTGTTTCCATTGGGATTTCCCGTTCTCTGGCATGTCGTTTTGAACAATACGTTTGACATTGTGCACATCCAGGAACCCGGATCATTGGGGATTACCGCGCTCATTATTGCGAAATTATTCCGGTTACCGGTCGTGGGCGCCCAACATTTTTCCTGGTCACAAATTGAACGCGTGGCGCCCCCGCTGATCCGTTGGATAAGCGTTCCCTTTATGAAGCTTTATGTCCGCGTCATTTATGCGATGTATGACGAAATCATGGTGCCGACCGTTACGGCAGCTCGCGATCTTTCTGCCCTTATCGGCCGATCCGGATCAATTCATCCCGTTTCCAATGGGGTAGATACGGGTATGTATACGCCGCGTACCGGTTCTGCAACCGTATTGAGAGCGAAATACCGGTTGTCCAAGGATATTCCCGTACTTCTTTATATCGGACGATTAGATGCGGATAAGAATATTGAAACCATACTGCAGGCTCTGGCAATCACTGCAACTCCCATACGCATGATGATTGCGGGAGTGGGCAAGCAAAAGGAACGGCTACAGTCACTGGCAACGTCACTCAAACTTACAAATATTATCTGGATGGACGAAGTACAAAAACAGGTGATTATTGACTTATATCAACTTGCTGACGCGTTCGTCATTATGTCTCCGGTAGAAACGCAGAGTATTGTGGCTCTTCAAGCGCTTGCCTGCGGATTGCCGCTTATTGCCGCACGTGCCGGAGCGCTTCCTGAGTTAGTGGACGGAAAAAACGGCGTGTTGGTGGACGCGTATGATGTGAATACTCTTGCATCTACCATAGACCGGCTTGCATCAGATAGTACGCTTCGCAAGTCAATGGGGGCCCAAAGCAGGAAAATAAGTCTCCGGCATCATAAACCGACGGTACTCAAGCGGTTAGAAGTATTGTACAAACAAACCATGCATCCATCATCATGACACACATAATTGCGGATCTTCAGTTACACTCCAGATTTTCCCGGGCAGTTTCACCTGCTATGACCATCCCCAACATTGCTATGTGGGCGCGCCGCAAAGGGATCGGGTTGGTGGCGACGGGGGACTGGACGCACCCGATGTGGTTTCGGGAAATTGAGCGGGATTTGGAAGAGATAGGGAACGGACTGCTCAAGATAAGAGCTCAGAACGCAGAACCCAATGACCAACCGAATCCGTTATTTCTCCTGGCTACCGAAGTATCCTGCATTTATTCCCAAAACGGGAAGGGGAGGCGGGTACACACGCTCATATGGGTTCCGTCAATCAGTTCCGCACGGAAAATAAGTCAGGAGATGACCAAACGCGGATGCAACCTATTAAGTGACGGGCGCCCGATTATCGGGCTCACCTCTATTGATGTTGCAGAATTGGTGCTGTCTATCGAACCAAAAGCCCTGATTATTCCGGCTCACGCGTGGACGCCGTGGTTTTCTGTATTTGGCTCGATGAGCGGTTTTACGAGTTTAGAAGAAGCGTTTGGTCCGTATGCCAAACATATTTATGCGGTCGAGACGGGACTTTCCAGTAATCCGTCGATGAACTGGCAAATTTCTGAATTGGATTCGCGGGAGATCGTATCATTTTCCGATGCACATTCCGGCCCAAAGCTTGGGCGTGAAGCGACGGTGTTTGTGTTCGATGAGTCGAAAGGAGCGATCAGCTATCAGCATATTTATGACGCGATTTCCGCCCGGAGTCTCAAGGTAGACCCAAAAAAGCTCAAAGTGCGCATTGCCCATACCATAGAATTTTATCCGGAAGAGGGAAAATATCACTGGTCCGGGCATCGGGCGTGTAGTGTGCGTTGGGGGCCAACGGAGACGCGGAAAAACGGTTCTACATGTCCTGTGTGCGGTAAACCGTTAACGCAGGGAGTAGAGCAGCGCGTGAGCGAATTATCCGAAAGAAACGAAGTTGATTTGCAGCTGTCGGTCTATGAAGAGCGCATGAGTAAGGCAGCAACAGTGAGGATGACGAAAAGCAACGCATTTCCCTACAGACCTCCATTTCTTATGATGGTGCCGCTTGTCGAAATTATTGCAGAAGCGATCGGATCTCCGGTAGCGAGCCCTAAAGTGCAAACACCGTATTTCCGTCTGACCGATGAAGTGGGCAGCGAATTTTTTGTTTTGCTTGAGGCAGAAATACGCGCAATTGCGGCTGTTGCAGGAGAGCGGATAGCCCTCGGTGTCGATATGGTCCGTAAGGGTCAGCTGACAATTGATCCCGGCTACGACGGGGTATTTGGGGTTGTAAAAATCTGGAATACCGATGGAAAAAGTGTCGCCGACGCCGGCAAGGAACAACTTACCTTATTGTCATGATCCAAGTAATGATTGACGCATCGAAAAAAAACATGGTATGGTGGAAATAGAAAGTGAGGTGAGAAACAATGGCAGAAAAAGGAAATGAAAACATGATGGGGGCAGTAAGCTACCTCCTGGGATTTGTCACCGGTATTATCATGCTGCTTTTGGAAAAGCAGAGTAAATTCGTGCGCTTTCACGCAATGCAGTCCACGATATTGTTCGGGGGCGTTTTTGTTGCGAATATTGCGCTCGGATTCCTTCCGATAATCGGATGGCTTCTTGGGTTGTTGCTGAGCTTTACGACGTTTATCTTGTGGATCGTGTGTATGTGGAAAGCGTTCCAAGGGGAAATGTACAAAGTTCCGTACGTCGGTGATCTTGCAGAAAAGCAATTGGCGAAGATGGGCAAGTAACCGGTTATGTGTTGATCAACACATGATTGGCACCTGATTGAATATGGGTATTGATGAGGGTGCTAATCACGTGTTATTCAAAGACAGACAGCATGCTTCACTTCTTCTTGCCGATAAACTGGCGAAGCACCAGGGGACACCTCTCCATGTTCTCGGATTAGCTAGAGGCGGAGTGGTAACCGCGTCGGTCGTTGCGGCAAAATTAGGATTTGTTCTTGATGTTCTGGTCGTAAAAAAGCTCGCAAGTCCTCACAATGCTGAGTTAGCTATCGGAGCGGTAATCCAGGAAAATGTCTCACTGATTCATTGGAAAGCAGTACAAAGGGTTGGTGCCGATGAAGCGTATATACAAAAGGAAGTAGAGCGGTTGAATCACGAAATAGACAGGCAAGTGCGTGCCTACCGCAAAGGGAAAAAACCGATTTCCCTGGAGGGGAAAGCCGTGCTGCTCATTGATGACGGGGCGGCAACCGGGACAACGATGGAAGCTGCAGTGCGGTGGGCGAAAAAGAAAAAAGCGAAAAAGATCATCGTAGCGGTCCCGATAATTTCAACAGAAGCCGGAAAGTTGCTTCGTCCTGAAGTTGATGAGCTGGTGGTATGCCATGAGGCGGGAACACTGACTGCGGTAAGTTCGTACTATGAGTCGTTTCCGCAAGTAACGGACAAAGAAGTGATAGAATTGTTACACTAGCGTCTATCCTATGAAACTTATCATTGGTTTGGGTAACCCCGGAGAGAAGTATCAAGACACCCGACACAACGTGGGGTTTATGGTCGTAGACAAACTTGCTCATGAGTTGGGAGGCCTAGATATCCGTTGGGAGCAGTCGGCAAAACATAAGGCGAGTATCGCAAAGGCAGGCGAAGTGATCCTCGTGAAGCCGGAAACATTTATGAATGCAAGCGGAGTGTCCGTCAAAAGTATAGCCGGATTTTATAAAATTGCCCCGGAGGATGTATGGGTAGTACAGGATGATTTGGATTTGCCCCTTGGGAAAATCCGGATCAGAGTCGGTGGCGCATCGGCGGGGCATCATGGCATCGATTCCATTATCCGGGAGTTGGGAAGTGATAAATTTATAAGGATCCGGTTGGGCATCGGGAGAGGCAAAAGCGGGAGCGGCATTGTCGCGGACCGGAAATTGCACCAATCATCGGTGGTACAGTTTGTGTTGTCCCGGTTTGGCCGAAGTGAGGCAGGAGAATTTAAACATTTAGTGCAACACGGGGTTGAGGCAGTCCGTGTGGCACTTTTCAAAGGTATTGACCGCGCCATGAACCGGTTTAACTAATCATGCAAAAAGTCAGCACAATACTTCGTTCGTTTGATCCGCTGGAGGACAAATATATTTCCCGGGAATTCCAGGCATACGGCATATACTTGGCTGAGACACTCGGGGATTATAAGCATAAATCGCTCTATATCCGTCTTGCCAAAACCGTGCCGCGGGCAATACTTGAGAAGGCTATGTCTTTTGTGAAAGATGCTCATGCCACGAGCAGACCTAAATTATTTATGTGGAAAATGAAGGAATTGCGTAAAGGTGCAGGGTAGTAGTATAAAATAACTATACATGGACAAGGTAAAAGAATTAATACGGAATAAACCAAGAATATTTATCTATATCTCCCTTGTCTATCTTCTGCTTGTCGTGCTCCTCAAATGGGTAATTCATCCGTCTCTTGATGCACTTTGGTTTTTCCTGGGAGGAGTGATCGGTGTATATTTTTTGGATGCAGCAGAATTATTTTTTGCCCTGAATCCCTCTCCGTTTCGGTCTGTTGTGTTCGGCGCATTATTTGCCGGGGTCGCATTTTTTGTGGTAACGAGTTCTACCGGGAATATCGGTAGCGGGTTGGTGTTATCGCTGTATTTACAAATGCTGCTTTGGCAGTCGGGGGAATGGAGGATAAACGGCAATCTTAACAGTTGGTACCGCATGGTAGCCGGTCCCGTTGCCGAAACGACCCAGCGGTCGATTCTCATTATCTCGGCTATTGTTTTTGTTGTCGAAACCTATATATTCATCCGGTAGTATGATCAAGTAAGGAAGTACCCCGTAAAAGTCGTACTTGCAACGGGGTTGGTCAGCTAGTATCGTACTAAGTAGAGTGAAAAAAATAACGGCAGCTTCTCCGGTAACCATTGTGGAATCCATGTATCGCGTGTGGGGATGGATTGTCCTTACGTGGGCGTTGTATCGATACTTTTTCCATCTTCCGGAGTGGGCAGACGAATTTATTTTCAAACCCATGGTATTTGTGCTTCCGGTGTTGTGGTACGTGAAAAGCCGGGAGAAGGCTACACTTGCATCAATCGGATTGACCGGGAAAAATCTCTTTACCAGTATCTATATCGGTTTGGGCTTCGGCTTTGTGTTTGCCCTGGAGGGCCTTGCTGCGAATGCAATCAAGTACGGCAAGATAGAGATTGTGCCGATTGCGGCATTTGAACAATACGGTATGGGCATGCTGATCCTACTTTCGGTTGCAACCGCATTTTCTGAAGAGGTGTTAAGCCGGGGATTTGTTTTTTCAAGACTTATGAAAGGCAACAAGGGGCTTATGTATTCGGCATTTCTCTCGACTCTTATGTTTGTCGTACTGCACATTCCTATCTTAGCCTTCGGACTCAAGTTGCAGGGGGTAGTACTCCTGTTATTTTTTGTAACGGATTTTGTTTTGGGGTTTGCCAACGCGTTGCTTCTTTATAACACTGGCTCATTGGTCGCTCCTATTCTTGTTCATATCTTTTGGAATATGACGGTTGCGTTATATCTTTAAGTAGCCAGCCAGCCGCCATCAACGTAGAGGGTAGTTCCCGTAGTATAGGAAGCTTCATCGGATGCAAAGTACACCACGGCAGCAGCAATTTCTTCTGCGGTACCGGCGCGTTTAAGCGGCGCCCGAGCCAGTAATCCGGCGGCTTGTTTCGGATCTTTGAGCATCCCTTCGGTCATTTCTGTTTCTATGACCCCGGGACCTATGGCGTTGACCAATATACCCATAGGAGCCAGCTCATCGGCAAGCGCCTCTGTAAGGCCGATCACACCGCCTTTACTGGCACAATATTGGGCAATCTGTGGGAATCCGACTCCGACTCCCGCGCTTGCAATAGAAGAAATGTTTATGATGCGCCCCCATTTATTTTTTGCCATTTCTCGAGCAGCGGCTTGAGCAACGAAAAAATATCCTTTCAGATTCGTATCTATTGTTTTGTCCCATTGGGCCTCCGTCATGTCAAAAAACGCGGCAAATTCTGCTACACCCGCGTTATTTAGGAGAATATCGAGTCGGCCGAATTCATTGATGGTTTTTGCGACCGCTGCGTCAACCTCACTGCGTTTCGTCACATCCATTTGGACGGCCAGCGCTTCTTTGCCGCGGGATTTAATTTCGGCGGCCAGCGCTTCTAACTTCTCCATGCGGCGTGCGCCCACGACAACTTTGGCCCCCTGATTTGCGAGTGCGATAGCGCTCGCTCTTCCGATGCCACTAGATGCTCCAGTGACGAGTGCAACTTTTCCAGATAGATCGAACATAGCTGTTCTCCTTTTTTTAATATTTTGTACGCAGCGTATAACTTTTAAGAAGCAATGTGAAGATGACGACCATATTGGCGGCTGAGAGTGCGCACCAGGTACAAATTCCTTTGATAATAAAAATTTCCGTATACGTAAACCAGGTCACGAACAAGACGCCGAACGTCGCCATGCCGAGCATGCCGCGGAGCATCCACGGTTTGCTTTTGGATGTGCGCAGGAATGCCAGCGTGGCGATGATGGTGTATCCGACTAAACCAACGGCAGGGACGGGGATAACGCCAAACAAATAGCTTGCCGGATTTTTGCGGACCAACTCGCACCCCGATGTGACGCAGACAATGCCTGTTTTACGGATAAAGCTTTGGAGGACATAGACTGCCATGGCAATTCCGAGAAGCGAGAGGAAAAAGATTATCCTGTTAAGGAGGCGTGATTGGCTTACTGACATTGTTTTTGTCATATATTCAGTATACATAATTATTGTAAAATATATGTGAGTTATCTTACAACAGAATTGTGACATGAAGGTCTATACTTATCGTACAATATGGCAAAAGCTGATCCCCAGGCGGTAAAAAATATAGAATCATTTTTTGTTGGATTCCAGGCGATGGCGTACAAAAAAGGCGAGCTTATTCTACGGGCCGAAGATGCGCCGTTTGGCGTATATTATCTGCAAAGCGGATATGTACGGCAGTATCTGCTTTCGCCATCGGGCGAAACATTCATCGTTCATATCTATAAGCCCGGATCATTTTTTCCGCTTACGTGGATCCTCAACGATACCCCCAATGTGTATCATTTTGAGGCAATGACGGTAGCGAGTGTCGTGCGGGCAACGAAAGACGCGTTTGTCGAGTTTCTGCACCGTCATCCTGAGGCGTTATTTTACGCGACGCAGCGGCTGGCCTTGGGGCTTGCCGGGTTTGTCAGCCGGGTTGCCCAGCTCGTGCTTGATGATGCATATACGAAGACAATTCTTCTTATTCTTTATTATGCTGATAACTTTGGTGAGAAAACAAAAGAGGGGATAGCCCTGAAAATTCCGCTGACGCATCGGGAAATCGCTTCGTGGATCGGGACGACGCGGGAAACGGCAAGTCTCCAGGTTGAGACACTGGTGAAAAAAGGCTTACTTGCAACAAAAGGCAGGCTTCTTGTCATCCGCGATGTCGGTGTACTTCAAAAAGAGCTTCATTAAATTTTTGTGTGTTTGAGACGCAGGGAATTACCGACGACAGAGATGCTGCTTGCGGCCATGGCAAATGCAGCGATTGCGGGATTAAGCAACCACCCCGTAAACGGATAGAGAACTCCGGCAGAAACGGGAATGAGGACGACATTATAGGCAAACGCCCAAAACAGGTTCTGTTTGATGACGGCAAGTGTTGCCTTGGATAATTTAATCGCTGCTACCGTGCTTCGGAGATCTTTGTTCAGAAGCGTGATTCCGGCTGATTCTATCGCGACATCCGTTCCTGTCCCCATCGCGATTCCTACATCGGCGTCGGCAAGCGCCGGTGCATCATTGATGCCGTCGCCGACAAAAGCGACGACAGCATTTTTTACCTGTTTGAGTTCTTTGATTTTATCCGCTTTTTGTTGCGGCAAGACACCAGCGAGCACATTGGTGATTCCCGCTATTTTTGCAATTGCCTGCGCAGTGCGTTCGTTATCCCCGGTAATCATCCAGACGGTGATTCCCATGCGTTTGAGTGCAGAAATCATGTCTTTGGCTTCATCTTTGAGGGTGTCTGCAACGGCGATGACGCCAATAATTTTTTCTTTTGAAGAAAGTTCCATAACAGTTTTTCCCTGGTTTTCCAGGTCGGCGTATGGTTTTTTGGGTTTACCGAAAGAATACCGTTTACCATCGATAACACCCGAGACGCCCTGACCGGGAATCGCCTCAAAATCGGACACACGAAAGAGCTTCTGGTCTTTTGCCTTGGAAAGAATTGCTTCTGCAAGCGAGTGCTCGGAGCCCTGTTCCAAAGATGCGGCGATATTGAGGATTGTATCTTTCTGTCCGTTTCCCAGGGGCACTATATCGGTGACCATGGGTTTGCCGAGGGTGAGCGTACCGGTTTTGTCAAAAACCATTGCGTTGATTTTATGCGCTGTTTCTAAGTTAGAAGCATCTTTTATAAGAATGCCCCGCTCTGCGCCTTTCCCGGTGCCGACCATAATTGCGGTGGGAGTTGCCAAGCCCAGTGCACAGGGGCACGCAATAATAAGCACGGCTATCATGTTCACGAATCCGGCTACAGGCAAGCCGAAATCATACCAAACGACAAACGTTGCAACGGCAAGCATAAGCACGATAGGTACAAAATATCCGGAGACGACATCGGCAAGCCGTTGGATGGGGGCGCGTGTACTTTGGGCTTCTGAGACCATCTTCACAATTTGGGAAAGCATAGTATCGGAGCCGACTTTCATGGCGATAAAAAGAAATGTTCCTGTTTTGTTTATGGTAGCTCCTATAACCAAATCTCCGTTTCTTTTATCAACCGGAATAGATTCACCAGTGACCATGGATTCATCGATGGAACTCGTTCCCTCGCTGATTTTGCCGTCAACCGGAATTTTTTCTCCCGGGCGGACACGGATGACGTCACCAACTTTGACCTCGTCGATAGGGATGTCTGTTTCTTTGCCGTCTCTCACGACTCGAGCCGTTTTTGCCTGCAAGTGAAGCAGTTTTTTGATTGCATCGCTGGTGTGTGCCTTGGCCTTGGCCTCAAAGAATCGCCCCAATAATATAAGGGTGATGATGACTGCGGCGGTGTCGTAATACATAGTCATGGGAAACCCAATGGAAGCAAGTTGAGCCGCAAACAACGTGGTCATCAGAGAGTACCCGAATGCGGCGGTTGTGCCCACCGCTATCAGCGTATCCATACTGGCTGCGCGGTTTTTGAGACCTGACCATGTTGCCTGATAGAAACTCCTGCCCGCCCAAAATTGAACGGGGGTTGATAAGATCAGGAGTACTGCCGGGGTTGCCAGGATGGCATAAAGCGGTTCTATAACGGAAAATATATCCGTAAACCACTCAGGAAAGCTCCCAAGCACCACAAGTGTGCTTAAGAGAGCAGAAACGATAACTTTGAGTTTCAGATCAGCCAGCTCTGCTTTTTTGGCAGCGGTTTTTATATCTTCCGGTTTTTTGTTTTGCTCATTTACGACAACTGCTTTGTAGCCTGCTGACTCTACGGATTGCGCGATCGTTTGCAGATTGCAGGCGCTGTCGTCAAATTCCACCACCGCCACTTCACTGCCGTAATTGACCGAAGCGTCAGTGACGCCGGGCGTTTTTTTAAGCTGCCGTTCGATAAGCTTAGCGCAGCTTGCGCAGTGCATACCAATAATAGGGAAGAGGGCTTTCATGTTTTTTTACCGAAGAAGAACCAGTAAATACTCCCGATGCTTACCAGGCCGGCTATAGTAATAATGAGTTTATCCATATATATATTATTGTTTCTCCATGACTTTCATGATTTCTTCTATGACTTCGTCTTTTTTTCCTTTAGCAATCGCATCTGCAACACAGGTAGAAAGGTGGTTGCGAAGGATTTCCTGATCGGCGCTCCGAAGTGCTGCCTGAACGGCGAGCGATTGGTGTATCACGTCTACGCAGTACTGACCTTGTTCCATCATTTTGATAACCCGATTGAGGTGCCCGCGGGCTATCTTCATACGGTGGAGTAGCTTTTGCTGTACGGACTGATTTCTCGGAACTCCTTTCGGCATAGATATCCTCCTTGACTTATATCCCCCCCATAGGGATATAATGATCGTATCACGATTTTGCTGTTTGTCAATACTTTTGTTAAACTTCTATAATTCTATGCCAAATCTTTGGATCATATTTACAACCGGCCTCATCGCCGGGGGACTTACCTGTATGGCCGTACAGGGGGGGATACTTGCAACCGCGCTTACCCGTGAAGAAGAAACAGACCCCAAAGGTTCGCGGGCTGTAGGAGTAGCGGCTTTTCTTCTGGCAAAGCTTTTCTCCCATGCTGTCCTTGGAGCGTTACTTGGTTGGTTGGGATCATTTATGGCCTTATCACCCCGTGTGCAGGCGATCGGCATAGGTTTGGTATCACTATTCATGATCGGAACAGCCCTGTCTTTTCTTGATGTGCACCCGATATTCCGGTATTTTGTGATACAACCCCCACGGATGGTCACGCGCTACATACGGGGGACCGCGAAAGCCGGTAATTGGTATGCACCCGCGCTGATCGGATTATTTTCTATTTTTATTCCCTGCGGTACGACACAAGCAATGATGGTGCTTGCTGCGAGTACGGGTAGCGCGTGGTGGGGGATGGCCGTACTCTCAGTCTTTGTGCTGGGAACGGCGCCGCCATTTTTCTTTTTAGGTATTTCTATCGATGTTATTAAAGCCACGCTGAAGGAAAAATTCGGTATGGTGGCAGCGGCACTGGTTATGGCGTTGGCCCTCATCAACCTGAATGCTGCGCTGACATTATACGGGTCACGCGTGACGTTGCTGTCATTGCCGCAAACCGTTTTTTGCGCGGTGACATTTTGTCCTGTAGACGAGAGCGCTCAGATACCGACACAGGCACCGGTAATTACGTTTTGGCTCAACGGATATAAAATTGATAACCCGGTTATTCCCAAGGGGGAATCGATTGCGCTTACATTGACCAATAGCGCGGGTTCAGGTTGCGTTCAGGCGTTTACCATCCCCGCACTGGGCTTACAGGAAGTTGTGCGGGTAGGCGAGACGAAGACGCTCACGTTTACTGCTCCGGATCGTAGCGGAGAGCTGGCGTTTAGTTGTAGTATGGGTATGTACGGCGGGAAGTTTATTGTGCGTTAATGAAAGTTATGAAAACAAAAAAAACATATAAGATAGAAGGCATGCACTGCGTAAGTTGTGTGATGCTTATTGAAGGCGTGTTGGAAGATCGTGGAATTACGGGCCGCTGTAGTTATGTAAAGCAAACAGTAGAAGTTGTTGGAGAACTTGACAAAGATATTGATAAAAAAGTGAAGGAAGCAGTAGAGAGTGCAGGATACAGCCTGTCAGAATAGGCTAAAAATA
>ERZ1292625.3415-Hain-H41-01um-R1-3415-length-12988-cov-48_pt1 | contig 12988 bp, 16 predicted proteins | sample MGYA00564400_ERZ1292625 | MGnify/ENA primary metagenome ERZ1292625 (study PRJEB36523, sample SAMEA6512639) | groundwater metagenome | collected 2019-01-08 | study: AquaDiva: Metagenomics assemblies of 32 groundwater samples
AAAATCCTTGGGTTGAAGCTGGAAAGAAGTACAAGAAGGACCAGCAGGTCCAGGGCGTCGTCATCAAGTTCAACAAGCATGGCGCGCTCGCATCTATCGAGGAAGGTATCGCAGGTCTTGTCCACATCTCTGAATTCGGTTCAGAAGAGAAGCTCCGAAAGAACCTCGAGCTTGGAAAGTCATATGACTTCAAGATCACCCTCTTCGATATCAAGGAACAGAAGATGGCGTTGTCTTTCACAGGAGAGAAGAAGTAAATTTTACTCAAAGAAAAAACCACTCATCTCGGGTGGTTTTTTCATGCTTTTATTACCCCGCGTTATAGATGCTCATCGCCTTTTCCTTCCCTTCCTTCACTAGAACCTCAAGAGCTTCTGCCACAATCTTCGCTGTCTTCTTTAAAACTTTCATTTCATCATCCTTTAATTTCCCAAGAATAAATTTTTCGATCTTTTCATCTCCATGAGGAACTTTAGCGGTTCCCTTCGCAGTTTCTGGAGCAACGCCGATTCGGATTCTCAAAAACGCTTCTGTCTTCACTGCTTTAATGATTGATTCAAGACCATTGTGTCCGCCCGAGCTTCTGTTAAAAGAAATTCGAATCTTTCCCATCGGCAAATTGAAATCATCGTAGATGACAATCAATTTTTCTGCTGCCTTGATGCTCTTCACGACTGTCGCGATCGATTTTCCAGAATTATTCATAAATGTCTCCGGCGCAATCAATTTTATTTTCTCTTTACCTATCTTCATTTCAGAAACAAGTGCGTTATTCTTCTTTTCAAAAGAAAAATCATCATCAGTGAGCGACTGAAGTATGATTCTACCTGTATTGTGACGAGTATTTTCATACTCCTGTCCTGGATTTCCCAAACCTGCGATTATGTATGCCATATGAACAGTATGACACAAGTAAAAATCTTGTGTCAAACGAGTATAGGCAGTACAATTACTGCAATGAATCCTCCAAAGAAAGAAAATTTCGTAAAAGAAATCATAAAATTCACCCTGATTGCACTCGCAATCGTCATTCCAGTCCGAGCTTATGTGGCTCAGCCGTTCATCGTTAGCGGCGCATCCATGGATCCGACATTCTCAACAGGACAATACCTCATCGTCGACCAGTTAAGCTATCATTTCGAAAATCCAAAACGCGGAGAAGTAATCATTTTCAAATATCCTCGAGATCCTGAGACATTTTTCATAAAAAGAATCATTGGGCTTCCTGGGGAAACTATATCCCTTGAGAACGGCAAAGTGACGATCATCAACGTGGAGCATCCAGATGGGATTTTGATTGATGAGACATACATAACAAAGGACCACAAAACCTCAGATACGTTCACCACCACTCTCGGCCACAATGAATACTTCGTCATGGGAGACAATCGTCCGCAAAGTTCGGATTCAAGAGCTTGGGGTCCGCTCGAAGACAAGTATATTGTCGGCAGACCTTTCGTCCGTCTTCTTCCCCTGACGAAAATTTCAGTATTTCCCGGCAGATAGACCATGAAGAAAAATCACGAAAATAAATTCATAGCTTATGAAAATTTGGATAAGATAGGCGAGATTCCTATCTATTACGGCTTCTTTCCGCACAAGAGTCCGGAGATAAAGAGGGCCGACCTTGATCATGCCAAGCTCCTGCTCGATGGCGATTTCATAGAAGACGAAGAAAATGGCAGAGCGCGCCTGCCGCTTCACGTCGAGGAGAAAATCGCGCTACTAAGAATGTATGCGGAAGATGATATGCATGCGCTGCCACAGCCTGTCATGTTCTATTTCAAGGAACCTTTCAGGGGATCGATAAAGAAGAGCTCTCATGCCTATCACCGTTATTGCGACCTTGAAATCATGGGCGGCACAAAAAGCATCGCCGAAGCCCTTCTCATCCAGACGGCTCGCGCAATCCTGAAAGAAGAGGGTTATGAGAATATCTGCGTCGAGATCAACAGTATTGGAGACAGAGAATCCATCAACCGCTTTGCCCGCGATCTCTCTAACTATTACCGCAAGCACATCAATGACATGCATGCCGAGTGCCGTCAGTTGCTCAAGAAGGATCCTTTCGATCTCTTGAGCTGCACGAACGACAAATGCCGAAAAATTAACGACGACGCGCCGCGATCGATGGATTTTCTTTCCGAATCTAGCAGGACTCATTTCCAAGAGGTGCTTGAGTATCTCGAGGCGCTCGGAGTCCCGTATAGGATTAATAACCATCTCATTGGAAACAGAAAATACTGCACTGAGACCATATTCGCAATCACCGATGCGGACCATGACAAGAAAAGCAGCAATCCTAAAACTCTGGCGATCGGCGTGCGTTATGACGGACTGGCGAAGAAGATGGGACTAAAAAAGGAGATCCAGGGCGTCGGAATCTCATTGCTCATAAAGAACAGCAAAACTGAACTTCGCAAGGAAATCAAGAAGTTCAAGAAGCCATTCGCCTCATTCGTGCAGCTCGGCTTCGAGTCAAAGCTCTTAAGCCTTTCCATCATCGAGGAACTCCGCCATGCCAGAATCCCTCTTTACCTTTCTCTCGCCCGCGACCGCCTCGGTGCCCAGGTTTCTGTCGTCGAAAAGCACCATATTCCATATGCGCTCATCATGGGGAAGAAAGAGGCTGTCGAGAGGACCGTGATCGTCCGAAACAATGATACGCATGCCCAGGAAATCATCTCCATCGACAAATTGTCAGGCTATATGAAAAAGCTTGAAAAGTAATCGAATGTATAGTACTATAGTCTGACTATGGCAACAAATGTAGAAATAACAAGGAACGGCACCGAAAACAGCATGGGTGTCCTTCGACGATTTACCAAGAAGGTCCAGGGCGCCGGCATACTCCCTAGAGTACGAAGCCTCCGATACAACCAGCGGATTCTCTCCTCATACAAGACGAAAATGAAGACGCTGAAGTCGCTCAAGAGGAAAGCTGAAGTCCAGGAACTTATCAAGATGGGCAAAATGCAGGAAAAGACCTCACGATACTCAAAGTAAGATGTCAGAACCGTCATTCACAATGACTAACACCACAAAAGCCAAGCTTCCCCGCTTGGCTTTTGCCGATATGAAAGACGCGGTTTTGGGCAAAAAATACGAACTGTCGGTAATCATAGTCGGGAAGAAAGAAATCCAGAAGCTCAACAAAGAGTATCGGGATATCAATAAGCCGACAGACATCTTGAGCTTCCCTCTCTCGGATAATTTTGGAGAAATTTATATTAATCCTGAAATGACGAAGCTTGAAGCGAAAAAATTCAATCGTAATTATGAAAATTTCTTCGGTTTTTTGTTTATCCACGGTTTGACGCATTTGAAAGGATTCGATCATGGTAGTACAATGGAGAGCATAGAGGCTCGTTTCCGAAAGAAATTCGGCATTTGAGGCTCTCCTCTCAATGTCACGATCAATCATTACCGGGATAGATATCGGAACTCACCATGTCAAGGCGGTTATTGCTGATTCACAAGAACGGAATGAAAAGGGATTTCCAAAAATACTTGCTATCGCGATGATAGAGTCTAGAGGGCTTCGCCATGGCTATATCGTGAATATACAGGATGTCGTAGCCTGCATACGCCAAGCCGTAAACGAAGCCGAGAAAAGAGCCGATGTCAAAGTCAGGAAGGCCTTCGTCTCCATCGGAGGCATCGGGCTCGGAAGCATGACCTCGACAAGCTCGATGATCATCTCACGTGCAGATCTCGAAATCACATCTTTGGATATAAAAAAACTGCAAGAACAGTGCGAGAAGGACATCCCGGCTGCCGCGTCGCTCAACAAGAAAATCATCCATAGCATTCCGATCCAATACAAAATCGATGGCAAGGCGGTCCTTGGAAAGCCCGAGGGCATGAAAGGTAGCAAATTTGAAATAAAGACGCTGTACATAACATGTCTCGAACATCATCTGAACGACATCATCCAGGCTGTAGAGGAAGCTGGGGTAAGCGTCCAGGACGTCATGGCTTCGCCGATCGCTGCAAGCCTAGTGACGCTCACAAAATCGCAAAAAATCGCAGGCTGCGTGCTTGCAAACATCGGGGCAGAAACTGTTTCAATTGCCGTGTTTGAAAACAACATTCCTGTTTCGCTTGAGGTATTCCCTATCGGCTCGACGGATATTACGAACGACATCGCTCTCGGACTCAAGGTTCCGCTAGAAGAAGCTGAGCAAATAAAAATTGGTGCAATCACTGGCAGCTCATATCCGCGCAAAAAGCTTGAGGAAATAATATCTGCCAGACTTTCGGATATTTTCGAGCTTATAGAGGCTCATTTGAAAAAGATCGGACGGAACGGCCTCCTGCCTGCCGGCATCATCATCACTGGAGGAGGATCAGGGCTTTCAGGAATAGAGGAAATGGCAAAGTCAGCCCTCCGCCTTCCTTCCCGCATCGGGCTTGTGGGCCTCGGAATACCAGACAAGCAGATTTTCAAGGATTCAGCCTGGGCTGTATCCTATGGCCTCTGCATCCTCGGCGTGCATGCTGAAGAAGACATGCCAATCGACAGCAGCACGAGGATATTCGAGCACTCAAAAAGGACAGTTATCGCCTGGTTGAAACAGTTTTTGCCATAATTGTCAATCCTTTTCTTTTTTCATTCCAGTCTGATATTATGTGCCCATGCCCAACATCACCCCAGACATCGAAGCATTCGCCCGCATCAAGGTCATAGGCGTCGGCGGATCAGGAAAGAATGCCGTAAACCACATGATCAATTCTAAGGTTAAGGGGGTTGATTTTATTTCCATAAATACCGATGCGCAGGATTTGCATCACTCTCTCGCGAAGAAACGCATACATATAGGGAAGAACCTCACTCGAGGACTCGGAACAGGAATGAATCCCGAAATGGGAAAACGCGCCATTGAAGAGACAAAGGAGGACGTTCAGGAGGCTCTTAAGGGCGCTGACATGGTCTTTGTGGCATGCGGACTAGGCGGAGGTACAGGAAGCGGTGCAAGCCCTATCGTAGCTCGTACAGCTAAGGAGCTTGGAGCGCTCACGGTTGCCGTAGTCACCAAGCCATTCTTCTTCGAGGGACAACAGCGATCAAAGATAGCCGAGGTGGCGCTTGATGAACTACGAAAGGAAGTCGATGCGATCATCGTAATCCCTAACGACAGGCTTCTCACAACTATCGACAAGAGCACGACCGTAAAGAACGCCTTTTCGATTTGCGATGAAATCCTCCGGCAGGCAGTCGAGGGGATTTCAGATCTCATCACGACGCCAGGACTCATCAACATCGACTTTGCCGACATTAGGACGGTCATGGAAAGCGCCGGATCTGCCCTTATGGGCATCGGGTCCGCAATCGGAGACAACCGAGCCGTTGAAGCCGCGAAAATGGCAATCAACTCTCCCCTTCTCGATGTCTCCATCACTGGCGCAAAGGGCGTTCTTTTCTCCATAGCTGGAGGCGAAGATCTTACCATGTTCGAAATCCAGGATGCTGCAAAAATCATCACGGAATCAGTCGATCCGAATGCCAAAGTCATTTTCGGTACTGTACGAGATGACAAACTCAAGAAGAACGAGGTCAAGATTACTGTCATTGCAGCAGGATTCCCTGAAGGAACGATAGGCATGCCTTCAGAGCAGGCTAAGCCACAGGGATTCTCAATGGCCGAGGCTCGACCAGCACCCAAGGAAGAATCCCGAGGAAGAATCTTCAATTCAATCCCTGCACAGCAGCCTCCTAAGATTGAGAAAGTCGAGGAACGTAAAGACCTTAAGAACGAAGTCCAAAACGACGATGATGACTGGGGTGCAGTTCCAGCTTTCCTACGACGTTCAAAGTTGAAATAATTTTGCTATAATCATCTGATGTACGATTTAACAATAATTGGCGGAGGACCTGCCGGCGTTGCTGCGGGCGTTTATGCTGCACGCAAGGAGCTTAAAACCCTTTTCATAACGAAGGATTGGAACAGCCAAAGCGCGGTTTCAGAAGGAATCGAGAACTGGATCGGTACTGTCAAGATTTCCGGGGCTGATTTTGCAAAAAGCCTTGAAAAACACCTTCGTGCATATGCAAAAGACTCTGTCGATATACATACCAACGAGTCTGTTGAAAAAATCGAAAAAAATGCTGAAGGATTTAAGATAACTACTCCAAAAGGCTCATATGAATCAAAAACCGTCCTTATAACTGCTGGAAGCTTCAGAAAGAAGCTTGAAGCAAAAGGCGCTGATTTTTTTGAACACAAAGGACTCACCTACTGTGCCTCCTGCGATGGTCCACTTTTTTCTGGACAAGACGTCGTAGTCATTGGAGGAGGAAATGCAGCTTTCGAAAGCGCGGCTCAGCTTCTTGCGTATTGCAAAAGCGTAACCCTGATCAATCGAACTGATAAATTCCGCGCTGATCCTGTTACCATTGAAGCAGTTTCCAGGAATCCTCATTTTAAGATAATAACTAATGCCATTTCAAAGGAGGTTAAGGGAAACAAATTCGTAAATGCTTACGTATACACTGATACGAAGACCGGAAAAGATACCGAATTGTCTGTTGCAGCTATTTTCGTAGAAATCGGATCTGTCCCGACAACTTATTTTGCAAAAGATCTGGTCAAGACTACCGAGTACGGTCAGATAGTCGTCGATCCTCGAAATCAGCGCGCATCAGTCGATGGAATCTGGGCTGCGGGAGACTGCACCGATGGCCTATACCATCAGAACAACATTGCCGCTGGGGACGCAGTGAAGGCTCTCGAAGATATTTATCTTTTCATCAAGGCTAAATAGGTCGCTAGATCAGGCTCTCTGCGTAAGCTATCTCTTCCCTGCTATTCAGGCCCATGGCCTCAAATGGCTCGACGGAAATCTCGCCGATCGTTTGACCGTCATCTTGTGCAATTTTTATAATATCAGTCAGATAATATTCCCCCTGAGCGTTATTCGGACGTATTTTTTCAAGTGCAGTCCTAAGCCAATCAACACGGACAGCATAAAAGCCGGGGTTTACTTTCGATAGCACTCTCGTTGCCTCATCAGCATCCTTATATTCAGTCACTTTTTCGATTGAGCCAGATTCTGAATATATAATTCTCCCCCAGTGCTTGAAAATCGATTTCCAGCCACTAAAGTCGCCTCCATCGAGCGTCGCAAGGCCTATCGTATTATCCTCAAGGCACGAAAGAAGCCTGGCAACGGTATCTCCGGAAACGAAAGGATGATCGGCGTAAAGAATCACGACATTCTTCGTTGTCGGCAGAATGGCTCGGAGAGCAGTCTGGGCCGCATGAGCGGTTCCTTTCTGCTCTATCTGTCTCGCATATCTTGCGCGATCGCCAAGGTAGTTTTCGATGACCTCAGCCTTGTGGCCAGTGACTAGAAGAGGCTTGTTGACTAGGGCTTTTTTAAGATTGGCAAGCAGACGCTCTATTATCGGCACCCCCTTTACTGGCACGAGGCATTTCGGAATATCAGCGCCCATCCTCGTCCCTTTTCCAGCGGCCAATATGATGATTTCGGTATTTTCCATAGAAAAGAATTGTATCATTTATTCGCATTTTTTCCATAATCCGAGCTTCGTATCCTTAGATAGCTTTTCTACTTTCCTGAATTCCTTTTGCAACGAATATGCCTTGCCGTATGTATATTCCCGTGCAAAGCCGTTTTCCAAAAGGAACCTGTTCATGAACAATCCGTCATCCCGATAAGCATAAGCAAGCAACCTGCCGAACTTGTCGACATTCGATTTGTTTTTGTCGATCTTAAGCATCACTGATCGTCCGGAAAGCATGCTTTTCGTCATTTCGGATGCCTCCTTGCCGAAGCACTGCACCGGCTTCCTTGGATCGACAGTTTCCGGTGTATCGATACCGATCATGCGCACCGTCTCCGTTATTTTTCCCATCCTTATATCGAACGTATCTCCGTCGAGGATGTTTGTGACTTGGTATTTTTCATCAGGATCTATCTTGGAAATCTTCCTATCGTATTTCGATCTGGGAGCCGAAGAATATGATGCGTAGGCACAGGAAAAAGCAATAAGCGCGATTAAAATAATCTTATATCTCATTCTTCAACCATATCAAACAAAAATGAAGAAAAACCTAATTTTGTGACCCTACAGGGAGTCGAACCCTGCTTACCGCCTTGAAAAGGCGATGTCCTAGCCGATAGACGATAGGGCCATATAACAAGGCCTATACTAACATATTTTTAAAAAATGGTAAAAGATGCTACAATTTTGGTATGAAAGGATTCATCGAATTTATTCGTACACAGGGCGTAGTAGGTCTGGCAGTGGGATTCGTTCTTGGCAAGGCGGTTTCCGATGTCGTTGCTTCTATCGTTAATGATCTCATAAATCCGATAATCGGCATTGCACTAGGAAGATTCGGGGACTTATCATTGATTTCTGCACATGTGCTTTCGGCAAATATAACGTACGGAAAATTCATTAGCGTCATAATCAATTTCATCATAATTGCTTTCGTTGTCTACTTCGGGGTAAAAAAGCTTGACCTTGATAAGCTCGATAAGCCCAAGGAATAAATAAAAATAATGATCGAGTACGTCGCAGGATTGTCGTGGGGTACGCTTGTCGGATTTGCCATCGCTGTCCCTGTTGGGCCAGTGGGTCTCATTTGTATCCAAAGAACTCTTTCAAGAAATAGGAAATCCGGCCTCGTTTCCGGCCTTGGGGCAGCGGTCGCTGATGTGCTTCTCGCATCAATTGGCGCTTTCAGCATTACGATAGTCTTCTCGTTCATATCGGGACATAAGTCTTTTTTGGGAATTATCGGCGGTTTCCTTCTGCTTTTTCTCGGAATAATGTCGCTTATATCAAAGCCAAAGGAAAGAGCGGTCGAACCCGACACCGCCCTAGATTATGTCGATGAATTCCTCTCTGCTTTCGTCCTGACGATTACCAACCCATTCTCCGCATTTTCTTTTTTTGTGGCATTCGGCGCGGTGAGCAGCAAGATTGGAGACGGATTGAGCTTTGCAATAACTTTCGTCGTCGGCGTATTTATCGGATCATGCCTATGGTGGATCCTCCTTACCTATGTAACTGATAGGATTGCTCACAGGATCACTCCGGAACATATCAAAACCACAAACAAGGTTTTTGCCTGCATCATCGCCATTTTGGGCGCGACCATACTTTTGGGTGTACTTTTCAAGTAATTTTGGTATAGTAAAACGCATGCGCGGTTAGCTCAGTTGGTAGAGCATCCCCTTGACGTGGGGAGGGTCACAGGTTCGAATCCTGTATCGCGCACATTTAGGCAAGATAAAAGGGACTGGCGCAGGGTTTGCACCAGTCCCGATTGGGGTTAAAAATAGATTGGGGTTATGTTGAACTGAACTGGTGCGGATGAATCTTGTTGCGGTTGTGTCGAGCTCCGATTGGCCTGAAGCCTCCGCCGTGAAGCGAGAAGCTATCCTGGTCGGTCGTGAGTAGCCTTGACAGCTTCGGGCTTCCTCCGCCCTGTGGCGTACCGGACTTAAGGCATTCGGCAATTTGTGCTTCGCTCAATACTCCTTCTTGGGATTTTTCTGCGTGTGCCATGTTTTTCCTTCTCTATTTTGGGGTTCTAACAGGAACGTCATGCTCCCGTAGCAGACTGTATTATATACCACATAAACACCAAAGTCAATAGCCTCTTTTCCACATTTAACCTTATAATCAAAGGCATTATGATTACCTTGGGAATTGAAACAAGCTGTGATGAAACAGCTATTTGCTTGCTTGAAACTAAGGAAAATCAGTACCGCATCCTTGGAAACATCGTTCATTCGCAGATTGAATCGCATAGAGAATTTGGTGGTGTCGTTCCTATGCTTGCCAAGCGAGAACACATAAAGAATCTTCCTATCCTTTATGAAAAAATTATTAAGGAATCAGGGGTTTCGGAAAGCATGATTGACCGGGTAGCGGTCACTCAAGGACCTGGTCTCGAACCTGCTTTATGGACCGGAATCCTTTTTGCACAAGAACTCGGAAAGAAATTAGATGTACCCGTTATTCCCATGAATCATATGGAGGGGCACATTGTCGCTTCCCTGCTTTCTCAATCGAAATCGCACAGTGAATTTCAAACCTTAAAAGAACTTTCTCTGCCCGCACTCGCCGTACTTATCAGCGGAGGCCACACAGAAATAGTAAAAATAGAAAAGCTGGGATCGTATAAAGTCCTTGGAAGCACTGTTGACGATGCTGTCGGAGAGGCTTTCGATAAAGTTGCACGCATGCTTCAGCTTCCCTACCCAGGCGGACCAGAAATTTCAAAATTAGCAGAAAAGGCGCGAAGGGAAAGTATTCCGAACAAGATCAAATTGCCTCGGCCGATGATTCATTCAAAAAACCTTACGTTCTCTTTTTCAGGTTTAAAAACCGCTGCTTTGTACGCATTAAGAGAAATCGGAACGCCAACCACCGAACAAGTCATGGGTATCGCCCGCGAATTCGAAGATGCTGTGACCGAGGTACTTATTTCAAAGACGCAACAAGCACTCGAGGAACATGAAGCTCAGACTCTCATAGTCGGTGGTGGTGTAATTGCCAATATTCACATCCGTGAAGCATTTGAGAATCTTGCTAACAAGTATTCTATCCCTCTTTATTTGCCCGCTACAGGCCTTTCTGGCGACAATGCGCTTATGATTGCCCTCTGCGGCTCCTTTGCAGATGCAAAAAAGCCCTCGAGCGAGGGCTTTAAAGCAAGTGGTAACTTATCACTCTAACTGTTTCTTTGGATTAGTATCCGAAGAGCCACTTGATGAAGTTCCAAATCCTTGTTCCGAATCCTGCAACCGATGCCGTCTGTGAGCTATCAGCTGATCCTACTTCAGGAATAAGCGGAATCGTGCCAGTAGCGTTTATCTCAGAACCGTTAGCATCGACTGTGATAGTTCCATCAGCAAGGCCCTTTCGATATGCCTCGATCTGAGCGATCTGGGCTGGAGTCAAAGCAAATGTAGACTTACAATAAATTTCGTTGATCTTCTTCTTTGTCGTGTAGAAAACCTGGCCTGTCGGAGTTGTTACACCCCATGGAGCCATGATTTCGTCCACATACTTTGCCTGGAATGCCTTTACAGCATCGACAGTCTTCTGATCAAACTTTCCATTGATATCAACATCAAGTTTCTCAGTATTCTTCAGGAATGTCTGGAGCTTTGTAACCTCAGCTGTGTTGTTTGTTCCATCAAGCTTCATGTAGTCGTTGATGTATGAGCAGCTTCCGAGATTCGTAAGAAGTGGAAGGGTTGTAGTAGCTGATAATTTAGCCTTCCTAGAAGATGATCCGGAAGCCCCGTTTCCACCTCCATTGTCTGTAGGATCAGGATTAGAAGGAGTGTTGTTATCAGTTCCTCCTACCTCGTCGTTGTTAGCACCGCTGCCGTTTGGAATAATACCTGCACCCTCATTCTCATCTGAACCCTGACCACCAGGGATAAGACCTGAACCTTCAGAGTCGTTTGTGCCCTGACCAGAAGGAGTTGCTTCTTCAGAGGCGTTCGCTCCGACGACAGAAGGAGCTGCCTCCTGTGCTTGTACAACTGAGATCGTCAAAAATAGCCCAATCAGAGCCACAAGAACGATCGCAGAAAGTGTTATTTTGTTGGTATTCATGACTATTTATGAATTAATCTGCTGTTAATATAAGAAATAATGTATTCGATAATACAGCGTGTACCCTATCATGCCTATGTAAAAATGTCAATAAAAAAGCCCCTCCGCGAATTTGGGAGGGGCTTGTGGAAACCGTGGGAACTGACTATTCGATACCGTTGTACACCTGTACAGACGGGACGAATTTGGAGTCAACGGGTGCCGAGAACGACGCAAGTGACGTGACCGGCACCTGCACAGCTCGATAGAAACAATGGGCAGTGAAGTTCGTATCCGTGAAGTATCCTTCGGGAGACGGAGCACTAATCGTTTCCCAAGCATTCGTTGAATTGAGGTGTTCCTTGCGTTGCAGCTGGTATGAAATACCGCTGAGACGGCGCTGACCTTCGATATCCACGATCGCCATGCCCAATGCGACACTTGCCTGAACTTCAGGCCGGCAATGCGGGTGCGTAGTGATGTTGTTCGTGTTCGCTGCAACGATGTTACCACTGCCATCCTTGGCGTAAACCGCGAAGGAATTCGTGAAGTACAGCAAGCGATTCTTGATGTAGTTCAAGTTGTTCCCAACAACAGTCATGTCCGACACCTGGAAGCCGACGCGAACCGAAGCGATGACACGATTGACTGGATGACCAGCAATCGTTTCACCGCTCCTGTAGGTCGTGATTACGACACCGTTCGTTCCAACAACTTGACCACGGAGCGTTTCTGAGAAAAACAGTGCGTTGTTAGGCGCCGCTGTATTCGTGCCAGTATTTCCAGAGTACGCGAGTACCCTGGAAAGGTCGGAGGAGTCAGAAGCGAAGTAAAGGTCCGAAGCCAAGAAGGGCGTCGTAAGATCTTCCGCAACATAAATCCAACAGAACCGCGTTCCGCCCTGGTTGGTGAAAACCCCAGTAGGAGCCGCACTGTCGTAGAGCTTGAATGCAGGCAGCGTGGTGTAGTTCAGTTCGGAAGCACGCAAAACGCCTGGGGAGTACACCGTCGTAGGACTGGTAGGCCGCGTACTGACGTCAATGTATCCGCCGGTGCCGGTGATCAGGTTTTCAGTATAGTCGTACATGTTCTGCAAGCACTGACTGTTGTCAGGGCTCACCGCAGCGGTCACAATATGGAACCGCGAATACAACTTGATCGTTGCCGAAGCCGCGTGAGCGGGGGTTGATGTCAGGAAGACTGCGGATGCCGTGAGGCCGATAGCCGCAGTCAGGAGGAGTTTGTTCATTTTCATAACTGGAGTGTTTGGTTTGTTCGTTTTCGGAATTGAGTGAATTCACTCTACCCTTCTCGAGCAACACTAATGGCAAAACCAAGGATAAATCCTCGATTAAGTACGGCTTCAGGCCGTTTCCACGTATTAGCAAAGAGCAGAGC
>ERZ1292625.3416-Hain-H41-01um-R1-3416-length-12986-cov-4_pt1 | contig 12986 bp, 18 predicted proteins | sample MGYA00564400_ERZ1292625 | MGnify/ENA primary metagenome ERZ1292625 (study PRJEB36523, sample SAMEA6512639) | groundwater metagenome | collected 2019-01-08 | study: AquaDiva: Metagenomics assemblies of 32 groundwater samples
GTTGCTGCCCCATTGACTAGCTTTATGGTGGTGATGCTGCCATCCGGCACAACAATAGGAGAGCCGCTGTCTGCTGAACCATCATGATTGTGTCCGCCTGTGGTTGCAAATCTGGCTTTGAGATAATCGTCATTATCCCTGAGATATGTCATCAGGGTTACATCTATTGAACTCTCTGCATCTACGAGACTATTAGGAATTGCTGTGAATGCCATTTCACTCTACCTCGCATATTTGCATCACGGTCTCCCATTTTGGATAACCGCAAAGAATTTTATCGTTCGTCGCTATCACTTTATCGTCTTGTTTAATTTCATCTGCTTTTCTATCCAGATGATATTTGCATTTATCTGATGTGCAATCTTTTATATTCAAAAGCTTTTTAAATCCCTTACAATAAATTACTTTGATTGTATCTTTTTCCTGCGTGCCGTTCATTATAGCTTTATCACCAAATATAATATCCATCCTCGGTCCCTCCATTTACTTTGTTATTTATATCGCCGATAAACGCATATTCCCTCTGCGCTGCCGATGCCGTAGGATAATCAGGATAACCTGCTGGCGCAATAAAACCATAACGTCTATAAGTTTTGGTTTCAATTGCCTCAATATCTATTTTATGTTTTTCAAAATCAGGCTTAATGCTTGTAATCATGATCCTTTCCTGCAGCCATGAGCTATCTCCAAATTCAAATGCTTCATCACTGGTAATATCTTTTATATCTGTTGGTTTGATAAACTGGTTATTCCATGCCACATTATTTATATCAAGAGAGAATGTAATTTCAGAAACAGGATTTCTATATCTACTTAATATTTTTTGTGCCAATTGTGCTACAAAAGCGCTGGCATTTAAAGCGGTAATAGTAATCGCATCAGATTGATTTCCAACAGGCAGATTAGCGTAAGTGATAATCACTCTAACCCATTTAGTCTGGTCAGAACCGAAAATCTGATATTTGCCATTTTTAGTAATATTAACGGCTGTTCCTGCGCTTCCACCTGGCGGTGTCCATGTTAATATTTTTGTGGCGGCAGTATATGATAATGTGCCTGATCCAATGCCATTGTTATAACTGTTATGATATATAATACAGCCGGTAATATTAGCTGGCTGCGTATATGTATTTGTCCGCAACCATTTACTCTTTATGATTTTGGTTTTTATCTCATTCCATTGCGGTGCTCCCTGTGAAGCTGCATCGCTAGCAATATACGGGCTTTCATAATTTATATTATTATCGCTGCCTGATTCATCATAATCATAATAAATACAAATTCTATTATAGAAATTATCTTTATACCCGGAATTGACAGACATTGATTTATAAAGTAGATGGTCATTATCATTATACTCCTCTATATTTAACCCAGGGACAGTAGGCGCAAAAATCTTAAATCCAACCTTGTCTCCTTCATGGATTATAAATGAATTTGTTTCCATTTGCAGTTCATTCAGATATTCATTGCCTGCTATTGGTTCTGTAATAACTCTGTCAAATTTCCATTGCGACATCCATAAATCCTTTTCTGTTGTAAAGGCTGTTGAATTTATATAGCTTGTTGATACACCAAGAAGCGCAGTAGAAGTCAACATCGTTGTCATAATATCTACAGGATTGGTATTGCGGAAATCATAATATTGCGTATTTGTATCATTTTCCACAGGCAATTTTTTTATTGCATCAATCAGCATATCATCTGTAATAGTAATGGTAAGTTCATCGCCCTTTCTTTGCCAGTCAAAGATTTTACCTGTAAAAGTTGTAGCATAATCTGCATAAGTAAATCCTGTTGCAAGAAATCCTTCTTTCCTGTTTACCCGCCTGTTTTTAAGATAATTATTCTTAATAAGATTTTTAAAATTATCCCGGCCGGTAATAGTAAAAGTAATTTGTCCCCTTGTTGTATATCCTTTTTGCGGGTCTATTTTGTTTTGTAAAGATGATATTTTTTGCAGGATTGGCTGCACTTCTGATTTATCAGGCACATTATGATAACCCCAGTAGAGAGTTTGATTATCCAATATTATTTCAAGAACGCAATCAGGCGTATTTTGAGCTTTTTTCAATTCTGCCAAAAATGCGCTGGTTAATGTTATAGCCATCTGATTATCACTCTTTCCTTCCGGTTAATTTTATATTGATATTTCTATATTGGTCAATCGTTATAGGATTTTTAAAAGTTTCATCTGCGTGAACAAGCCATATATCCGTTGATGAATTTGTTATATCCCACGCCATTGCAAAATTATTAAGCTGATGAGTTTCCCACCATTCCTTTACTTTATTATAAACAGTTGTGGTTTTATTAGCCAAGGAAATATCTATGTTTCTTTCAATGCTATGAACATGAATTCCTGCTATATATTTGCCAACTGTTTTATTTATAGTCGCATCTATTTTTTGTGAATATGGGTCAAAATTTCCAGGGGTTATATAATCTAATTCTGTTCGCGTGCCGAGAGACATAATGGCTATGGAAATTGCTGTTGTCTGGCCTTGTACGATCAATCTCCAGGCTTTTATGCCTGCGCCCGGATTGGTAAATTCTTTGAGAAATAATCTATCATTTACAGGCGTCTCTGCAAATAAGGTGAGTGGCGCTGCAAAAGAGGTAGAAGTTGTACATTGCAATGTTATATTAGCGCCTGCCGTATTAAGATTATGTCCGCAGATCGCCATATAGTCAGCTTGTTTTGTCGTGGAAGTTTCATAGATAAAATACTGTATTGTGGATGAGCTTGCCTTCCATCTGTTCACTTCCAGCCAATTGGTAATATAGGAAAGCGAAAAATCGCCAGTTGATGTGGATGTTACGGAAAATGTAGAGTCAGTATCATCCAGAATATTATCCCAATAGAATTTTAAAACAGAGCCTTGCATATTTTAATATACCGCCTGTGCGTTTATGGTTACATTTCTGTTAGGAGCTTCATTGATTGCCTGTATAATTGCATCTGCAATTTCTTCGCTTACTTTTCCATCAAGAGGATTATATACATTGATTGTGATATTTTGAGTCGGCAATTGTTTTTCTTGCGCTACGGGTGATTCTGTTGGTTTTTGAGTTGTTGGCATAGATAAACCGCTACTTCCACTTGCAGACATTGATGGTTGAGATATGCCGCCGCCGGTAGAACCAAATTGCTGCTTGCTGATAGTCGCAATTTGCATTGCACCCTGTGCCGCTACAATTGTCGCTATCATAAAATTAAGAGGCCATGGCAAAGATAACGCATTTGCTATGCCATGAGCGGTGCTTACTACGGCGCCGGCATAGGCAAGATTTTTACCCATTTCAAATTGTTCTTTATTGCCCTGCATCATTGCCGCTCCAATAGCAGAAAACATCATGCCGGTAGTTGCAATAGCAATTTTCATTTTCATTTTATCAAGCTGAATGCTGTGTTTTGTTTCCATATCTTTCATTGCCATTTTTTGTTGAGCTGCCATCTGTTCTCTTAAGACACTATCTTTTATTATCAACAAATTCGCTTCTTGATTCGTTTTCAATAAATCCGTTTCTTGTGCCTGCATCACTTGTAATTGATTTATATAATCAGCATATTGTAATATTTTCCCAGCGTAAGGAGAGGCTTCCGTTATGATTTGCCGTGAAATACCAGCCTCTAAATTTTCCTGTCTTGCTCGTATATTTTCTAATTCTGCCGCCGTTTTTTCATAGATAGAATATGAAGTTTTAAAATTTTCGTTTTGCGCTTCTCGTTCAAGTGCAATATAATTTTCCCATGCTTTTATATTTTCCTGTAATATAATGGTTTCCATATTCAAATGTCGTTCTTTACTTTTCTGTGCTTCTACCCATTCATTAGTCCTGCCAAGAAATGCTTCTAATGCTTCATCATATTTATATACAAAACCTGTTGTTTGATTTAAATTTTTAGCTACTTCTTCAAGTGTAGCAGGTTCTAATGATAAAACTTTCTGATAATTTTTTAATGTTTGTTCATGCTCTAAAATTGCTTTAACATTTTTTGCCCTTTCTAATTCTACAACTTTAAAATTTTTCTCTAAAGTATCTTTGAGCATTTCCATATTTTTAGCATCTGCTATTGCCCAGGGATGTGTTAATAATCCTTTCTCTAATCCGCTGGGGAATTCCTTTAATTTGTCTAACTGTTCTATCGTTTTCATTATTCCTTTTTCTGCTTCAAGCTGAGCAATTTTTAAACTAATATTATACATTGCCACTTGTTCATTTGTTACCTCTTTTAATTTAAGAGGTAAAAGACCCCATGCATCTGCCTGCTTCAAAATAGAATCTGTAAGGTCTTTTGTTTTTTTATTTGCTTTTTCTGTATTCTCGCCTGCATTAAAAATACTATCAGCGAAAGATAAAACTAAACCTGTAGCAAAACCAAAGGCCATCCCGGTTAAAAGATTCTGCATACGCCTTAGACCTTGATTGGCATATTCATAGACATTAGTTAATTTATCAAAAGACTTTTCTAATTTTGCAACGCTTTGGTCTACGCTGCCAATAGATACCCGTGCCTTCTCAACATCTGATTGAAGGCGGGCTATATCCATCCCCATTTCAACTATGAGCGAACCAGCTACGGCCATTATCTTCCTTTTCTATAACCTGTCATTCCCATTTTTATTGAGCTTTCTATATTATTCTGCCCTGCTACTTGTCCTTTTTTTGCCCTTTCCATATCTTCTTTTTCAATTTGATAAAATGCTGACCATTCTGATAATTCTTTGCTATCAAGAGACAGCAATAATTCCTTTACTGTTTTACCGAGTTCTCTGGCGAGGAAGAAGCAGAACCTGCGTTCTCCTCGCTCCCGGAGTTTTTTGTTAGTTCCTCAATCTCTTTTGCGCCTATGCCATTCAATTTAACCGCCACCTCGTATAACTTATCTAATACCTTTGCTGATTTTCTGCCAACAAGGTCTATCTCTTTATCGTTAAATAGCCTGTTGCCGTCTTCTCCAACCAAACATCTTGCCACAAGTTTTGCCCTGAGATTATTTAAATTCCTTTGTAAATCTTTTCCTTTCTGCTCAAATACGGAAGCCTCAAAAGCATCTCTTTCCGAACCTGTCATAACTTTGATTATGACATCTCCTCCCCATTCCTTGGCTGATACAACCTCTGTGGTTATATCATTTGCCGCTATAATCTGTTCTTTATTAAGTATTTGTGATTTAAGCATATCGCCTCTCCTTTTAATTAGATTTTATTTATTGTTTTTACTGCGCTTGATATTGCAAGCGTAAAAGAACCTTTCATAATATTATCCACCGAACCGGATAACCCAAAATTAGTAACATAGGCATCAAAATAAAATGCTGTTGGCTGTGAAGCAGCGACTGTAGTTTGGTCTGTTAAAGTGATATCGTAAATCCTTTTTGTTCGTGTTTCTAAATCACTTCGTAAAGCATTATGCAAGGCAGTTGCATTTGTGTCAAAAATAGCTTCTAAAGTAACATCGCCTGAATCTCTTAACCCGGGCTGAAATTCCTTGCTTGTGCTGGCAAGTGAAGTTATATCTATTTTTGCACATGATAAATTGGGGCCGCCCCAGCTTGTGATTGTCCCTAAAGCCTGCATTGCATGACCGGTTATAGTCATGGATATTCCTGTAGATTGCGCTACCACAGGTTCATAGACAGTCATTACCGTGGCGGCTACGCTTGCAATAGTATGGATGCGGGTAGAATTTGCGCTTGAATTATTTTCAATTCGCATTGCAGTTGTAAATCCATCCGTTACAAAAGAACCTAAATCGCTTCTTGTAATGGATGTAGCAGCTGCACTAAAGGCAATAGTAGCCGCAATAGTCTGCGCTGTAGAACCTGCTGTGGTAGATTGACGCCTGATTTGCACGCCTTGAGATTCTGTAGCCATATAAAATAGCCCTCCTTTTTTTAATTAGTTGTAAATGTTACAGGGCCAGTAAGACCTACCGTAGCAGATAGCTTGAGGGCATTATCAACGCTTCCGCTTAACGCCCAGTTTGTGCAATAGCCCTCTGCATGATAGAGAGTAGTGGTTGCATCTACTAATTTAATTGCAAGCCTTCGTTTAGCCCTTGACGCCATATCAGTGCGGAGTGCAATCTGACCTGCATCGGTAGAATTGAAAATCATATCAAGGGTAACATCGCCGCTATCGCGTAATCCTATCATACTTTCTTTTGCGGTAGATTGCAGGGTTGTTATATCTATCTTGCCGGCTGATATATTTACCCCTCCGATTGATGTTACATCGCTTACTGTTTGTGCTGTTGACATTGCTGTTGTTGTTGACCAAAATACTACCGAACCTTGAGATTCAATAGCCATATATTTACCCTCCTTTTTTTAATTTGCCCTGCCCTTTGATTTTCATAGAGAGGAGGCGACTACTCTCTGTTACTTATCATTGAGCAGGAGACTATTCTCTGTTAATACAAGTGAAATCCATTGTTATATGATACGCCTCCAAATCTTCATTAAATAAATCAGTATCATTTTTCAAAATAGACCTGAAAGTTGTTGTTCCATTCAAAACAGAATGAATATTATCCGATAAGGTTTTAACCTGTGAATATCCTGTTGAAAATACATCTATCTGAATAGAGGGATTTTCTATTGTTGCATAGCCGCTTAAAGTATTTATTTGTCCGCCGATTGTTCTGACATAAATAATAAAAGGTAAAATTGTTTCTGGCGGCGCAACAACAGGAAAAATCCTCGTTGTATATGCCGTGATAAGCGTAGAACCTGTTAAGGCTGTATATAATTTATTTTCTAATGGCATAATCCGGTTTATATTTATCTATATACATTTTTAAAACACTTTTCATTTTTTCCAATGCTTCACTTGCCTTTGCTTGCAATGCAGGCAAGAGAAAAGGTTTCGGAGGAACAAAATCTATAATTCTTCCCTGCCTGTTTCTTGTCTTGCCGGTAAAGCCGCTGATATATTTAAATCTTTCTTTTTTTACTTTTTTCTTTGCAACCCTCAAATGACCTCTTTCAAGAAATAAACCATACCAACCATATTCCTGATTCGTTCCAACAAGGTATGATGTAACACTTTCCTTTGTTCTTCGCGCAAGTCCCACAAAAAGACCTCTCGTTTTTAATGAACCAGCCGGATGAGTATATTTCATTTTAGGCCATTCTTTTTTTCTTATCGGTATTCGTCTTACAGCTTCTTCGTAAACTACTTTTGAACCTTCCATAATTGTATTATGCACAATCTCTCTTTGTAACTTTTTAGGGAAAGCCTTCAATTCATCATCAAGTTCTTGTAAACCTTTTATTTGTATGCCGATTATTGCCATCTTTTACTATATTGTCCTTGAACAGAGTAATTGTAACTCCCTGTTTTTATTATCTATATTGATTACTGATTCAATATTATAATTTTCATTATTATAGACTACTCTCATTTTAGGTTTTATTCCTGATAAATATCTTGTTACAAATCTAATATCTATCTGTGAACTTAATTGCTTTGCATTGATAAATTCTCTCATAGTAAGAGGTTCTACGGAAGCCCAGCGTGTGCCTACATCAACCCATGTTCTTACCGATTCGCCATAAGTATTTGCTGCTTCTGTATAGGTCTGAATAATAATCCTTTTATTTAATTTACCCGCTCTAATCGGTGTCATAAAAAGTTATCACCCTGTAATTATCAAGAAGCCCATCAACATAATCCCTTTTTATATTTTCCATGGAGATACTTGATATAATAGGCTCCCGATATTCATACATCCCCGATACCTTTATTTTTATAAATTGTTTTATAATTTCTGGCACAGGATTTGTGGTTGTATAGCCAGTAATATAATTTATTCTAACTGCATTGCGTTGTTCTCTGACGCTATCATCAGGCCATTCATTGCCATAGCTCGGATAAACCCTGCCCGGTTCACTATCAGGATCTACCGTAAACAGGGTTGATCCAACAGTTGTTGTATCGCCTGCTGTAGTATCTTTGACATATACAATAGAAATATTTGTTGAGATGGTAGATAATGGAGGACGAGGAAGTTCAATTACCGCCGTTGAATTGGGAAAATTATCTATAATAAGACTTCTATTTGCTATTACAAGAGAACGCTTTGTTATATTTTCCGCTACCTGCCTTGCAACGGTAATATATGCGCCGATGAGTATATCTTCCGCGGTGGAATCAGTTGACTCCATCCTCAGGAATGTCCTCATCTCTGCAATAGATACTGGTTCTATTGTTGATTCGCTTGTAAGTGTAAGCATCTCTATTCTCCATATCTTCCATATCAAGCATTGTATTTTCTATTTCTATAAATTCTTTTAATAAATTTTTACAGAGTTTCTTTTTTTTGAAATTATATAACCGCATATCAAGACCATATTCTGTTTAATTCTTTTATGCTTTCTCCGGCTCCAAGATATTGATTCACTTGAGCCTCTTTGTATTTCATATGTTCTTTCAATTGATGGATTTCCTGTATAAGTTTATTCTGCTTTGCTAACATAGATTCTTTTATCATTTTACATTTCTTTTTCCAGGCATCTTCTTTTTGCTGTTCAAAACCATAGAGAAATCGGGTCTTTAGCAAATCAGATTCTTGTGGTAAATAAATTTTAATTCCCAATCCTTTTGCTAAACCCAAAAAATATTCACAACTTGGTCTCTGATAGGTGTACTCATTAGCTTCTGGATTCAGAGTATCAGCCCCGATAACGGCCATATCTACGCCATAGATATGAATTTCTTCATACTTCTCCATAATTGCAAGCGCAATCATATAACTAACAGAATTGGTGAAATAATTTCCAAAAGCATTTACAATATCCTGTATAGGGTATGCTATAGAAGTGGGCACTATATCCCAGTGTTGGTGCATATATACAGGGATGTTTTGTTTTTGCGTCCATTCTCCTATTTGTTTTAGATATTCATTCACCACTTGCCCTCTGAATATTCTTTCTCCTCTGCGATAATAATTTACTCCATCAAATTTGATTTCATGTATTTCAAACCATTTAGTCGCTCTTGACAGATGCGGATAAAGATTGTTCATTCCCCAAATGTCAAAAGTCATATCATCTACTGGTGCTAAATTCTTTGAATCTGAACATCCTACTATTGCTAATTTTTTCATAATTGTCGCCTCTCCTTTTTTATTTTACTTAACCCTGTCTTCTTTGAAATTTGAACATTGAAATTTGAACCCTAATATGTCAGCCTGCCTGTCTGTCCCTATGAAGGCTACACAGACAGGGCTTATAGCTGATAATTTTAATTATGTCGCCTGATTATCAACCCCGATTACAAACGGAGGCTGAAATCGGATATATTCTTTTACTACTGTTACCGATACAGGCACAGAGGTTGCGCAAGTAGATAATATACAAGCTACATACTTGCTTGTGCTGTTCAAATCCGCTGCGGTAACCCTGATTATAGCCTGTTGCTTTTCCTGCACTATCGCAAAGTTAGCATCTGCGGTTGAAGTGATTGACAGATTTGTAGAAGCTGTATCGTCAACCACAATCCTTATTGCCGCCGTAGATATTGTGCTGGCAGTAAGTCCCTGCAATGCCGCTACTGTAGAGGCATTGATAATACTTGACAGAGTATTGACAGACCCATCAATGCCGCCTGCAACTGTAGAGCCAAGCGTAGATCCAAAATTAAGAGTTGCAACAGCTGGCACTGTAGAATAGGTCAATGTTTCGCCGTTGATTATCAAAGTATTGGTAAGCGTGCTGGCTGTTCCCATAGTAATTACAGCGCTTTTTACATTTGTAACTGTAAGAGCTGTAGTTGGCCCAAGAGTAGCGGTTGCGCCGCCAATAGTTGTTGAAGTAGATAATCCCTTATCAGCTCCCTGTCTTACCGTTATATTTGATGCAATCGCTGTTGCTGCTGCTGATGCTGTGCCATAACCACAAATAAAAGTAATGGCATCGCAATCCTCCATGGTATAGCCAAGCGTCTTAAATGTGCTTGCAGAAGAAATCAAACCAACTTCATTAAATATTCTATATTTTTTGCTTAAACCTTCCATTATTCATCCCTCCTTTCTCAATTTATTTTAGTTCAATATCACAAATGGTGATATTGTATTTGCCGTTGAACCTTCAAGAACTAATGGCTCTGATAACCATGACTGTCCATCTGTTCTCCAATCCAATCTGAAAGCTACCTCTGCATTTTGAAATCTGAAATGTTCCGATACTGCCAGCGTTGGGCCGCTTCCATCTTTGATAATATAATATCCCAAATTGCAAAGCGATAAATCACCTGCTGTTCCTAATGCCGGACTTCTCTCATTGAAAAGAATCGGTATACCATAGAGTGTTCCGGGCTGGCCTTCTGCTGCACTTGGATGCCATATTGCTGCGCTTGAAGCATCTGCAAGCTGAACAAGCTGAGGTATCACTGTCTGTGATGCGATCCATACAAGAGAATTACCTCCGGTAAGTTTACATCTTGCATACATTCCGTAAACATCAGCCCATGTAATCTGATTTGCAGTTGCACGAGTTACATTTATTCTGGCAGGTGAATTGAGAATACCCAGAGCTTTATTTACTCCATCTCCAGAATAATAATCTGTTTCAGAAGCGCCTATCATAGCAAGTCTCATCTGATTTTGGAGTATGCTTGAGGCAGCGTCCCAGTTATTGATTGCCTCATTTGAAAGCGTTACATAGGCGGTGAGTTTCTTGGGCTTCAAGGTAATCCTTTTGATTCTCATTGTGCTTTCCGTATAAGCATCGCTTTCATCCTGATGATATACTGTTATTCCGCCATAATTGTTTCTTGCAGCCCCCTGATCCAGAGCCACCATATTAAAATCAGCGTCAGGAGGAGAACCTGCCGGGATAGTGGTAGCCCTCGGCTTTATAATTGCCTCCTGCGGAGATACAGAAAGAAGCTCTTTGTTAAACTGTGGCGGGATTGCATAACCGCCAGTTGTAGCATCTTTCATTTGCTGAACTCTCTCTTCATATTGATTATTTTTGATAGCCCATGCAAATTCTCCTAAATTCCTGAATTCTTTTTTATCAGGTTGTAAAAAAGTCTGAGCAGGACGAGAAACTGGATTTATTACCTTCCTCATTTCCTCTTCTTCTTTCAACAATCTTTCTTCTCTTGCTATGTCCTTATCCAAAACATCAAGAGATACTTCCAAAGTATCATATTCTTTTGTTTCCATTTCGGTTATATCTCTTTTTTCCGCATCGGCTATATCAAGAATAGAGCGCATTCTTGTTATGGCTTCTGATTTCTTTTTTCTTAATTCTTGTAATTTATCCATTGTTCATTCCTCCTTTTCTTTGAATTAAATTTAATCGCCTCTGTAAAAGTTTAATTTTAAATATATCAGGTTTTTTAATTTCCTGAAGCCATTTATTATAAGATCTAAGGGCAACAGTTGTGCCTTCATATGTAGGAAAGGTGACAATTGAAATATCGTATAATTTTACCCTTTCCAAAATCCTTAAATCTGCCTTGCCTTCTTTTCCCTTTTCCCATCCCTCCTTTTCTATTTGAAATGCAAAGCTCATTTGATTTATATCGCCTCGGTCAATAAGCTCCATTAAATCCTTCGCAAATTGAGTTTTAGGCGGGTCTATCTCTATTGCAAGACCTCTCTCGTCTTCTTTCAGCTTAAGAGTTCCTGATTTATTCCGTCCCAAAACATAATTAGCGTCATGGTTAAATAATGCCCGCACATCATCTTTTTTAATTGTATCTGTAAAGGCATTCTTCCCAACCATTTCATCGAAACCTAAAAATGGCATGGAAACTTTTTCTTCAAATATTGCCGCATGGCCTTTGATCATGGGAGATTCCGATTTTCTATTTTCGATGCTGTTAAAATCAAATTTGAAAGTTCTGGATTCCATGCTATTATTATTATTTGCCTTTTTCTCTTTATCTTCCCAGTGTGATAGACATACAGCATATCTTTGTTTCTCATCTGGATATTCCTCATTCATCATATCCATGCCCATACATCGTTCCATGAAAGTTTCCTTATCTTCATTTGCTGCTGGTGTTGGCATTTTATTTTCACCTCCTCTTTTTCAGGTAGAATCTAAATCTGCAACAATAGAAATATGAGCTACACCCTGATTTCTGCTTGGTATAGTAAATTTACCACCAGACGCCGGAGTTATCTCAAATTCAACATCAAATATTCCTATTGTATCAGTATCGGCTGCCTGCCATGCATACTGGAATCTACCTGCGGTAGCATCTGATATTGTTATGCCAACGGTGCTTCGGTTTATTTTAAGGGCTGTAGAATCTTCAGGACGCATGGTAATTCTTATTGTTGCACCGGTTATATTAACAGCGCCGCCAGTAGAATCGGTCACGGTAACATAATAATATGGCTGTAAATCGTGCTGATTAAGATAGAGAGTATTTATTCCCATAATAAATTAAAGTTAAACCTCATATATTTTTCTTGCATTATCAAAAACAAAAACCCTTCTATCATTATCCATTGACAATATTTTTCTTGCATTATCAAAAACAAAAGTTATTCTTGTAGACGGGATAATAATTGGGGCTGCCACGCCATAATCAGACCAATAATCATCATCCCAATAAGAATCAACCCAATATGTATTTTGCCAAAATCCAGGGGCTAAAAGAGCCATAAATAATCTCCTAAGTGCCAATCCTTATGATAGATATTCTATTGCCAGTTGCATCAACACCTGCCTGCACTCTATTGACTGTGGTTGATATTCCTTTGAATAATAAAGTTGTTGTGCCTCCGCCTGATGATTCTCCGGTAAGAGCTGCAAAATTTATGCGCTGCATTTGCCGTGCTGTTAATGTTCCTTCAATAATTTCGTCATGAACTAATGCTGCAATAGTTGATGCCGATGGTATTTCAATTGAGGTAAGTGTTGACCTGCTATTTAATACGGTAAGCAGATTTGCATTACCATGGCTACTATTATTTACAATGGTGTTGATGCCTGTAGTCTCCGAATGAATAGC
>ERZ1292625.3417-Hain-H41-01um-R1-3417-length-12980-cov-5_pt1 | contig 12980 bp, 12 predicted proteins | sample MGYA00564400_ERZ1292625 | MGnify/ENA primary metagenome ERZ1292625 (study PRJEB36523, sample SAMEA6512639) | groundwater metagenome | collected 2019-01-08 | study: AquaDiva: Metagenomics assemblies of 32 groundwater samples
TAGAGGAGGAACTGGAGGGAGACGCCGGCTACCTGGAGCTGGTTCACGAGGTCGGGGGGCAGAACGATGTCCAGGCGGTTCCGGTCCTGCGCGTTGCGCTCGACGACCAGGTCGGCGAGGAACTGGTCGAAGCCCTCGACCAGGCCGAGCCCTTCCCAGCCCCGGAAGACCGTCGCCGCGAAGGCCTTCGCCGTCTTGGGCGTGACGACCGGCTGGCCGGCGCCGTAGCGCGTGCCGTCGTCGGCGAGCTTGTGGCGCGGGAACGTGGTCTGGAAGCGCGTCCTGAAGTCGAAGCGGAGGTAGCTCAGGGTTAGGAGCGTGGTCACGTCGAGGAAGGAGACGTCGGCCGCGCCGGTCGCGTTCACCTGCCAGGTCGTGATCAGGCGTTCGGCCCGCGTGACGCCGGCGTCGTCGACGACCGCCGTCGCGATCCCGTTCTTCAGGAGCAGGTCGCGCTCGAGCAGGGTGAAGCGGTCCGCCAGCGCCGGGCCCACGATGCCGGGGAGCTCGAGCGTCTTGAACGGGCGCGCCGGGTCGGCCTGGCCGTAGAAGGCCACGATGCCGGCGACCGAAGAGCCGAGCTCCCAGGGCGGCGAGAGCGGGGCCTTCATCCCGACGACCGTCGTGTGCTTCGAGTTGAGGCCGTCGCCGAAGGTGACGAGGTTCGCGTGGGTCTCCGCCTTGCCGTAGAAGGCGTGGCCCTCCTGCTGGACCGAGGGCCCGAAGCGGGTCGCGAGCTCGGCGTCGACGACCCCGACGCTCGTCGCGTCGTTCAGGCCGACGGCGAGGACGTGGTACTGGCGCGCGCCGAGTGAGGCGACGGCCGTCCCGAGCGTCGGATCCGTGGCGCCCGTGACGCCGGTCGCGACCACGATCGCGACGCCGGCGGGCAGGGCCTCGCCCGTCTGGAAGTTCAGGCGGACGTCGATCGCGTTCCCCTGGGTGCCGCCGTTGCGCGCCGTGAGCGTGACGACGTTCGTCGCGACGCCGGCGGTCATGGGCAGCTCGGCCGCGAATTCGCTCGCGGCGATCGCCGAGTTGATCGAGGCGGCGATCGTGTTCGCCGTGTCGCCCGAGGCGACGGCGGCCGTGATGCGCCGGCCGGCCACGTACAGGAAGACCGGCCCGGCGGCCGTGGCGGGGCCCGTCACCGTGAGCGTCTTCGTGCCCTTCGTCGCGCCGCCGGCGTCCTCGACGCCCACGAACCAGGCCTCGGTGGCCTTGTTCGCCTTGAACCAGGCGACGGCCATCCCGTGGAGGATCGAGCCGGACCCGTAGGCCTGGCCGACCTGGTCCGCCGAGGTCGCGAGCAGGGGCACGTTCGCCGCCTGCGGCGTGGTCGGGAGCTTCTGCCCGATCAGGGCCGCGCGGTACTCCTGGATCGCGGGGCCGCTCGAGGCGCGCGAGGGGTCGATCTCGACGAAGACGAACGGGACGCGCGTCGAGCTCGGGACCTGGTTGAAGGTGACCATGGGCTAGGGCTTCTCGGGCTTCGTGGCCTTGGGCGTAGCGGGTGCGGCCGGCGCGTGCTCCTCGCCCACCAGGACGTCGCCGTCCTGGATGCGCCGGAGCCAGTAGGAGGACAGGGCGAGCTCGCGGCCCTCGGGCGGGAGGGGCGTCCCGCCGTGGTCGGGGTCGAGGACCAGGAGGCCCTTGCGGGCCGGACGGAGACGGGCGCGCTCGAGGCTCATCGCGGGTCCTACCCTACCCCCCCGCGAGGTCGATTTCATCCTCGGCGGCCGGCGGGAGCTCCTCGTTCACCGGCGGGAAGCGGTAGGTCACCCTGGCCGTCTCGAGGTCCGTCGCGCGCGCCTGCTCGCGCTCGTCGACGTCGGTCGAGTAGGCGATCACGAAGACCAGGCGCGCGGCGCCGGCGAGCTGGACGCCCTTCGCGTCGAAGCCCACCTCCACCCGCTGGAGCCCAGAGCGCGAGGGGTTCACGGAGAGCTGCGAGGAGGTGCCAGGCACCTCTACGGCAGCGAGCTGGGGAATCTCCGGCTCGACCACGCACTCGACCTGGTCGCAGAGCTCGTCGACCAGGTCCTCGACGGCCTCGGCGTCGAGCTCGGGCCCGGCCTGGACGAAGACCTCGACCGCCAGCTCGAGCTCGCGCGAGTACGTGCGCGGCGTGTCCGCGTGGCGCGTGATCTGCTCCGAGAGCCCGTAGACCATGAGCGAGGCGAACACGTCGACCCCGTCGAGCTCGCGCTCCGGGACGATCGGGTCGAAGCGCTGGGGCCGGACGTTGTCGCCGGCGCGCGTCTTCCAGCGGAGCTTCTCCGCGAAGAAGCACCGGATGGTCTTCCGCTCGACGGTCATCTCAGTCCTTCCGCCGCAGGTAGAGCTCGACCATGCCCTCGCCGTCGAGGCGCCGGTCGATGACCTCGTAGCGCGCCGAGGCGGTGCGGTCGAGCGGATCGCCCCCGCTCGGGCGGTTGACGACGAAGCGCGAGGCCGTCTTCAGGGGCCAGTCGGGGAGCAGCTCGGCGATCTTCACGCCGAGCACGGGCTGCCAGACCGAGACCGGCGGCGAGAGCCCGTCCGGGATCTGGTCGACGTGTGGCTCGCGGAAGATGCCGCGCACGGCCCGCGCCGTCCCGCCCTCGGGCTCGTAAACGACCGAGGGCGCCCCGGCGGCGTCGCGCTCGGTCATCGTGTCGAGGATGACCTCCTGGGCCAGGTCGGCGTGGTCGCGCCAGGACATCGGAAGAGCTCTCTGAAAAGGTGCGGGGCCGGACGCCCTGGGGGAAGAAGGAACCCCGCGGCGCCGGCCCCGCTGCTTCGGGAGGGGAGAGGTTAGACCGCGACGACCGAGGTCCCGTCGAGCAGGACGTCGACGAAGGTGTCGGCCGCGATTTGCACCGTCTCGGCCGTGCCGATCATGAATCGGCCGGCGGCGGAGGCGGCGCGGATCTCCTTCGCCGTGTTGTCCCAGAAGACGCGCGCGCCCGCGACGATCGCGTCGCTCGTGCTCTTCGGGAGGCGGACGACGCCGCGGCGGAGGCCGACGAACTTCGCGGCCGCAGCGGCGGTGCCCTCGGCGACGAGGAAGAGGTTCGCGCCGATCACGTAGCCGAGCCCGGCGGTAACGCCGCCGGCCGGGGCAATCTGCTCGGTCTTGTCCCCGGGATGGAGGTACTTGTTCATGGGGTCTGGAGGTTGGTGCTGGTCTGGTGGGTTCGGGTTGCCCGGGGCGCCGCTGCTACGTGGTGCCCTCGTTCTTGTAGACGCCGCGGTGCTCGGTCGCGGCGACGCCCACGTCGAGGCGGCACTTCATCTCGACGCCCTCGGTCGTCCACGACATGCGGGACTCGATCACGGGGCCCTGCTCGCCCTCGAGGAAGTCGACCTCGATCGTGTCCATGATCGCGGGGTCCGCGAACATGTAGAAGGCGATCTGGCTGTTGGCGCCGAGGCGCGGCTCGGCGCGCACGGAGCGGAAGACCCCCGAGAAGGGGTTGACGTTTGTCACCTGCTGCGGCTGGATCCCCGCGACGAGCTGCTGGGCCGCGGTCTCGAGGCCCTCCGGCACGCGCAGGTGCATCAGGTCGATGTTGAGGAAGAAGGCCGTCTCGTTGTTGCCCGGGGCGATGCCCGTCTGCGCGCGCGCGAGCTTGCGCACGTTGGAGAGGGCGGCGATTCCGGCCGCCGAGAGGCTGTTGCCGGCGCCCGTGACGAGGTTCCCGTGGCTCGCGTGGAAGAGCGCGATGCCGTCCGCCAGGGCCGCGTTGCCCGTCAGGATCGCGTAGACCAGGTCGGCGATCAGCTGCTTCGAGCTCACGCCGAAGGCGCGCGGGAAGCGAGAGAAGGCCGAGAGGTCGTCGTTCACCATGAGCTCGCGGGAAATGCCGATCCCGCGCGCGTAGGTGAGCAGCTGGACGTTCTCGCCCTTGTCGGACACGGCGCCGAAGGACACCTCGCCGCCCTCGGGCTTGCGCACCAGGCGAGGAGCGTCGCCCAGGTTGACGCGCTTCGCCGCCTTGAAGTCCGGCAGCGTGCCGAACATGACGAAGTCGGAGTAGGTGTCCGGGGTCAGGCTGTAGGCCTTCTGCAGCCCCTTGTTCGCCACGTTCGCGAGCACGCTCGCGAAGTCGCTCGTGACGTGGAAGCCGGGCGAGCGCGTGGTCAGCGGCGAGCCCTGGCGGTGCTGGAGGACCTGGGTCGCGAGGTCCATCGGCGAGAGGCGGTCGAGCCCGCGCATCCCGTGGACCCGCTCCAGGTAGCTCTCCCCGATCGCGAGCAGGCGCCGGTGGACGAAGGGGTTCCCCTGCAGGCGCGTCTCGAGCTCGCGCGCCTCGGTCGGCGCGAGAAGCGGGCGCATCGTGCGGGAGACCAGGACGTCCTCGATCTGCCGCAGGACGGTGTCGACCTCGCCGGCGCCGGTCTCCACGGCGTGAGCCGCCGAGGTATCGGGCGCGGCCGCGTCGCGGCGCGTGACCTCGTCGAGGATCGCCGCGGTAGCCTCGCCCGTGCTCGCGCCGCCGTCGAGCAGGCGCAGCGCCAGGGGCGAGCCGAGCTCGATCCGGGCCTGGGTGAGGCGCGCGCGGATGTTCCGCTGGCGCTCACGCTCGAGCGCGGCGGCGTCCGGAGAGGGCGCCTGGGTCGGCGCGGTGGGCGTGACCGGAGCGGCGCCGGCGCGCGCGCCCGGCGCGGGCGTGGTCGCCGGGGTCGAAGGCGCGGCGGGTTGGGCGGGCGTTTCCAGCTCGGGGTCCATGGGTCGTTCTCGGGTGGTGGAAGGAGGGGTCCAGACGGTGGCGTTGATCTCGGCCCGCGGCTCGCGCTGTTCGGCGCCACGGGTGGAAGAGGTCGGGTCGGCGCCGATAGGCACCAGGGAACACTCGCGGATTTCCCAGTCGATCGCGAGCAGGCGCCGGCGCGGGTCGCCCTTCTTCGTGACGTCGCGGTACTGGTAGACGCGGTAGCCCGCCGAGGTGTTCGTGACGATGCGCGCGAGGATGTCCCGGCGCAGGCCGTCGAGCTCGGCGCGGCCGGAGACGCGGCAGAGCGCGTCGACCGCGCCGGTCGTGCGATCCCAGACCGGCTCGTGCAGCACGCCCAGGACATCGTCGAGGCTCCAAGTCGAGTGCACGGCGAGCAGCGGCGCGCGCCCGCTCGAGAGGCGCTCGTCCCGGTGCGCGCCGGGCTCGAAGGAGAGCACCTCCTCGAACTCCTCGTAGCCGCCGTCGAACCAGCCGAAGCGGCACACCGGGTAGGCCGTCGCGATCCGCAGACGCATCGTCAGCGAGCCGTCCTGCTCCTGGCGGATCGAGTCGGGCAGGATGTCCGCCCGGCTGTCCATGCGCTCGGCCACGCGCACCTGGCGGCCCTCGAGGCCGGAAAGGTCCACGGAGACGACCCGCGGGGCGGCGGGCGGCTGGGTTGCAGGTGCGGTCAGCGGGGCGGCCACGGCGGGGATCCTCCCCGGTGCGGCCCCGCCGTTCAAGACCCCCGGACGAGCGAGCCGACCGCGTCGGCCGTCGAGAAGCCCCGACGGAGCAGGTTCCGGAGGAGCTCCTTCGCCATGCGGTCCTCCTCCTCGGCGTCCTCTTCGTCGTCGTCCGCGGTGCCGTTCGCGCCGGGTTTCGCCGAGCCGTTCCCGTTGACCGTCCCGACGCGCCCGGGCCCGGCGTTCTCGCCGTCGACCGAGAGCTTCAGGCCGAGCTTGCGGGCCTTCTCGAGGTCGTCGGCCAGGGTCGCGAGCACGCGCTCGGGATCGGTCCCGAGGCTCGAGACGACCTGCGAGAGCGACTTGAAGCCGGCGCGCACGGCCTCGATTTCGGCCATGACCTCGGTCCTGGGGTCGAGCATTTCCCGGCGGGGCGGGATCCACTCCCAGCGCAGGCGGTCGGGGTCCGGGAGGCCCGGCGTCAGGAGGTCGGCAATCTCGGCCGCCTCGCGCCACCAGCGCATCACCGGCTCGCACAGGTGCGGCAGGAGGATGCGCGCGCGCCAGACCTCGACGTTGCGCGAGAACCCGATCCAGTCGGCCCGGATCGAGGAGAAGTTCACGCCCGAGAGGTCCCCGGTCAGGAGCCAGGGCGGGACCCCGTAGCCCTTCGCAACCGCGCGGAGTTGCACCGTCGAGAAGCTCGAGAAGCCCTCGTTCTGCGGCGGGTTCGGGAAGGTGATCGTCTTCCCGGCCGGCAGGTACTCGACGGTCCCGGAGTGCAGCTCGTCGATCGGCTGGGAGAGCTCGTTCTTCTGGGCGCCTCCGAGCGAGACCCCGTCCGTGAAGGAGGCGTCCGCGCCGGAGAGGTCATGGACGAAGCCGCCGTAGCTCGTGGCGACGACCATCCGGAGCTGCTCGTTGTCCTCGTAGGCGTCGAAGTCGTGCAGGCGCAGCGCCACGACGGCGCCCCATGGCACGCCGCGCACCTGGCCGACGCGGTCGGCGCGGTACAGGTGGCGGATCTCCGAGGCCGGCACGAAGCGCGAGGAGAGGAAGGTCGCCGAGCTGTAGAGGTCGCCCGGGTGGTCCTGGAAGAGCCAGTAGCCGGTGCGGCGCCCGACCACGTCGAAGGCGATGCCCTGGACGATCCGGCCGGAGGAGGCGTCGCCCTCGAGGTCGCGCAGGGTGTCGAGGTGGTCGCCCTCGAGGAGCTGGACCTGCAGCGGCACGGCGAGCGCGTCCTCCTGGCGGCGGAGGCGCCGGCGGACGATGGTCTCGCCGCCGTCGACCAGGCCCTCGAAGGCGGCCGCCTGCATCGTGAAGAAGGTCTCCCGGCCCGAGGCGTCGGCCTGGGTGGTCGAGGCCCACTCCTCCCAGAGCTCGGCCGCGCGCCGGAGCTCGTCGTCGCGCTCGTGGGTGAAACGCGGGCGGACGCCGATCCCGGCCACGTTCGCGGCGAGCTCGCGCACGGCCGACTGGGCCCAGGGGTTGTTCCGGCGCAGGTCGCGGCAGCGCGCGCGGAGGTCGTGCAGGGCGCCGCGGGTGGCGGCCGTGGGCGAGCTGTCCTGGGTGAGCCAGCCCTGGGTGCGCCGGCCGCGGTCGGCGCCCTCGTAGCGGCGGGTGCGCTCCCGCACCTTCGCGAGCTGCTCGAGGCGCGCGCGCGCGACCTCGCGGCGCAGGGCAGCGGCGGGCGAGACGGCGGCGATGAAGCGGTCGAGGGGGTTCACGTCAGGACCGCGTCCACTCGTCGCTGCTTCCGAGCGGGGGGGTCGTGCCCTTCGAGTGCGCCATGACCTTCCGGAGCGGTGCGCGGTCGGCGGCGAGCTCGCGCTCGATCGCGGCGCGCGCCTGGACGAGCTCGTCCATGCTGCGGTACTTGACCTGCCGGCCGTCGGCGTAGCGGACCTCGAGGGCCCCGGAGGCGATCGCGCGCTTGATCCTGTCTAGGTCGGCCGTCGAAAACGCTGCCACCGGGACTCCTGTCGGCGCCGCGTCTGGGGAGTCTTCGGCCCCGCGGGCGGCGCGGGCGGCGTGGCCGGCGCGGGCGGGGGCGGCGCGGGGACCTGGGCGACCAGCTCCCGCACCGCGCCCCAATCCTGCCGGGTCCAGCGGTCGGCGCCAAGGACGTAGGCCGCGGCGCGGGCGTAGACCCGGCAGTCGAGGGCCTCGTTCCGCTCGCGGGTCTTCTCCCAGTCGAGCACGACGCGCCCGCCCTTGAGCCTCCGGCGCACCAGCGTCTCCGCCGTCAGGGCCTTGAAGAACTCGACCCCGTACTGCGGGAAATGGCAGAAGCCCTCGGGGTGGGGCTGCCCGACCTCCACCGGCGGCCGGAGCCCGAGGTTCTCGTAGAGCTCCTCCTTCAGGACCCCGACGTCCACTGGCCAGAGGCGGACGCCGCGCTTCAAGCGCCGGCCGCCGACCTCGACGTCGACCGCCGTCGGCGTGCCCACGGGGACGTGGGTCCCGGTCCGGCCCTTCACCAGGAAGAGGCGCGCGCTCTTCCCGTAGCGGCGCGCCCAGGCGTAAATCTTCTGGGCCTCGTAGCCGGTGTCGACCGCGACGCCGGCGAGCCGGGACGGCGGGCCGCCGTCGGCGAACGGGTACTCGCGGGAGAGCAGGCGGTCGAGCTCGACCCAGCTATCCGCCTTCGTCGGATCGCACGGGTGCACGACGTAGGAAACCGACCAGCTCTCGAGACCGAGGCCCCAGGCCACGACCTCGTACTCGAAGCGGTCGGCCTGGATGTCGACGCCGGCGGTTAGGACCACGCCACCGCGTGGCACGACGGCCATCGGGTAGGCCTCGCGCAGCTCGAAGAGGCGCTGCCAGTCGGGCGCGTCGCCCTTGTCCTTCCAGGTCTCCCCGAGGTCCTGGTTCACCCAGACGCGCAGGCGGTTCGGCCGACCTTGCGCGCGCAGGAAGCGCACGACCGACTGGGTCCAGGAGTACATGCCGTGGGGCGAGTAGAGCGCCGAGAGGTGGTAGCCGCGCACGCGCTCGCCGAGGCTCGGGTCCTCGGGGATCCAGACGCCGGCCTTCAGCATGGCCGTCTTGTGGTGCTCGTCGATGCGGCGGTGGCAGCGCTCGCACTCCATCCAGACCTCGCGCTTGTGCTCGCGCAGCTCGAGCACGACGCGCTCGGGGATCTCGTCGTCGCGCTGCTCCCACTTGATCTTCTGCCAGGTGATCCGCTGGGCCGCGCCACAGTGCGGGCAGGGCACGTGGAAGAAGCGCCGGTCGGTCTCGGCGAAGGCGCGCGCGATGCGGCTCCGGCCGTCGACCGTGGGCGTCGATACCCGCAGGATCTTGCGGTTGTGGAAGGTGTGCGTGCCGCGCTCGGCGAGCTCGTCGGGGTCACCCTCGCCCTCGAGCTCCTGGGGGTAGGCGTCGACCTCGTCGAGGAAGAGGAAGCGGACCGCCATCGAGCGGAGGTCCGCGGCCGATTCGGCCGAGGCAAGGACGAGCATCCCGCCCGGGAAGACCTTGAGCAGGGTCGTGTTCCCCGGATCCCGGCTCTTCTTCGCGGCGACCTTCGCGGCGAGCCTGGGCGTGTCCTCGATCAGCGCGTCGAGCGTCTGGCGGCTCTTCCGCTTCTGCACCTTCTCCGTGGGCATTACGGCCATCATCGGGCCGGGGCAGTGGTCGATCACGTAGCCGATCCAGTTGTTCCCGACCTCTGTTCCTCCCACCTGGGAGCCCTTCATGAACACGACCTGCTCGACGGTCGAGGTCGAGGAGAGCGCGTCCATGATCTCGCGCAGGTAGGGCGTCCGGTCCGTGCGCCAGGGACCGGGCTCGGCCGAGCTGCGCGTAGTCAGCATCCGGTTCCGGTCGGCCCACTCGGAGACGGTGATCCGCGGGTCGGGCCGCAGGCCCCGCAGGAAGGCCTCGCGGAAGGCGCGCGACGAGGCTCGACGCAGGACCTCCCGGTGCTCGAGCGCGACCGCCGGGCCGTTCACGCGCGCGGTCTCCGGCCGCGCCGGCGCTCGAGGGCCGCCGCGAGCTCGCGCACGCGCGAGAGCGGCACGACCTGGTGGCCGCGCTTCTCGCCGTGCTGGCCGGCATGGTGCGAGCAGAGCAGCACCAGGCCGTGGCCCTCGGCGAGGCAGGCGTGCGTCGCGCTCTCGTGGTGACGCAGCGCGCACGGGCGCGGCTTGAGGTTCATATGGCCCACGGGGTGCTCCGGTGGACCCTAGCCTCGGGGTCGAGCTCGAGCACGTGGAGCGTTCCGCCTGGGCCACAGTAGAGCCAGGGGCGGAAGGCCTCGAAGACCGGTCGGTCGTCAGGCTCGCGCGGATCGACCTCGAGAGCGAGGAGTACTCGGGCTGCCTTCCGGAACACGGAAAGGGCCGCCCGGCACTCGGCGCAGCGCCGGCGGTAGCCGCTGCGCGCGAGCCGGCGCGCGCAGCGGGGGCAGGCCTTCTTCACTTCTCGGCCTTCGCCTTCTTCTTCGTCACGCGCTCGGCCTTCACCGCGGCCGCGACCTCGGCGCGGACTTTGGCCTGGTCGACGTCCACGTCCTCGAGGAAGGAGGCGAGGGGCTCCTCAGCGCCGCGCCACTCGTCGTAGCCGGCGCCGAGAACGAGCCTGAGCACGTTCAGGCGCGCGACGTCGCGCTCGGGAATACGTTGCGTGCCGATGGCCTCCGAGAGCTCTCCACGGAGGACGGCGGCGACGTCCCCCTTCTTGCCACCCTTCCGCACCTCGACCCCTCGTTCGTGCAGGAACTCCGCCAGGTCGGTCTCGTAGCGAGACGAGGCGACGGCGAGCAGCACGAGCCACGGAATGGTCTCGTCGTCGCGAGCCACCAGAGGGCCCACGGCGTGAATCGCTGCTTCGATCAGGGCCGGGCCCATGCGCCGCTTGATCGCGCGCTCGTTCTCTTCGCGGGTTTTGGCCGCCTTGTCGGAGCCCGAGGCGCTGGCCTCCTTCTTCTCCTTTGAGCGCTCGAGCGCGGGGACGGCGAGCTTCGCCTTCTTCGCCGCAGCGAGCGCCGTCTTGCGATCGACGAGCAGGTGCGGGCCGCCATCCTCGTTGCGGGCGAGGATCGTGTCGGGCAGGAACTCGCCGAGCACCGCGCGGACCGGCTTCTTCCCGAAGTCCTGGTCTGCCTGGTCGACCTCGACCCACTGGTTCTTCGCGCTCCAGGAGAGCTCACGCCCATGGAACATGGCCGCGCTCTCCTTCTTCCCGAGCACCTTCCCGCCGTGGGCCTTGTGCTGCTTCGTCGCGAGCTCGAAGGAGGCCTCGGCCTTGCGGCGGAAGCAGGCCGAGTCGGTGCAGACGTCCTCGCCGCCCAGGTCCTCGAAGAGCCCGGGCATGTTCCCGGCGCGCTTCGGGCAGAGAGCGCAGGAGCCGGCCGCGGTCACAAGCCCGGCGTCGAGCGGGTCGAAGGGCGCGCCCTCCAGCTCCAGCATGAACTCGCGGCGCACGAGCTCGGCGGCCTCGCGGAACGGGAGGCGCTCGTCGGCGAGCAGGCGCCAGGCCTTTTTCTGGCGGTCCACGCCGGCGACGCGCGCGACGAGCAGCGCCTGGCCGACGTCGAGCTCTTTCGCGAGGAAGGCCTCGTGCAGGTCCTTCGCGAGCGAGGAGAAGCGCAGCCGGCCGTGGACGTAGTCGCGGCCCTTGTGCAGGCGCGCGGACAAGGCCTCGACCGTGTAGCCGTGGCGCTCGACCAGGAGGCGGTAGCCCTCGCACTCCTCGAGCGGGTGCAGCTCGCGGCGCTCGAGGTTCTCGATCAGGCGCACCTCGAGGACCTCGCGGTCGTCGAGGTCGCGCACGAGCGCCGGAATCGTCATCAGCCCGGCCGCTCGCGCGGCCGCGACGCGCCGGTGACCGGCGACCGTCTCGTAGCGCATGTCGTCGTCGGGCTTCGGGCGCAGGAGGACGGGCTGCAGCACCCCGTGGCTTTGGACGCTCTCGGTCAGGTCCTCGATGTCGCCGAGCTCGCGGTTGCCGGGCGAGGCGTCGAGCAGCTCGAGCTCGACGTTCTGCACCCCGCCGCGCACGGGCGGTAGCTCGCGCACGGGCGCGCCCGCGGCCGCCGGCGGCGCGGGTTCAGCGGGTGAAAGGGAGGGCTTCTTCCTGGTCTTGGTCTTCGTCATGGGGCGTCCTCGGTGGAGTCTCGTCGCGGTGGAAGAGCGGCGCGTCGGCGACGAAGCGGCGCGCAGCGAGACGGGCGAAGGGCTCGTGCTTCTCGATTCCGACGACCTCGAAGCCGGCGCGCGCGGCCGCGATCAGCGTCGAGCCGGATCCGCAGAACGGATCCAGGAGGCGCTCGCCCCCCCCCCGGTCGGCGGGCGCACTCGCCGCGCCCGCGCATCAGGTCGTGGGGCGTGACCGTCGGGTGGTCGTTCTCGACCTGGCCGTCCTGGGTGCGGTCGGCTCGGCTCGCCTTGGCTGTGTAGAAGAACCCGGCGCGCTCAGGCCCGAGCTCTGCGGCCGTAGCCTCGTCGAGGATCACGTCGGCCGGGAAGCCGCCATCCGCCGTGAGGCCGTGGGCGGCGAGGTGCAGGCCGGCGCCGCCTTCCTCGAGCGCGGCGCCCTTGTAGCCGTCGGGGTGGGGCCGGTGCAGAAGCACGATCGGCTCCCAGCCCTGGCGGAGGTCGGTCGCCCAGCCGGCCCACTCCTCGCGCCCGGTGAGCGTCGAGAGGCGCGCGGCCTTCGGGTAGCCCTGGCCGTAGATCCAGGAGAGCGCGCGGCGGACCTCGAAGCCGGCGTCCTCGAGGCCCGCGGTCAGGCGGTGGAAGGTGCGCGGCGATCCGAAGGCGAGCACGAGCCCGCCCGGGCGCAGCACGCGGTAGAGCTCGAGGCCCCAGGCGCGGACCCACTCCTGGAACGCGCGGGCTGTGGGCGGCGCGGCGTGCGGGTCGATGATCTCGCGCCGCCAGACCTCACGCTCGCCGCAGTCGTGGGGCTTGCGGTAGACGTCCCGCCGGCCGCAGCCCTGGCAGCGGGAGGTGGAGGACCGCTTCGAGACGCCGATGGTGACGCGGAGGCCGCGGTGCTTCTTGAGGGCCTCGCCGGCGGCGCCCGCGCGCTCGCCGCGGAAGCGCGAGGAGAGGGTGTCGTCGATCCGCCAGCGCTCCCAGTCACGGCCCATGAACTCGAGGCCGTAGGGCGGGTCCGTGACGACGGCCGAGAAGTGCCGGTCTGGGAAGCCGGCCAGGACCTCGAGCACGTCGCCGAGGTGCACGCTCACGGGACCGGAGCGGAAGAACGGCTCGGGCGCGCTCACGGCGCGACGCCCTCGCGCAGCCAGGCCGCCTTGCCGCGGAACCCGAGCGCTCGAGCCTCACCGCGGACGAGGTCGGTCTGCTGCTCCACCGCGGCCGCGAAGACGTCCTCGCGTTCGCTCTCGCCCAGGCCGCGGCAGACGTCCTGGTCGTAGGCGTGCGCCTGGATCCAGACCGAGCGCCAGAGCTTCTCCCGGAGCGCGCGCTCGCGGGCGCGCTGCTCGAAGAACCCGACGGCCTTCACGGCTCGGCCCTCGCGTCGCGCGGGTCCAGCGCCTCGAGCGCCTTCGTGATCTCCTCGAGCAGGAGCTGGTGCACCTGGCCGGGCTTGTCGAGCGCGGCGACCGAGGCCGCGA